>Ga0209768_10000159_pt1 | contig 44126 bp, 46 predicted proteins | sample LauGreSBDMM110SD_3_FD_187564 | JGI IMG/M metagenome (GOLD analysis project Ga0209768, IMG submission 187564) | Freshwater lake microbial communities from Lake Michigan, USA - Sp13.BD.MM110.SD (SPAdes) (version 2) | ecosystem: Environmental > Aquatic > Freshwater > Lake | place: Lake Michigan... | reverse complement strand
AGGCCGCAGCCCCACCCACCACGGCCACTCCTTCTGCATCTGTGCACGTGGCTTCTGCATCAGTTCCCTCGCTGCCCATGTCTGCCAAAGTGGCCGCAATTGCAGACCTCATCGTTGGTAACTGGACGTCTAATGAATTGTTGAGTCTGCACAATTACCTTGGGGAGTATTTGGGCCAAAACAACTAGAAGAGGCGTCTTGGCGTCTTAGTGTGGCGGCTGTCTTAGCCTAGCGCCGTCTTAGCCTATAGCCTGGCGCCCGTTAGAATCTTAGTCTAGCATGTAATTACACTCTAGGCAAGCACATACGAGAGCGGCGCCATGTCAAAGTCAATAAACTTGCGGTTCCCCAACTGCATCGACCCCTCGCGCGCCAGCCCGAGAACTTTGCTGCCGTCAGCGGGGTACACCTTGAGCCAAGACCCCAGCGGCTGCTTGTGGTGCGCCATGAGTCGCAGGACGGGCCGCTTCGCGCTGACCTCGAACTTGTAAACGAAGCCGTTGCGCTCGCCCTTCATGGTCGCGCCCGCCGTCATAGCCGCGGCGACCTCCTGCAGGCTCATGTAAAACCCGGCGGGCAACCAGACGTCCTGAAAGCGCTCGTACGACCCCGCCTCCCGCTTGCGAAAAAGCTCGACGTACACGGAGCACACGTGGATGTCGTGGGGGACGATGAAGAAGGACGGCGGCACGTTGCATGGGTCGGGGACGCGCACCGCCCTCGAGAAAAACAGGTTCATGTCAATGGAGAGAGACTGGAACGGGTCGACGACCGCCATGCAAACGGCGGCGTCGTTGAAAATCCCGACCGAGAGCTCGGTCGTGCCCGGGTTGCTGATGACTATCGAATTTTCAAAAAGGCTGAACTCGACAAGGCTCAGAGACAAGAGGTTGCAGCAGTCCACAAACTCGTCGGCCGTCCAAATCGCGCGCATGTCCCCCTCCATGAGTTCGACGGGAAGAACGGTGCCTTGATGAATCATGTAAAACGAAAACGACGAACGGTTGTGGAAGGACGGTGGTAGGGGAGTCGGGGTGGGGTTGAGGGCATGGACGCTCGAGAAATCGAAGACCTGGAGCGGAACGAGGTGAAGGACGGCCGGCGGCGCGTGCGCGGGCAGGGCGGCGGCGGGCGCGGGCGACGCGGGCGCGGACGCTGGCAGAGTGCACGCCATTTTGTGTGAATGGCCAAGAGTGGCCAAGAGTGGACGCGGGTGCTGCCTTTGTGAAGAGTGGACGCGCGGCTAAGGGTTTTGGGGCCCCGACCGGCCGAACCCTCTGAACCCCACAGACGGGGACCACCTAAGTTTTTCAACTGTGTGATAAGTTCTATGGTAGGTTATCTCGAACGAAACAATAGGCAGTCCAGCTCCGCTATGGTCCCTATACAGACCGTTCATGGACCGCGCTGCCGTCTTATGTGGGTGTCGACCGTCCTTACACAGTCTGGTGTCAGTTTTGCACAGTTTGACCCAAGAACGGCGCGGCCCCGAAGGGAGCGAAGCGACCGAGGCTGCATCCCATGAGCGGTTCGTTGCAGGTGTCTCGAACGAAACAATAGGCACACCAGCTTCGCTATGGTCCCTATACAGACCGTTCATGGACGCGCGGCCGTGTCACAAGAACGCTCGCACCCCTTACACAGTGTGGTCTCATTTTTGCGCACTTTGACCCAAGAACAGCGCGCCCCGAGGGGAGCGAAGCGACCGAGGCTGCATCCCATGAGCGGTTCGTTGCAGGTGTCTCGAACGAAACAATAGGCAGTCCAGCTTCGCTATGGTCCCTATACAGACCGTTCATGGACCGCGCGGTGCACTTCGTGCAGCTTTGCTACCGTCTCATGCGAGTGTCAACCGTCCTTACACGGTCTGGTCTCATTTTTGCGCATTTTGCCCCAAGAACGACGCGCCCCAGAGGCTGCATCTTGTCCACATCTGACGACATCAAGAACGCCGCCAGTACGCAACGGCCGCGAGGGCCAGCAACCACACCAAGCTGCCCCATATGGCGACGTCGTCTATCTCCTTCGAGCTCACCTCGGCGGCCCGCGACGCATACATGCTCTTCAAGTGCGACCGCATGGCCATGAACCAAACCCAGAACGTCAGCAACGGCATGAACACGGGCAACGCCAGGCGCGCCGGCATGCCCATGATGAGCACGGGCGAAAAGTGCAAGACCGCGTCCGCCAAGACAATCAACCACGACGTCTTTGTCATTAGCACGCTCTCAAAGAACGACCGTATGAACGGCCACCCTAGCACCAGCCACGCCATGGCAACGATGCATGCAACCAGGAGGCAGCTTGCCTGACTATAAAGCACTATGCGCGGCGAGCGTGTCACCAGCGCGACCAGCATGATGAACAAATTCCAAAGAGTGTAATACATAAGGACGTTGTTCATCGTCACCGTCGCAGGAATGCGCTTCTCCAGGTGCTTGGCCGGCAACCCCAGCGGATACGGGAGGTTGTTGTTAATGCTATCTATCTTATTGTTGTTGTTCATGGCACACGCAGCCGCTCTTAATCTTAGCGGGGCCAAAAAATGACGATTCAACTTCCACCTCCGACCTCGAAACACTAGAACTAAAAAACCAAAACTTCGGCGCTACGCCGTCGAGCTCCAATGAGTCAGCATCAAGAGGTCGTGGGTGACGCGGTGTTGAACCTAGTGATTTTAGAGAAGCTAATCGAGATGTTCCCCCATGAAAGTGACGGCGCCATTTCCCGACGGCGAGCCCACCTCGTCTCACATGAAACGCGCGACCAAGTGACCCGTGCACTTTACGGCGGCGCCGCCCCTTGCAACGCCGCCCCTTGCAGCATAAGCATAGCATCGACCATCGGTGCATTGTATAGTGGCTCTCAAGCTACTCCGCATAACATAGATGCATGCCGCTCTTTCATAACAAAATACTGGGATGTGCACCTACAAGCAGAGCGTCTTCGCAACGGACCTCTCGTCGACTCGAAAACGGCGTTACAAGAATGGGCGCAATTGCACAAGCTCCCCGCTCCTGTGTACGAGGAGGTCTCGCGAACTGGTCCCGACCACGATTTAGTTTTACACGTCCGCGTACAGATGCGCGTGCATCCAACTGCATCCAATGATGCGCACTCCCCGCATCACACGTACGGAGAGGGACGAACAAAAAAAGAAGCGGAAAAGGCGGCCGCGACGGCAATGCTCGCACACTTACAAAGCTTAAAAATCGTCTCGTTGCAAAAACTAAGAGGCACCATGTCCCCCCTGTCGAACGGTTTCATCTTCGCCCATTAAAAAGCATTTAAGGCGAACCGTGCTTTTCTGTCTATGCCACATGCAAGTGTGGCATCTCCAAAGCCCCGTCGGCGATGCCCGTCCATCCCATCCTTTGTCCATCTGCAATTTAGCAGTGAGCCGGCGGGTTTTTGGAGAGACCATGCTTTGTTTTTGTAATTTAGTTTCCTCATAAGTTGCGCCATGCTCACAAATCCATGAACTCATACACGTCCGGGTGGCACTTGAACGCCTTGGTGCTCACGGCCACCACTTTGACCGAATCGAGCGTGCAAGCGCGCGAGAGCGCCGTGTACGCCTGGCCGTACTCAAAGACCGAGCCGCCGAGGTCGACTTCTATGGCGTCGAGCGTCATGCCCTGACTCTTGTGCACGCTGATGGCCCACGCCAGCTTGAGTGGCATGATGAAGATGCACATCTTCTCTCCGCCGCCCGAGCCGCCTACGCCACCGCCCTTCTCCAACGCGGGTGCATCGCCCATGTCGACATAAGGCACCACTGCTTCCTTGCCATTTCGCAGCCGAATCACCACTTCGGCATCCGTCATTCGGACTACGACGCCACGCGAGCCGTTCACTAGCTTTGGCAGTGCTTCTGCCGCTATGCTCGGCATTCCGGTCGTGTCCATGTTCTTCGTGACGACCACTTGGGCGCCCACGCACAGCTCCACGCCATCCGCAATGCCGCACGCCTCCGCCCACTTCATGGCGCGCGGGCGGTGCTCGCGGGCACAAGCGCCATAGTTGGGCGGGTACCGCCGCGCCGCGCCACCGGTCTCTTCCATGAGTTTGAGGAGCGCCGCTTTGTTGATGCAGTCAACGTCCTTGTTCAGAGAGTAGATGCGCGTCGGGTCTATGCCATCAGGGAAGACCGTCGCGCCGCACTCCACCAGCCGCTTGTAGTCGGCCTTGCTGCACATGCCGGCCTTCAGCCGCTCTAGCATGTCTTGGAACTCCATGTCGCCCGCCTGCCTGATGAGCGTCTTTAACATGTGCTTCTTGGGCGCCAGCGCCTTCCACGACGCCGACTTGAACGCGTACTCGCCATTGACCGGCCGAATCTGGCAGAAGTCCCCCGAGAACACCATCTGCACGCCGCCAAAGGGCGCCGGGTTCTCTCGAATGATGCTCAGATACTCGTTCATTTTATCGCAGAGACCGGCGTCCAACATGCTGACCTCATCAATAAGAAGAGTGTGAAGCCGTCGCAGCTGCTTGACCAGGTTCTTGTTTTTCTCCATGGTGCGCTCGGCCAGCTCCATCGCCGGCTGCCTCGCAAGGCCGACGCCAAGGAACGAGTGGAGCGTCCGACCGCGCACGAGCAGCGCCGCCGTGCCGGTCATGGCCGTCTGTTGGACCGCCCGCCCCGCGCACATGGCCCACTCGACGATGTACTTCAGCGTGAACGACTTGCCTGTGCCGGCCGAACCGCAGAGCAGGATGCTCTCGCCCCGTCGAACGGCGTCAAAGGCCGCCTGCTGCTCGTGGTTCAACTCTGTGGCGGCGTTCTCCACCATCTTGGTCACGCCGGCCATCGCGGCCGCATCTAACTTGGGAACGGCCGTCTTTGCCATGGCCGCCGCCGCCGCCGCCGCCGCCGCAATGAACTCCATGCCCTCGCTCTCGTCCTTCACTTTCTTGTATTTTGCGCCGGCCTTGCCCGTGCTGTTTTTCTTGCAATCCTCCCAGCTTGTGTACATGGCGTCGCCCTCGCGTCCATTAAACACGGCGTAGTAGACGGGCGCGACGGCCAGCTTCTTCTCGATGTCGAGCGCCGGAACCTTGGTGTACGCGACGGCCTCTTGCAGCGTCAGCATGTTGGCCGTAATCTTCTTGGCCGCCAGGTGCGCAAGCCGAGATTGAACGGCGAAGGGCGTCCGCTGCATGATGAGAGCCAGCTTGTCTTTGGAATAGCCTGGAATGTTGTCCCATAGCCAGGCGTCTTGCTCAACGCACCAAGGAGCGCCGCGGTTGGCGAGAGCCGGGTTGGGGACGGCCGCCTCCTCCATTTCTATTTACTGTTTTGTTCTTGTTGTTGTTTGTTCAAGTCTTCTCGCTCGTGGGGGGAGTCAATTTTTATGGACGTTGGGCTCATTGGGCTCGGTCCAATTGGGGCCCCTCGGGCTTATCTCATTCACCGCGCTCAGGCACCGCGTTAGCTTGCGAATGTATAAATGACGCAGCTGCCGGTCAAAGAAGCCCTCGTTGTGTTGGAGCGGCGCATAATTCTTGAGTATGTCGAGGTATATTTCAAACTCGCCCCTATAATGCTCGCGACGCTCCGGAGAGAGGACCTCGTTGGCGCGCGAGTACTCCGACTTGAACCGGTAGTAAAACTCTTTGATTACTTCCATTTCTACAAATAAGAGGCCGTTTCTTCTAAACCCCGTTTATAGCATCAATCAGCTCCAGCAACACTCTCTTTTGCTCCTCCGTACCCACAAACGGCCTTATGTACGTGTCTCTATAGCACGGTGGTATGCGACCGTCCAATGCCATTTGTATGAAGCCGGCCCAGCGCCGGTCCTCCCGGCCTTTCAGTACGGCAAGCAGAAGCCGCTTGTTCCATCCGTACTTCTCACCGACCGTACGTCCGTAATACCACGGAAAGTCTCCGACGGCGTCCAACCCCTCTCCAGCGGCTAGAGCGTCTCCAACGTCCATCGATACTTCAAACGCTCAAACCATCCTTTAGGTACTCTCGTAAAAAGTCCCAAAACTTGGGCCAGGCCCCACCCGCTCTCTTTTTGTACTTGAGCGCATAGACCTTCGCCACACCCACACCACACCCAATCCTCTCCCAATCACCCGCTTCAACAATGGACTACGAGTGGACCCACATCATCGGCTACAACGCGGCGTCCAAGGAGTACCTCGTCTCATGGGCACCGTCTTACGTCACTAAGAGCGAGCTTGGACGGGCGGCCTATAACCCGTCCAACTGGGTCAGCGAGACCGTCATCCCGCCGCACATCACCACTTGCATCGAGAAGCTTCGCGCACGGCCAACGGGGGGCAAGGCGGCGCCAGCGAGCGGCGGCGTCATCACGCGGGGAATGGCAGCCAAGATGTAACCCAACTTTTTAGATGCCTGGCCTCAACACACCAAAAAAGGACTAGAGATAGGGCACAGTAATAGTTAACACTTGTTAGTGAACATGGACGCTCGGGACGCTCAGGACGCTCAGGACGCTCAGGACGCTCGAGACGCTCAACAGGGCACCGCTAAGCGCCTACACAGCGTTGGCGCCTACACAGCTTTCAGCGACATATTCTATATCGAGGTGCTTGCTGATGAGCATGATGAGCAAGCGCTTATCTACAGGCTGACAACGCTGGACGATGAAGGATATATGCAGGGCACATGGCGATTTGACACTGTTCCTGACGTTCTATTAAAAATGGAGAAGCGATTGATTTCGCTGGGTTCCGAGGTTCGTGACTGCGCAATTTATGGTCCTCACTTGGCCCGTCTTGATATAACAAACGGCGTGAGGAACTTAGATTCAGGTACGAGCTTACAAGAAAACGAGACGGTCGAGTATAATTTACATGTGGACGAGGATATTGGAGAAGAACTTGTTTGGCTCGAGCGCTTTCTTTGCTAGGGGAACACAACACTCCATGCTTATTTTTGTATTTTTTGAACGACAGCAAGGCAATGAGGCCATGCATGTAAGAGAGTTTTGGAATTTGTCAAAGAATGATGGATGGTCCTCGGCCCAATGCCCCCATAAAAAAGGATAAACGCCGCCTAAGGAAAGAGACTCTGCTTATAACTATCACAAATGCAGCACCACGCCAAGCCTTTCCTAAAGTGGGCGGGGGGAAAGACGGGCGCTCTAGCTCGCCTAGACGAGTACATCCCTCGCGACCTTAGCGGGTACTACGAGCCGTTCTTGGGCGGCGGCAGCGTCCTTCTGCATGTCCTTGCTTCGCTCAAGAACGGCCAGCGTCGCTTGCTCCCGGGCGCCCAAATCGTCGCCTCTGACATCAACGCCGCACTCATCAACGTCTACAAGCGCATCCAAGCTGACCCGGAGCCTCTTATACATGAGCTGTGCGGCCTTTTCACGCAAGCCCAGGAGGCGCCGTCCATCGAAGAGTTCTACTACGTCCTTCGCGACTTGTACAACCAGCACCGGGGAGAGGACACTGACTATGCAGCAGCGCTCTTCCTCTTCTTGAACCACAACGGCTTTCGAGGCCTGTATAGGGAAAACAAAGCGGGCGAATTCAACGTTCCCTACGGACACTACAAGACGCCTGTCATACCGCATGCATCCACGCTGCGTAATGCCCATTCACTATTCACAGAGTACCGTGTCATCTTCAAATGCCAAAATGCAAGTGCTGTGTTGGAAGAGGTGCCCGATGTGGCCGATGTGCCCGATGTGCCCAATGCCAACCCACCCCCGTGCGTCTTTCTCGACCCCCCGTACGAGAAGCTCGCCCCCAACACTTTTATAGCCTACTATGCAGGCGGCGCGGACTACAGCTTTGGCGCCCTTTGCGACTGGATGCGTACGCGTGGGCGGCGCTGCCACGCCATCATGACCAACCACCTGACCCCTGAGCTGGCTGATATATTTCGCGACTTTCCTGTGTGCGAGACGTTCTCCGCTCGCCGAGCGATTAACGCGAAGAAACCAGAGTCGCAGGCTGACGAACTGATTGTGTGCGGGCGGGCGGCGGCGAGGGCGGGGTGATGGGCGAGTCGGTGGCGTCTTTTTTGTCTTTTTGTAACTCCCCCTCGACGAAAGCGTCAATCATGGCCGTAGCTCTTACAAATGAGATGGAAAACATGTCCTTCCAGAACGCCAGCTGCATGCGGAGCTCCTCGCTCTGCGGCTCGAACAGCTGGAAGTCTTTGGCGGCCTCAATCTCCTGGAAGCCGAGGCACACGATGTAGAGCGGCTTTCCGTAAAGGCGCGGCACTTCGCAATACTTGATTGGACATCCCAATATTTTTTCCCCTGCCGTTCCTGTGGTTCCGTAATTTCGTGCCTTACATTCGTATAGCCCGTCGTCCGCCTCGCGGTCGGGGTCGAGCCGCTTGTTGTTGGCTGCACGTTGGTGGGTCTTAATTTTGTGCGGGTTCTTGCCACTCACGGTGAGAATGTCGTTGATGATGTTCTCCCCGAGCTCGGTCGTCCATTGACCGGTCTTGTAGCCGATGGTGTCCGTCCCCCAGAGCTTCTCGGTCTCCTGGGTTAGTTTTTTGATGAAAGTGGGCTCGGCATACACCCACTCGAGCACACCTGGCTTGTTGAGGTACTTGACGCGGTCGACGAACGCAGGCCGTTCTAGCAGCGCGCGAGCGGCCGTCACGCGGGCGGCGATGGAACCGGCTGCTGCTGCAGTAGACGCCATGTTGACGGTGAAGGGACGGAAAGGGATGGGAGCCGCTGAAGCACAAAGGCTCACGTCGCTAAACGCTTTGCATAGCATGTCGGCCATTCTTTTAAGCGGCGGCGACGGCGAGTGTTGCGATGACGCACAGATTGGAAAAAACAAACAGACGGACGGTGTCATTTTTTAGTTTGGTTAAGGAGGGCCAGCTGCTACACGCACGGGGCTATGGTATGGTGGAATATTTCGTTCACGCCATTTAAAGATTGTAATCATTGAAAAAAGACAGTGATGCAAACATAAAACAGATATGCCTGTAAAATGCAAATACGATGGATGTACTACGATGAGCCCTAGTTTTAATACGGAGGGTAAAAGAGGACTATTTTGTAGGCAGCACAAGAAGGATGGTATGGTGGATGTGAAGCATGAGCGGTGCGAACACATGGAATGTATGAAGCGCGCATTCTTTGGTACAGAGGGAGGGAAGGGACGGTTTTGCGTTCAACACAAAGAAAAGGACATGGTGGATGTAAAGCATAAGAGATGTGAACATGAAAAATGCATGAAGCGCACTGTCTTTGACATCGAAGGCGGTAAAGGCCGCTTCTGCGGGGAGCATAAAACAGATGGCATGGTTGATGTAAGAAGTAAGCGGTGTGAACACGACGGATGCACAAAGTTGAACCCTGGCTACAATATTGTGGGAGAGAAAGGTCGATTCTGTGTTGAGCACAAGAAGGAGGGCATGGTGGATGTGAAGCATGAGCGGTGCGAACACATGGAATGCACAAAGCGCGCATTCTTTGGTACAGAGGGAGGGAAGGGACGGTTTTGCGTTCAACACAAAGAAAAGGACATGGTGGATGTAAAACATAAGAGATGTGAACATGAAAAATGCATGAAGCGCACTGTCTTTGACGTCGAAGGCGGTAAAGGCCGCTTCTGCGGGGAGCATAAAACAGATGGCATGGTTGATGTAAGAAGTAAGCGGTGTGAACACGACGGATGCACAAAGTTGAACCCTGGCTACAATATTGTGGGAGAGAAAGGTCGGTTCTGTGTAAAGCACAAGAAGGATGGTATGGTGGATGTGAAGCATGAGCAGTGCGAACACATGGAATGCACAAAGCGTGCATTCTATGGTACAGAGGGAGAGAAGGGACGGTTTTGCGTTCAACACAAAAAGAATGATATGGTGGATGTAAAACATAAGACATGCGAACACGACGAATGTATGAAGCGCGCCGTCTTTGATATAGAAGGTGGGAAAGGGCGATTCTGTGGGGAGCATAAGAAAATTGGTATGGTGGATGTGAAGAATAAGCGATGCCTAACATGTCATGTTGGTGCTTCGAATAAGGCCTATAAAGGTTATTGCTATCGATGTTTCATTCACACATTTCCCGACAATAACATTGTCAGAAACCATAAAACAAAAGAACGATGTGTTGCTGATTTCGTTCGGGCTCATTTTCCTGAATATGATTTATCCTTTGACACACGCATAGAAGGTGGATGTTCGAGGCGTCGCCCTGACATCTATATTGATATGGGCAGCCATGTGGTAATCATTGAGATTGATGAAAATCAACATGATACATATGAGAACTCTTGTGAAAACAAGCGTTTAATGGAGATGTTTATTGACGCTGGTAATCGTCCAGTTATCATGATAAGGTTTAATCCCGATGGCTATAAAACATATGATAAACGTGTTTCGTCTTGTTGGGGTACCACAACGGACAGAGGACTATGTAAAGTAAAGGAAAGTAAGCACGGTGAATGGTTGCATCGTTTAAATGTGTTGAAGAAAACAGTTAAGTCAGCATGTATGGACGATATTAGAAAAGAGGTAAATGTGGTGCACTTGTTTTATGATGAAGTCTAGTTTCACGCGTTCTCGACCGCCGGCTTTGGCTTAGGTCCCCTTTTCTTAGGAGCCTGGGGATTCTCGAGCTTGCGTTTCTCACGAAGACGCCTCATTGTTTCCCTGGCGGCGTCCCGTTTCTTTTGCATGTAAGTGCTGTGCCATTCTGGGTCCTCAATTCGTTTGCGCTCATAAAAGGCTTTCATATAACTGTAAGGAACCGTCATTCTTCTTTATCCAATACCCACAAAAGTTTTGTTTAAGTACTCTGTCAATCGCAACTAGGACGCAGCCTCGGTCGCTTCGCTCCCTTCGGGACCGCGCCGTTCTTTGCGTCAAATGCGACAAAAATGAGACCATACTGTGTAAGGACGCGTTGTTAATTATTACAAACGCAACTTTTCAGCGCACATAAAACGAGCATCTTCCGAGTATGTTGACAAGATATCGAGGCTGCACTCTTGCTCCACAAATCCAAACTTGTGCCAAAAATCGCTCGTACCATTCACAGATACTAAGCAACACGGCATGTCTTTTAGCTTGTCTTTCAACTCTTGTAAGAGTGCACGTGTATAGTTCATTCCACGATATTGTGGCATTACTGCCAAGTCATGGATGAAACAGCAGCGCCTAACCTCGCATTTCGTCAACTCCTCATGTAGTTTTGTGGGTTGCGCGAAATCATGCCAGTAATGCGCCAGCAAGTAACCGGAGATGGTATCGTCGTGGGTATTTTTAATGACAAAACACAAACCACTGCCAACAATCGAGTGAAAAACACCTATGCTTTCATTCATGTCTGCACCGTAACACAACGTCTGAATCTCCATCATAGCATCCACATGTTCGATGCTCGCTTTCATTCAATGCTATCGCTTTTACTCTGTACTCTTTGATTGATTTAATGAACAAGTCGATGGACGCAGCCTCGGTCGCTTCGCTCCCTTCGGGGCCGCGCCGTTCTTTGCGTCAAATGCGACAAAAATGAGACCAGGCCGTGTAAGGACGGTGCATTCGCGACGGCGGCGCGGCAGCCTACACTTATATGAACGGTCTGTATAGAGTGCAACAAAGCTAGCTCACGGGCGGCTATAGAGTTACACATAATCTTCAAGCGGCAATGCCTGCATAGGATGGCATCTTGATAATTGATTGATATTGTACGGCCTTTATGTATTTATCACCATAAATCTCTACATATTCATCGGGGTACTCTAAAATGACCTCTGCCATATCATGAACGTAAACATCAAGAGTCTGCAGTAATGCTATACATGACCCTGTTTGAATGTCGTCAATGACCAATGGACCCCACTCCCTAACATGTATTGAAATGTTGTTTAAAGTTTGCTTGTCGCTCGTATCGTCACACCATTCTTCTAAGCGTTGTCGAATTGCTTCAAACTTCAACTCTTCGTCTGTAAAACAAGTCATGCCATGAAGAACCGCAGTGAAAACGTCAGTGTGCATAATCTTAATTGTGTTCGTCTCGTGCAAATTCACAATCCAAATATTCTCATCGTTCGATAAATGAGCTTCATATTGCAACCAAGACATGAATGCAGAAACAATATTGGGTTTCTGCAGCTCCATTTTTGTTTGGGTGGGTGTGAGTGGGTATTGGGTGTGCAAACTCTTACTATAGCACATCGACACTGAAAGTTGGGCCAGGCGCATTAAGATTTTGGCAGCCTCGGTCGCTTCGCTCCCTTCGGGGGCGCGCCGTTCTTGCGTCAAATGTGGCAAAAATGAGACCAGTCCGTGTAAGGACGGTCAAAGCAACCCACCCCGCGGCTTTTCAGAATTGGGGCCAGCCTGCCCACAACCAATCTACGAGCCCACGGCTTCATCGCAGCATTCTCAAATCATCAAATAAATGCCGCGCGCCACCGCCAAGAACGCCCGCCCAAGCCCGCGCGCGCCCGCCGCGTTGCCCAAGAACGCCCGCCGCCGGCCACCTCCTGGCCGCTCTTCACCCATCGGCAAGCCTGCCAAAGACCTCAACACCGACGGCCTCCATCTCCTCGCTCAAGCGGCGGACATTCTAAAGACCCTAGACGCTGCGGGGGGAGATTTGGGGTACTTTCGCATCCGTGTCCCGCCCCGTGACGCTCTTCCGCGGGCCGTTTGAGTTCTTCAAAGACGGCTGCTTTTGCGACCTCTTGCTTTTACTCTTCATCATCAACGACGCGGCCAACTTCAACGCTTGCCCGGCGTCCGGTATTTTTGAGAGGAGAAGCAGCTTTGCAAAGTCAATTATATCAGCACACTCTTTCTCGAGGCCGTTCTGCAAGATAACGAACATAATGGTCATTCCAAAGCTGTAGAGGTCGATTGTGTACTTGTAATCGTCGAATAATTTTTGGTTCCCTGCCGTCTTGTACCTTTGAAAGAGCGCCGCATGCTCTTGCTCTACCTCCTCGAGGATGCCCTTCATCAAGGCATGGCTAAAGACGTCCCTGTAAGGCTTCTTCGCGAGGCCGGAAATCGTCCCAATTCGCGCCATCTTTTGTGGTTGGCCGAGCGTCCCAATGTTGCCAACGGATTTCCACGATAGCTTCCATGCAATCGGCGATGTAAACGACCTGCTCGCATAAAACCGTTTGTCGTACACAAGTTCGTGCGCGAGGTCCCAGTCTATAAGCTTGAAGCCGACCGCCCTCGAGCGCGTCAGAGTGTTAGAACGCCCGGCCGAAGAACGCCCCGCGCCCGCCGCGCACTGCATTATATTGTCCGGTTTGATGTCAAAATGCCCGTAATTCATGCTCTGCAGCGTATTGATGCTTGCCAACACCTGAAGGATGAGTTGTTCCACGTCATATCGGCTTTCAAACTTCGTCGAGCCAAGAGCGCTGCTGCACTTTGTGTTTAGGATGTAAAAGACGGGGCTCTTAAGACGGGTAGCTGGCACTACTTTCATAGCAACAACGTCGAGCTTCTTGAACTTAACACTCGCCGCGGCCGTGTAACGGCGAAGAGCGGCCTTTCCATACACATGCGCGAGTCTTTCATACACTGCTAATTCTCTATTAAAATCATCTTCACGCCCGAAGCTCTTCGCTACAAGCATTTGGTTTATGAAGACACTCGCGAAGTCCTGAATGGACTTGGCATCACCATAAACTAAAGGCTTCGCAGCTCCAACGCTCGTGTACAAACTAATAGACGAGGCGTTCATCACGCGATGGTACAACGTATCGACGTCACTCCCAACAATGCTATGCACGTCTATGGTCACGCCCTTGGCACCTTTGCCAAGAACGGCACCGCCCGACAGGGCTATCATGCTTGCTTACTATTGAAACCACGCATAGTTTTTCCAACTTCTTTTTTCACTGATTGAAAATAGATACACACAACCCACGACACATCAAACACAAGACCATGTTCGCAGCAATCGTCTCGGTTCTAGCGCTCATCATTGCCTGCTTCGGCCTCTATGCGTTTGTCCACATCATGATGCAAGAGCCGGCGGCGGTCGTCAAGTCAGGCATTTCTCTCATAGATTTGCAAGAGCTTGCGGGAATTCCGGTTGACCTGCGCCAAATTTATCAAAAGACCGTCATCGACATCATTGTGCCAGCTTTGAACCGTTCTTTGGCAAAAACTTACGCCGACGTACTCAAGAAGACGACCTATGCCGAGCTAGAAAAAGAATCGGTCACAGCTGCCACGGAGTTCGCGAAGCAAATAGAAGGCATGGTCGAGCCGACGCGTGAGGCGTTCATCAACTACATAGAGACGGAGCGTTTCATGCGGAAGATTCCGGGCGCAGTGGAGGCGCAATTGGTGAAAGAGTAGGTGCGCTGCCTATCGCATAGAACTGGGCATCGGGTGATTCTCCAGGGGACTCGACGACTATGATAACCGGCGGAACAACGGGTGAAGGCCGGGGCGGTCGGGAGGCTGCCGGCGTTCTTAGGTGGTCCGGATAAGGACGTCGTCTGCAACAAGCACAAATTGATAATGTTAAGCATAGCGTGACCATAATGCAAAGACTTGATAGCATCACTATTGCAAACACATTGTCATTTGACCGCTCTAACAATGTGGGCATTTTGGCATACGGCCTGTACTCTTTCTTCTTTTTCGCCATACGGCCTTATGTGGACTTTGGACGGGCTTCCCAAAGCGCCCATACGCCTGGGAAGGCCTTCATGATGCTGAAGTCGGGCTTGTACTTTACGGCGATGACATCATATGTCTTTTTTGTTTCGAGATGCTTCACAAACGTGAATGAACCTGGAAGGAGCAGTGCCTCGTCTTGTCCTTGTGTGTGAGCCATATATGTGATTGGTGCACCCGTGCACGGCGTGATGTGCATCAATAGGCCACGCGAGGGCGACGAGAGCGAGAGCGCGCTTCTTTCGCGGTCCGCATACATGTTTCCAGCGACTTCCTCGTTCAATGAGGTTGCGATGAGACTAGTATCCTTGAGCGCCCGCCGCCGTCCGTTCTCGTCTATGGGAAAGAATTCCTCGAGAGCGCTCGGACCCGCTATGTGCATGCCTCTGTATAGCATACGTCTTCCGCCTTGCGCAATCTCGCTTTCGGTCGCAATGTACTGCATCATGCCATGTAGGAAGCCTCCGTGCATATTTAATGCATGTGTGAGGGGGGCGTTTCGCATTGTGTTGGTGATAGCCGCGAAGTCGTCGGAGCCCCAATGCTCCACCATGCGTGTGACAGCACCTTTAGAAAGTACTTGGGTCAAGAATGGTGCATGAGACGGTGGCGATGTTATGGACGGCGATTCGTTTGTTTTTATGATGAATTTGGCACTTGGGATGTCAATGCTATCTTGGTAAAGCTCATTTGCGGCGTTGACTCGTTCTTGCCACTCGGCTTTTGAACGAGGGTAGGGGTCTGTGAAAATGGCATAGAACACGCTCAACAAGTCGTAATCAAGGTCCTCGAACTCGCCAAAGTACTCAGTTGGCAAGTATGGACTTGTGAGGTTCTCGGCATATTTTGATTTCAAAAGGGCGATGATGGTTGGACTCACTCTAACGTGAAGTGTCTCAATGAGCTTACGCATGCGGCCAACGTAGACACGATATGTCTCGTTTAGATGTTTATCAAGCCCGTGAATGGTGAGGCATTCATATTCCATACCGCGCATGGAAAGAGAGGACGCCATCCAATCAAGTGCAACGACTGCGTTAAAGGCATGAGCTGCAGTGAGTTTTGGAGCAATCGCACGGAAGGAGGCCAGTAGCAAGTTCTTTAGTTTCTCCGACTTGGTGTGGGCTGAAAAGGCACTTGTGAAGGCATCACTTGATAGCTGTGCACTCGCGAGTATGAGCTGATAGAAGTGTTGCTGAACGGAGCGTGATGGAGGAGAAAGGGGCGATTTTGGAGTTTGCTGCATGACTTATTACAAGGTTACGAGAAGAAAAATAATAGAAAATCAAAGCATCACAGCAACCTCTAATACATCAGCGCAACTATATTTGTGGTTTATACTTCGTTCTAGATAGATTGCACGTTGGACAAAGAACTCTCAAAACTGCATGTTTCCGGTGATAGTCCGAAAAATCACGAGCAATGGCATCGTCTGCTTTTAAGAACGTGTGTCGGTGTGTGCCATCATCGCACTCTGCAAACTGTGTTGGAACTTGCAATGAGGTCGTTTTCAAAAACTTTGTAACAAGCTCCTGAAAATGAACGACGTGGTCAATGTGGCAGCACCCATTGAGGTTGGTTTTGCATAACTCACATGTGGTTTTCTGTGCGAGCCTTCTGAACTCATATGTCTGGTCATCGATTACGTATCGAAATGCGGAGTACAAGTTTGTCATGTCTGATGGGCGCTTGCCTGAAATGCATAGTCTCCAAGAGATGTCTATTGCAGTACCGTCTAACCGCACTATGTTTAGTTCATAAGCTTGGTTTAACTTATTCCTCACGATAGAAAAGTCACATATATTTGTCAACTTCACCGCACTATCAGGATGTAGATTTGCAATGTCCAATAACCTTTCGTAGTAGGAATTCGCCTTGCGTTTAACACTTGGGCAAAAGCCTATTTCCTTTATGAGATTACGTGTATAGTCTTCTGCTGCTTTTTTGGTATCGAACAACAATGCACCTATTCTCAATTTTTCTTTTGGCATTCTTTTTTACACGTGCAACGAGTCTTTATATCATATTGCATCATGCTACAACCACTATACAGACCGTTCTAAGTCCATGCGGTATCTTGAACAAAAATGATAGGAAATCCAGCTTCGCTACAGCCTCTATACAGACCGTTCTTAGTCCGCATGTGGACGCGCGACCGTCTTACGCAACCGCCCGCCGTTCTTACACGGACTCATGCGGTATCTTGAACAAAAATGATAGGAAATCCAGCTTCGCTTCAGCCTCTATACAGACCGTTCTTAGTCTGCATGTGGACGCGCGGCCGTCTCACGCAACAATGCGCCGTTCTTACACGGACTGATGCGGTATTTCGAACAAAAATGATAGGAAATCCAGCTTCGCTACAGCCTCTATACAGACCGTTCTTAGTCTGCATGTGGACGCGCGACCGTCTCACGCGAATGTGCACCGTTCTTACACGGAATGATGCAAAATTCGCACCATTTTGAGCGTGTTTTGCAGCCTGACAAACGAAGCAAATTCCAAGCTACAAAAACACGTCGAATTAGCGGCTATTATTCCCTTCATAATTCCCGGCTATTAATCCATCCCCAATTTCCGGCTATTAATCACACATAAATCACCCCGCCCCTCACCGACCGCGCGGTCGGTGAGGGGCGGTGCCAGGATTGCACATAAAATAGCCGGAAATACACGTTAAATTAATAGCCGGGAATTCGCTGTCCAAAAATAGCGCCGAAAGATGTATGAAAAAGTAGCGCGGATTTAAGGAGATAATCTAGTACATAGATAGAAGCATATATGACAGCGAACGCACAAAACGCCGCTTACACACATATCATACATCTTGCTGATATCCACATACGGACTGGTAACCATTCCGTTGCCCGTGTGAAGGAATACAATGCCGTATTCAACAGCCTGTACGAGAACCTAAAGCAGCTTCCCTGCATCAAAAACAAGACCGCACTCATAGTGTTGTGTGGTGACATTTTTCATAATAAAACTAAACTTGAGAGCACAACCGTCAAACTATGGAACAATCTACGCAATCTGCTGAGTCAGCTTGCGCCCATCGTGCTTATCTGCGGAAACCACGACTACCGCCAGGAGGACAGTACGGGTGATACCAGTTTTCCTGACATTATCGAGGTGCTTCTCGAGGCCAATGTGCAAAACTCGTGCACCTATCTCTCTGAGACGGGCACATACGAGATGGGTAACATCGTGTTCTCGCTTGTGAGCATCAAAGACACACTGAAGTCGTGGGATTCGCACGGCATTCGCGAAGACTTGCCCGAGTTCCCAATCGCCCCTACTGCAGGCAAGCTGAACATTGGGCTCTTTCATGGTACCATCACACAGAGCGCGCTCCCGAACGGTCAATGCATGGCCGCTGGCAAGGGCTATCCTCTCGAGTGGTTCAAAGGCGTTGACCTGCTCCTGCTCGGTGACAATCACAAGCAGCAGCTGAACGTCAGCAAGTGGGGCATGCCATGGGCGTATCCAGGCAGCCTGATACAACAGGACCACGGCGAGCCGACACGTGGCCACGGGTATATTCTATGGGATTTGAAGAAAGTTGAAGGTCAAGCTGTACACATTCCCAACAACTACGGATTCGTGAAGATGCGCATGCACGAGGACGAGTGCCAGGTGCGGTGCGACGGCCGCGGGTTCCTTCCGATAGAGGACGTCGCAGCCGCCGAGTGGTTCCCCCGCCAGCCAACGGTCGCAGTGATTGGAAACACAGGCGACGAGGTCCGCGTGCGTGATACCCTGAAGCGCCACGGAATCCTGCCTGTAGCCATGACGGTGAGCCTTGCTGTGAGTAAGCTGGGCGGCGGTGACGGTGACCAAGACAACGAGGACGGTGATGACGGGGACGGCGGCGAAGCATCTGCCACAGAAGATACGATGAAGGAACTGGCCACTATAAATAATACGTCACGGTGGTTGGAATACATAAATTTGAATAATCCTGAGCTAGCGCAAGAACTACAAAGCACCCAATGGCTAGAACGTCCGGAGGACTTCGTGTTCGACCAAGTTGACGCCTCGTTGTCCGCCGACCTTGCTGCAAAAGTGAAAGACCGCCGCGAAAAGCTCATGGCGGCCATTCAGGCGCACAAGAAGCTGCAAGAACGGCCGCTGGTCTCCGGCGGCGGGCGGTCGAGCGTCGTTCTGAAACACATGAAGTGGTCGTGGGCCTTCTCATACGGCGAACGCAATCATTTTAACTTTGAAACTTTGGAAGGCAACATTGCACTACTAAACGGTCCGAATGCGAGCGGCAAGTCGGCGTTCGTGGACGTCCTGTTCATCGCGCTCTTCGGCGAACCTACAAAGTGCCGCAGCGCCAACACTGGCCGCAAGATGTCTTCGCACTTCATTCACAACCAACGGCCGCCGAAGAGCGCGCTCATGAATGTCGCGCTGATGTTCGAGGTTGACGGCACTCTCTATGAAATCAAACGTTCTTTCGGCCAGGTGAATGACAAGCAAGACCGCGAAGGCCTTGCGCAAGCGCGGGACGCCAGCCTTTCGAAGATAGACAAAGAGACAAACACAAGGACGGCCGTCGAAAAGGTGTTCACGATTACAGACATCGACAACTGGATTGTGAAACACTGTGGGACGATAGACGCGACGTCCATGACCACGGTTGTGAACCAGTTCGATACTACAAATTTCTTTATGATGAAACCTGCGGAGCAGCGCGCCGTCCTGGACCAAGCATTAAACATGGAGACGTTCAAGTCGTACGCGGCCATCCTGCATGATACCATCCTTGCTTACAATGCACTCATGTCCATGTGCACAACTGTGTTCAATACGCTGGACTCTACCGGCGGTGCGATGGAAGAGGACGCACATTCTGATATGCCCGAGGTGGACGTGGCCGCTCTGGCGTCCGAGCTCGACCAGCAACAGAAGCGCGCGGCGGAGCTAGAACGGTGCCGTGATTCCCTGCAAGCAAAGAGCACTCCTGTCGCCCCCGTTCCAAACGACCATGATTACTGGAAGGCCAAGGCATCTCATCATACAGAGGCGGTTCCTCAAAATCTAAATTCATTGATGGAAAAACGCGGAGCGCTCCTAGCCAAGCGGGCGATGCTAGAAAAAGAAACGGCGGCTGAAGCGGAAAATGGCGATGCTGAGGACGAAGAGAACGGCTACGCGGCCCATAGCACCGACGAGCTGGTCGAGCGTCTCGCCGAGTTGCATGAGGAGCTCGAGTCCCACGCCGAAGAGAAACCGGCGCAAACCACGGCGTCTCTAGAAGATGTCGAAGCAGAGCTGCAAACTACGGCGCTGTGGCTGAAGAATGCGCACTCTCATACCTCAGAGAACGCCAGCGGCCAATACCATGCGTGGGTGCAAGCGGCCATTCCTACGCCAGTGGGCGAGCCGCCTGCTCTTGGCAAAGGCTCCGAGTGGGAAGATTGGCCCGTTCTTTACAAGCAGTTCCAGCACAAAGTAAAAGCTGTGGCCGTTGCCCGCGCCGCCTTGGCGTCGCACGAAAGCAACAAGCCGGCGTTCGAACGCGACCCATCTGGCGCGGATGCATGGGACGCCCGTTGGCAAGAGTGGACGGATATGCTGCAAGAAGCCGAGGAGCTTGGGAACCCATCAGAGGAAGATTGCTCTAAGAACGTCGAAGACTGCCAGGCTAGTATAGAGAAGCGCGATGGGTACAAAGCAAAGCTCACCCAACTTCAAACAAATTTACAAGAAATATCCACGCAGCTCCGCGTTGAAATGCATCCGGAGTGGCTCACGCAAATGGCTGCTTGGGAAGAACGCTTGGCGGCGGCGCGTCCCCTAGGTTCTCTAGAGGCGGCCGTCCTTGGATACGACGCGGCTGTTGCTCGTGCCAAGGCGCATGCTGAGATTACGCAAAAGCTGGCATACTTGCGAATGCGGCGCACAGAGTGGAAGGCTGAGCTCCAAGCTTCGCAAGAGGCATACGCCGTCTATCAAAAACAAATTACTAAAGCAACCAAGCACAACTGGCTGTCGTCTAGCGAATGCGCTGCAAAGGCCAATCAAGCCGAGCTCGACCTGCAAAAGTCCGCGCACCTGACGTCTGAAATCGACCGGGTTGCCCAAGAGTACGACGACCTTTGTGCTCATCCGTTCAATCCAAAGTGCGACGCCTGTAAGACGCACCCGAGCCACCAACGCAAGCTTGCGATAGGGGCGCTCATTAAGAGCCACGAGAGCGAGCGCGACGCTCTTGGTTCCGTCCCATCTCTAGAAAAAGCCAAAGTCTACTGGCAGAAAGGCACACTTGTTGCTCGTTCTATTGAAGCCGCGCAGCCCGTGATAGAGAGCCGTCAGAAGATAGAAACCGCGCTAGCAACGTGCGAGGACGACATGAGGGGTGCAAAGGCCGAGCTTGCCCGCCATGAAGACGATAGGAGCGCCGCCGAGTCGCTCGAGTACTGGACCAATGCCAAGCAGATTCTAAGTGCCATAGAGGCAGAGCGTCCTTTGATGCAAAGCCGCATCGAACGCCATAAAGCAGAGACCGCCCGTCTACAAGCAGATATTGCGAGTACTAGTGCACAAATTCAAAAGATTGAGAAAAAGCTGGAGACGTACAGCGAAGTCGATGATGCCCTGGAGAGTTGGGAGCGCGCGCTGGAGGTCCGCTCTTACATTGAGAAGTACGCCGCCGGGATGGAGCGGGAGCGCGCCGCATGGGAGGCCGCCCGCAAGACGTGGGCGTCTCTAGACAAGTGGAACGCAGTGCGTGATAAGCTGTGCGAGGCCCTGCGCGAGTGCGAGAAGGCGGAGGGCGCCGCTCATTGGCGCGCCTACAACGCATGGGCTGCTGTGAAAGAAAGCGTCGAGACGGCGCACATGATAGGAATGGAGCTACCCATCCGTCAGCGGGAGTACGAATCTTTAAAACTAAAACTTCAAAACTGTATGGCCGCCGAAAGTTGGCAGGCCACTCAAGACGCCCTCGAGGCAGAACAAGAAAGCATATCGGCCGAGCAGCGCCGCCGTGAAATTGTGCACCAAGTCGAAAAGACGGTCGCCGTCCTTTCGCAGGTAGATGCAGATATCGCGTGCCACCATGCAAATGCCGCACTGGCGTGGTTTGAATGCCAAGACGTCAAAGAACGGCTGGCGGCTCTGCAAGCGTCCATGCGCGGCCTCTCTACTCAGGTCGCACTCCTCGAACGGACACAAGGCTTCCGTCAAAAGCGCGACACGAGTGTTGCGACCCTTAAGCGGCTGCACCAAAAGTGGATGGCGACGCGGGACATGCTCGTCAAGGTCAACACTTGCTTGGTTGGGGCGGCGGGCGCGGCGGCGGTGGCGGCTGGTGGCGCAGGTGCGGGTGCAGGCGGGACAACGGCCTTTGTGGAATGGGCGTATACACGATTTATTCTGCCTTTATTTGAGCGTTGCATTAATCGATTTCTAGGACCGATTGACCATATTCGGGTGCGGATTCACTACGCAGCCAAGGGGACTCTGAGCTTTATGGTTCATGACCGTGGAAACGTCGTCGCGTTCTCGGCATGCAGCGGCTATCAACGCTTCATTATCAGTCTTGCAGTGCGGCAAGGCCTTGCCCGTATTGGCGGCGCAGGATGTAACTTGTCTCACATGATTCTCGATGAAAGTTTCACCGCATGTGACGAAACGAATCTTGCAAAAGTCGAGCTCGTGTTGCGTCACCTCATGAGGCTGACGGAGTGCAAAAGCATCATTCTCATCTCACACTTGGATACTATCAAGGACGTCATTGCGCAAAAGATAGCGGTCGTGCGCGAAGGGGCGTTTAGCACGCTGCGCTTTGGCGAAGAGTACCCGCCGCTGCACGACGTCCAACAAGAAGCGGTACCAGTTAAAAGACGGGGGCGCCCTAAACAATTATGATAAATCTCCGCTTTGCATTTTAGTTTGGGCTCCAAATAGTCAGCGGTTTCAAATGCAAAATGATGCTTTCTTTATATTTTGTTTGTTTTTGTCTTTTTTGTTCAGACCTCGGCAGTGACAAGCTTGTAGTCGCGGTATGTACTTCTTGGCAAGCAGTTCGGGCTCGCCCGCACGGAGCTCCGCCGTATACTCCTTGATGAATCGTCGGAGAACGTTGCGCGCATAGTGATGATTTACATGTTTCCATCATCGTTCGTGTCAATTTCGTCATCGTTTATGTCATCAGAGTCGTCGGAGAACGTGGCACGCGTGGCGGGAGTGCCAAGGATAGCCTTTAATTCATCATCTGTTACGATGCGGTTCTCCTGCACGTAAAGTTCGACTTTCTTGCTTATTTTCCGCAATTTCTCGCGATTAAGATTACAAGCACCTTTTACTTCGATAGCCTTTTCCGCATTTGGCTCATTCTTGCGCACTCGAGCGATATAAGTGACCCACTTCTCTTGAATGTTTCGTACTGCCGTCGGGTTAGTACAGATATCGTAGAGGATTGTGCCAATATATGTACCGAGTGTCCATTGGGCCTTCTTTTTGCGTGCATTGGCAATCGGTATCTGTTCGTCTACCATGCGAAACACCTCAAATACGAGGCCTAGCTTCGTAATGATTGTATTCCTATCTAGAACATCTTGAAGTTCAATTTTCTCCTCTTGTCTTGAAAACAACTTTGTTATGTAATCCGGTCCAAAGAGACTACCTGATACTAGTGCGACGGCGGTCGATAGGTGTGACCTCTTGTCATTGTCATTGTTTTCTGTATTAAAGAAGTGTTTCGTGATTATTTCTCGCAAAGGGTAGTTTGGTTCGTCTAATAGTGCGCATGCTTCCCTTACAAGGGGGGAATCCTCTCTAGACATATCATATAATTGCCCATCCGTTACTTTAACATTCTTATTGATGCGTCGAAACATCTCACGTTGTTGCACGGAAGTAAGATTGCTCATCACAACGAGTGTAATCGGATGCGCTTGAACAATAGCCTTTTGTTCATCAGTTAGCACTTTAACCTCATTCCGTAGAATCTTACGGAATGTTGTTATACGGTTTCCACCTTCCATAACTTCGCGACGAATCACATTATCCGACACACGCGAAGAACATATAATTGGTGGAATATAATAGCCTTTGAGAATACTGTCTAGGCACTTCTCTTGCATTTCACGGTTCCATACATAAGCTCGGTTCCGACGATGAATATGCATTAATTTAGTTTTGTCGTAACCTTCAGTACCCTCGCGACCGGCGAACTGGAGGTTTAGAGCATGAATTGTCAATTGAATATTTTCGGTACCTAGCGTTACACTTGCCATTTTTGAAGGAGGGGGGCGGTGGTGGTATACTCCCCTTATCATTTGATAGCCGTCCTTTTTTGGGCGACGGGTATGTGCCAAGGTAATCAAAAAGAAGCGGAACACGTTCAAGTGCGGCACGATTGCTCCTCGCCATGTACACGCACATGGTCCGGCCAATCACGCTCCTAGCTGAGGCGTGTAATGTTCTCATCTTCCGCCTCGGCTCACGTACGAGGCATGGGCAACCAACGAGCTGAGCGAGACTCCGGTTGTGTTGTAAGAGTTAAGTGTATTAGTCGTATGATTCTTGTTATTCTTGCAAAATGTAGAGGTTGTGAGCGGACATCTCTCCCTTACACGGGCTGGTGTCTTTTTATTTGCAAACTCATAGAAAATGCACGCCCCCGAGCGGAGCGAAGCGACCGAGGCTGCATCCATTGAACGGGCTCATGATTTAAGGATTGATTCATAATCGTGTGATTATAATCTGATGTTTCAATAAACACAATGGAAGAAAGTAGTAAGCCTAACCCCGACCCAGCGTTTATTCAAAAGCTCATAGATGCCCACGAAAAAAGAAAGGCATTTACACGGGAGTACATGCGCAGGTATCGAGTCGAGCACCGTGCAGACGTGAACGCATACAAGCGTGACCTGTACAAACGGCAAAAAGAAGCGAAGCAGCAAGCCCAACAGACAACAGAATAAACGTCACTCCGAATTTTATTTTCTCTCATCAATGTAGGAACCCCTCATATCAAAGGCCGCCAAACTTTTGATTGCGATGCCCGCATTGATTACATCAAAACACATTGAGCTTTTTGACGCTTCAAAGCTTCAAATCATCATCGATAACTGGAGCGATATTCCAATTCGTGAAGACGCCCGGATGTCTTGGAAAGTCGGTAATAAAACTTACGACCCAATCAAGATATTGAAAGATATCATGGTCCGGTCAAAGTTTGAGAAGGATGTAGGACAGCTCGCCGTGTCTTACGTGCACTCCAAGAAAGCCGATTGTCACGGCCGCCAGTTTGCGCAGAAGGGTCGCTCACTACAATCTGTGTCCAGGGAAATTCGGCACACGATTGCAAAAGAGTTTTACAACGACATCGACATGTGTAACGCCCATCCGTCCATCCTCCTGCAGTATTCGAAGAAGAAAGGCTGGGCATGTGAACGCATCCAGTACTACACAGACAACAGAGACGCTTGTCTTGAAGAACTGATGGGAAAATACAACATTGAACGGGATAATGCGAAGAAAATTCTGCTCGCAATAACGAATGGTGGCGAGCTTGATTACGATGCCCTTGACAACAAGCCCTCGTGGTTGATTGCCTTCAAGAAGCAGTGCGACATGATTCATGATAATATGATGAAGGACCCCTCGCGGAAAGCTGTCGTCAGCGCTGTGAAAAAGTACAAGACGCACAACATTCCCGGCTCGGTCAGCAACCACGTACTTTGTGATGTGGAGAACATGATTCTCAATACGTGTGTGAAATTCTTAGAAAGTCAGAGGATACCGACTAAAAATCTGGTTCTTATGTTTGACGGATTCATGTTGCCCAAGGATTCCGCAAATGTAAATGCGGTGTGGTTGGCATCTCTCGGCAAATACGTTCATGATGCGACAGGATACTTAATGACGTTCACTCAGAAGGAATTGAATAACGACATAGACTTGACCGGATTTTACAAAGATGAAGTTGATGAGCGCCCGCCAAGAGTGGCACTTGATGACAATGAAGCGTCTGACCTCTTTCTTGACGACGTTCGCGATATTCTTCATAAGTGCAACGGAGTCGTATACATTTGTACAGAAAGACATGTTTGGGTGACCAACGAAAGCATGGTTCGAGACATCCTATTAGAGAAATGCCTGCGGGCAAACATTATAGATGAAACAAGAAAGCCTTACAGCGCGAGGGTGAACCGTGCTCTTAACATTATAAAAGCCACATTAGCTAAACTACCTGATGAACCGGACTTCACTCAACAAGTGTGGAAGAGCACTATTGGAAAGATATGCTTTCAAGACGGCGTTTACGACTTTGATTCAGCTGAATTCAAGCCGTGGGCTGAGGTCAATGATGTGTTCACGACAATTGTAATAAACCGCCCATTCCCAAAACGTAACAACGTGATTATAGACGAGCTGAAGCGCCGAGTTTTCAATGCAGCATTCGATAATGATAGCAAATCTTCTGACTTTATGAAATCTATCGCTCGCGGTCTAGCGGGACAAGTCAAGGATAAGCAGTTTTTAGTAGGTCTTGGTGAGCGCAACTCAAGCAAAGGTATAATTGTTGATATGTGTCAGGCTGCATTTGGTAATTACACAAACGTTGTTAAAACCGAGTACTTTCTAATGGACCGTGGCGGTAACAGCGACTATGCAAAGAAGGAAGGCTGGCTTATGGACTGCGAGTTTACTCGATTGACGTTTGCGAATGAGATTTCAATCAATGCGCTGGACAAAAAACACACTCTTGATGGAAACATGATAAAACGGTTTACGAGCGGAGGCGACACACAAAATTCTAGGAGGTTACACGAAAACGCTCGGAATTTCTACATTCAGAGCAAACTGTTCATCATGTGCAACGACCTCCCGCCCGTCACACCCGCAGATGCGACAGAATCGCTGGTTATGTTTAAGTTTCCATTCAAGTTTGTTACAAAAGACGATATGGAAAACCCATTGCCGTTCTTCCGTGAACGTGACGAAAGCTTGAAAGACTGGGTTAAGTTGCCGGAAGTTGCGGATGCTCTTGTCCATTTGGTCATTGACGCTTACGAAACGTCTGCCATGGTGATGGGGGCTGATGTACAGAGAGATACGTTAGAGTATAGAATGGATGCTGGTGACGAGCTACTTCTTTTCAGAAATTTCTTCACAATAACGAAGCGAAAGTCGGACTATGTTACTTGCAAAGCCGTCGATACATTTATTCAATCAAAGGCCCTAAATATGTCAATGGCAAAAGTTAAAGATAGGTTAGTAAAAATGGGTGCCTTTCATACAAGGGCACGGGTAAATGGTGTTACTACTCGAGTGTACTCTTGTATGATTCTCAATAACAATAAAGATGGCGCTGAGAGTGATGAAGACGTTTAATAATGTTGACACTGTTGACAGAAAACCAGGCTCTAAATATCTTTTTTATTAAATTGGCTATCCTAAAAAAGAAATTTTTGTTTTTATTCCAGTGTAATATAAATAAATCTTTCAAAAGGTGTCAAAAGTGTCAACAGTGTCAACGGACTAATTAGAGGGTTTTGTTACAACCAAATAACTTCCTTCCTTACACCGTTTGGTCTCAGTTTGCACACAGTTGCCACAAAAACGGGGCGCGACCCGAGCGGAGCGAAGCGACCGAGGCTTACATCAGCAAAGCTGCACTACTACGGCATCTCGAACAAAAAAATAGGCAAACCCAGCTTCGCTACGGCCTCTATGAAGACCGTTCATATCCGCCGCCCGTCTCACAAGGACTCGCATCCGTCCTTACATAGTCTGGTCTTGCTTTTGTGCACTTTGACCGAAGAACGGCGTGCCCCCAGAGGCTTACATCTCATGAATGGTGGCGTCTCGAACAAAAAACAATAGGCAACCCAGCTTCGCTACGGCCCATATGAAGACCGTTCATATCAGCCGCCGTCTCACAAGAACGCACGACCGTCCTTACACCATCTGGTCTCAGTTTGCACACAGTTGTCACAAAAACGGCGCGCCCCGAGCGGAGCGAAGCGACCGAGGCTGCATCCACAGCCCGAAACCTGAAATGCAAAATGATGATGCATATTTTTTGTTTGTTTTTGTCTTTCTTTTAGACATCGGCGGTCACAAGCTTGTAGTTGCGGTAAAGCGCCGCGGCCTTGACCATGTACTCCTTGGCCATGAGACCAGGCTCGGCCGCACGCAGCTCCGCCATCTTCTCCTTGATGAAGAGGTTGTAGGCCGTCGGCGCCCGCTTCGGCTTCTCGGAAATTCCGGCCTTGGCAGCAGCCGCAGCCTTAGCCGCTGCCGAATTCTTGCGGGGGCGCTTCGGGGCGTTCGGGTCCTTGGGAGCCTTCGGCTTGGACGCCGGCATGCCGTTCTCCTCCTTGTATACGTTCCACGCCGCGGCGGCCTTGGACATGTACTCCTTCTGCTGCAGACCGGCCTCCGTCTTCCGCAGCTCAGCAATCTTGTCCTTGACGAACAGGTTGAAGGCCGTCGGCGCCCGCTTCGGCTTCGGCATGCCGTTTACCGCCGTCGCCTCCCGCAGAGCCTGACGCATGGAAGCCGCCATTTGTTTGGGTTGTTTGGGTTGTTTGGTAGTAGAGACTGGGAAGTCGAGCGAGGGTAGTAGTCGAGAAGGCTGTCGTGCGGTTGGTAGTTGAGTGATGTGAAACTGGAACTGCGTCAGTCAATTTTTCGTCAAATTTGACGGTCGAGTTGCTGGTAAAAACTCTCAAAGCAATCTCTTCACCAATCCGATAAGCCACTGCGCTGCAATTATATAAGCCTCGTCGCTCTCGTACCATTCCAGATGTCTTTTGACCTCGGCAATGGGTGCGTTTTTTATGAACTCATCGTCAATGTCCTGATTACGGCGGGTCAAGGCCTCCCAAGCATTGCGCTTCTTTTCGAGCTCTTTCCTAAGGGCCTTATCAGACATGTTTGCCGTCGCGGCTTGAAGCAAGCTGCCAATCAGGCGCGGATTGGTTTTGAAAGCCTCGACCGTCTTGTCGTGGACGTTGGGAACGCGCATGGCGAGCCGGTTCTACATCAGACCGCGAGTTTTTGTTTATTCTTCATGACGATTAAGAGCGTAGCATATGAAAGAGCCCGAGAACGTCACGGCGTTCATTAACAATCTAGACACGTTGTCCCCAATAACTCGCAAGACGTACATCGAGCGCATACGAGTGTGGGAAACCGGACGCGGTAAGGGCATCTTCGAAATTATTCGAGAGGCAAAAGCTAGCATCAAGTGGGTCAAAGACAAATACGCGCAAATCAGCACGCAGAAGACGCTCTTCAGTGTGGTACTCTCTCTGTACCGTCACGTCCCCGACATGAAGACGTCCGCACCGTATGCGGCCGCGCACAAGTTGTGGCTCGACGAGTTCAAGAAAGTGGACGGCGCAATCACCGAGGCCTACGAAACCAACGAGCCGACGCAAAAACAACGTGACGGGTATGTGCCGTTCGAGGGAATCAAAAAGACACGCGACACGCTCAAGCGCGGCTCCATGGAACGCTTGCTCCTCGCCATGTACACACACATCCGCCCTCTCCGCGCAGACTTCAACGAGGTGCGCTTGTACAAGGCCGCCGTGCCGGCCAAGCACGAGCCAAACTACATATCTCTGAGGAAGAGCGGTTGTGTGCTGCACTTGGAGGAATACAAGACGGCCGGCAAGCACGGCGTTCTCGAGGTACCCCTCCCGGCCGACCTATGCAAGGAGATACATGAAAGCCTCGCTGAGTGGCCGCGCCAGTATCTCTTTGTGACCCGGGGTGATGTGCCGTACACTCGGTCTAACTCGTACGTGAAGTGGGCAAACGGCGTTCTACAGAAGTTGTTCGCTCCGAAGCCGGTCACTCTTACGATGTTGAGGCACTCGTATATTAACACGCTGGACTTCAACAAGATGACGGTGGCCGAGCGAAAAGAAGTAGCGGCAGACATGGGGCATTCGAAAGACATGCAAGAGCTTTACCGGTTGAACATGTGAAAAAATAACTTCATGGTTTAACGCACTCGACGGACTCAACATATGCTACATTAAAAGGTAAAATAAGGGGGCTTTTATCAATAGAATCAATGAGATTAACTATTTTTGTGCAATAAAACCGCCCTCCGCTCAAATGGGTCACTATGATTATGTGTTCATTCCCATGTACATCATACCACTTCATTTTAACTTTATTACTAAACACATGCTAGCCTTAAGTCTTTACAGACCGTTCATGAACTCGCGACCGTTGCACGCACATGCTCGCCGTCCTTACACAGTCTGGTCTCATTTTTACCACATCTGACGCAAGAACGGCGCGGCCCCGAAGGGAGCGAAGCGACCGAGGCTGCATCAGCAAAGCTGCACTACGTGTACCCATGAACGGTGAATCGTCATCTCGAACAAAAACAATAGTCAAATCCATTTAAGACAAGGTGTTGAGTTATAGTGAGATACGATAAGATGCTCGTTCACATCTACGACGTCTTCCATGAGAAAGTGTTCAGAGAGCTCCTGGAGGATGTCCCGCCACAGAATCGCTCCGCTGTGACGCTCTACGGCGTGAATGACAAAATCGCTAAGAACGTCGAGGATGTTGCGGACATGGGGTTCAACATCCTCATGGAGAGCTCGCTGCCCGTCTTCGACGCTATGTACCAGGACGAGCGGTTCCGGGAGACGTCGTGCATGATTCATGTGTTCAAAAATAACCTGCACAAGCAAGTCGACTACATCGGCTTCTGTCAATATGACATGAAACTTGCAAAAGACGCGGTGAAGAAGATAGAGGACTGCAAGGAGCGCACCATCTTTCACGAGCTCACGTGCAGCGTGCGCGAGGCGCTACGAAATTACACGGGCATTCAACACATCATCGACCACTACAATGCGTTCTTCAATAAGAGCATTACAATGCATGATGTATTGTCATGTAAACTCCCCTTCCCACTCGTAAACACGTTCGCCGTGCCGTCTGACATGTTCGATAAGATGATGACTTGGGTGTGCAGCTACATCCCGACCATCATGCCGCCTCACCCGTACCCGTTCAATCACTCTCGAGGCGAGTTATTCGAGCGCGTCCACGGTTTGTTCCTGATGCTCGAGGCCGCTCAATCGCCTGAACCCATTCCGTACGTGCGGCTGGACATTTACCACATTTGGCCGCATTATCACAACCTGTGCCCATTTGAAGGGTATAAGTGCTAAGCCAAGTGCTAAGCCAAGTGCTAAGCCAAGTGCTAAGCCAAGTGCTAAGCCATGTGCTAAGCCAAGTGCTAAGCCAAGTCTTATTTTTGCACTCGAGCTTTTGGGCCAGCCCCTTTCAGAAATACGCGCGCACCTTGTAGCATCGTTCCATTCATAAAAACAAATGGGGCGTTCGAGCACCAGTGGGTCTATCTCCTCTGCACGTGCTTCACCTACACCATCACGTACACCATCACGTAGCCTAACGCCCCCTAGGCGCGAAGCTTTAGCGCCCGACGGCGGCTACTTTGCATACCATTGCGGTCCGCTCGACGGCAACTACGATTTTGTCAAGCCGCATAGAGGCAAGGGGTCGGGTTTTTTCGGTACCGGTCTTTACGTTTACTTGAACGCCTCAAACACCGCCGTTCGATGGGACAAACTCGACGTGGTGCATGCCATAAAGAGACCGTGGGAGAAACCGTTCGTGATTGATGGCGACGATGGTGACAAAAACAATCACTTAGAAAGCCTAGACGAGTTCTCGAGAGGCTTGTATAATATCATGTTAGACGGCAGCGATGACCTGCCGAAGGACGTCAGGAGTCTTGTAGAGGGGCTGAGCCGACAGTTTCGTGGGACGTACTTTGGCGAACCGGAGCCGCTCATGGACGCTTGTTGCTATGCGTTGCACATGACATACGACTCTTACTGGTCTGCAGCCAAGAACGGCGCAAGCGGAGGTGGCATCATGCCCATCACGCTCTTGCTTTGGCACTATGGGTACGACGGCGTCATGAACCACAGACTCGATAACGACCGTTGGGGGAGCGTCATTTACAACACGGAGAAGCTGAAGCCTATTTTGTTTGCAAAGGACGCCGAGTCGTTCAACAAGGCGGGCGTCATACGCAAGTACAGACAAGTGCACTATTGCAACAAAATGAAGGATTTTGATTATCGTGTGGCCGCTAGCGGCCTTCCCCCGCTGGCTGTGCCGCCGCCTGCAGCGAGCCCCAAGTCGGCCGTTACGCCTGCAGCGAAGCGAGCCAAGGTGGTAACAGGCGCGCACGCTCAGAGCTCTTCTGGGTCGGCCGGGGGCTTTAGCTCGGGCGCCTCTGGCTTGGGCGTGGTGACCCGTAAACGGTCGGCCGCACTACGCACAATGCGCGGCGTTGGGGCATTGTAAAGCTCGGGTAACCGCTCATAAAGTTGGTTGCTCTTGTAAAACGAATTGTTGTGAAAGCACCGCTCCATGCTCTGTACGATGTAGAAGTACTCTTCGACCGCCCGACCGTCCACGCCGAACGCTACATAGCACTCGGCGCGGTCCTCATACGGGATGTTTGTGCACGTCTCTATGGCCATCTCTGCATTGTGCATGCTTATGTTGTGCGGCATGTTGGAGTGCAAGTGGAAAGCGGGCTTGGGCGTGGGCGTCTTACGCTCGGTGCACATGGGGCGCACTGGCTTTGGCTTCAAATAAAGATGCATTCTTGGGAGGACGCTCTTGGGAGGACGCTCTTGGGAGGACGCTCTTGGGAGGACGCTCTTGGGACTCTGGGCAATAAGAAGTATCGGCTCTCTGCAACACTCTGGACAACTCGACAACGCTTAATGGAATTGGTGGCCAATGCCGGTCATTTTTTGAGCGCAAATTTACGAGCTAGCCATTTTGGTGTTGGGCCATTTGCGAACAAAGCCTTGTTTGTAACCACTTTTGATGCACTCGTAATCAGGCCATTCGCATCTAGATAGAGTTCAGTGCGGTAAGGAGCCTTGTATTAGGAGAAGTAGCGCATACATTGTTTTGTGTAGACACAACTGTCATAAAAATGATAAAGAGGGCTTACAATTGGCTAATCTCCCACTTCTAGGGGTAGAACAGTTAAAAACCCTTACCCTAGACCGCATTGAAATTGGTTGGATCGCATATCATTTTATCATTTTATAGAAGGGGTCGGATGTTGGCAAGGGAACTTGAAATGCCCAATAAACCGAGGGCTGCGGCCAAAGCGCCGAAGCAGCCGAAGCGGGCAAAGGCTACAGCCGAAGCGCCGAAGCAGCCGAAGCAGCCGAAGCAGGCGAAGCAGCCGAAGCAGCCCAAGCAGCCCAAGCAGGCGAAGGCTACAGCCGAAGCGCCCAAGCAGGCGAAGGCTACAGCCGAAGCGCCCAAGCAGCCGAAGCAGCCGAAGCAGCCGAAGCAGCCGAAGCAGCCGAAGCAGCCGAAGCAGGCGAAGGCTACAGCCGAAGCGCCCAAGCAGCCGACGGCTCCAGCGCCGAAAGCTCCGAAGCCGAAGAAGGCAGCGCCGAAGCGGCCGAGCTCAAGTGCTCCGCAAAAGCCTGTAGGCGCTAGGAGGCAACGCGGCGGCGTTTTTGTCGGGCCTTTGCCCAAAGACACCAAACACGAGCGGGGAGATCAGGTTGAGGCAGATTTCCTAAGGAAGAAAGACCGCGACGAGGATGGCGTCATAAGCGACGATATATTGGAGGAAATTGACGAAGCGAAGCCAAACAGCTTCGCCACGTTTGCGCGCGGAAAAGCCGTCGGCATCCTCGCAAAACGCAGCCTTCAAGGTATAATAAGAGCTTCGGATGGATCGGCGATTGACCCTTTGACCAGACAGCCCTTTGATGATGGTGTAATCAATTGGGCGACGGACCAGTTAGAGGGGGCACCTCCGTGCATTTTGCGAGGTCATTCCGAAGTCGTCGCAAGTGTCGCCTTCTCTCCAGATGGCGCATTGCTAGCCACATGCTCGCGGGATATGACTGTCCGGCTGTGGCGCGTGTCCGACGGTCACCTGCTGCGCACGCTCGTTGAACACACGGCTCCTATTCGGTGCGTCGCTATATCGCCCGACGGTGCCTTGATTGCCGCGGCCTCGTTGTCTACAGTCCTGCTCTATCGCGTGGCCGATGGCAGCCTTCTGCGTACACTCGCGGGGCACACGGAATCTGTCACAAGCATTGCCTTCTCGCCCAACGGAAAGATTTTTGCCACCGGATCAAACGACAAAACCGCTAGGTTGTGGCGCGTGGCAGATGGCGCCCCGTTGCACACGCTCGTCGGGCACACTGACTGGCTCACGAGCGTCGCGTTTTCGCCCAACGGATCAATGCTGGCCACGGGCTCAGATGACAAAACCACCATTCTGTGGAGCGTGGCCAAAGGAAAACTGCACAGGGTCCAAGCGCACACAAACGGGGTAAGGAGCGTTGCCTTCTCTCCGGATGGCGCATTACTGGCCATCGGATTGTGGAACAAGATCGCCCAATTGTATCGCGTGTCCGACGGCAGCCTGCTGCTCACTCTTACCGGGCATACGTACCGGGTCACGAGTGTCGCCTTCTCGCCCAACGGCGAAATGCTGGCCACTGGCTCAGACGACAGTACCGCCCGGCTGTGGCGCGTGGCCGATGGAGAACCAGTGCGTACGCTGACTGAAAAGAAGCCCCTCACCTGCGTGGCCTTTTCTTCCGACGGCAAGGTTCTGGCGACCGCCTCATACGATACAAATGCTCGCTTGTATTCCCTCTCTGATGCATAGAGGGGGCAGGCCGAACCCTTTGAATGTCTCGGCGCTTTGTAGAAGGGAGAGCGGGCTAGCGAGCGAATTCCGACTTGTCTAGCTTTGTAAGTCCATGCCCATGCTCTCGCACTCGCGTCGCAAGCGTCTGCGGCACAGCCTATACTCCGGGTTGTAGAACGCTCTCAACAACGCACGTTGCAGTGTGCGCGCCGCCACGTAACGGCGCACGACGTTCGCGATTTCAAGCGGCGGAAGCTTCAGGATGCCCTTGTTTGCACTCAGAAGTATCCAATGCCAATGCGCATCGGAATTAGCTTTGACGATGTCCAATGTAATACTTGTATTGAATGATAGATTCATCCAATCCCGTCTATTTTCCGGAAAAGTACGCACAATGTCCCAACTGATGTTTGGATTAGAGCACAGGTTGCTCCAGTTCCATGGCAAGCTGTGATGTGTCTGTACGAACTTCCATGTGATGAGCGGGCTTCCGCTCAAGAACTTCCAATCCCAATGCTTGTCTATGTTTTGCTCAATAATCCGGAGCGATAGGTTAGGATTATTTGACACGGCCGACCACTTCCATGGCATGTCGGGGTTCGCTTGAATGTGGTCCCATGTAACGTTTGGATGAGCACTCAAAGAGTACCAACCCCACGGCAAGCGAGGATGTGCAATGACATCGTCCAACGTGATATTCGGATTCTCTCGACAAATTGCTTCCCAACTCCATGGATGCTCCGGATTGGCAAGTGCGATTGCTAGTGTAATGCATTTGTGAGAACTTATGTAATACCATGACCAAGGCTTATCTATGTTTATTTTGATGATTTCCCATGTGACGTTCGGATTCCTACTAAAGTACCCCCAGTCCCAGTTATGCTTAGGATGCGATTTGATGATGTCCCATGTAATGCTTTTGTTTTGGCTTAGGTGCGGGAAGTCCCATGGTAATTCGGGGTGGGCCTGCACAAACTCCCATGGCGCATGAAGCGACACCATTGACCAAATCCACGGCTTGTTTTTTGTTGCGAGAAGGAGCTCTCCCGTTATGTTCTCGTGCTCATTGAGACTTAGTCTAAACCAATTCCATGGTAAGTTATCATCATTGAGGTGTTGCGCCGCCCATTCGTGCTGGGCGGCTTTTACAAAGTCCGTAAGCGGCATCCTGCCTGGAAACAAGAAGAGGAGTTAGTATACTAGAAGTGGTGTGGGTGGCAGTGAGTGATTCAAGGAGGGCGGTCGATTTTTAGGACCGGGCCCACAAAAAATGACTTGCAAAGATGTAAGAGCGATGTCAACAGCGCATTACACATTTGTAGACATTGAAATGGTGCACACTCTGACATTTTACCGCGTTCAGGTGCTGCCTGCCCAAGGCGGCCTTAGGGCCAGCATCACCGAACAAGCAAAGACCTACACGAACAAGCCGCCACCGGCGAACTTTCGGCTCGAGGGGAACATGCCGGCGTGTCAGTCGTACTGTGTATTTCTGAATATTGAGGCCATGAACGACGAGGACCTAGCGGCCAAACTAGCAGAGTGGGAGCAAGCAGGTGACCATTGCATCGTGTATCACGACGACCTCATGGTCATGCCGGACTTCTTCAACACTGGGCGGGCGGACTTGCTTACTGGCGGCGCGGCGCTTAAGACGGCGGGGGCAACGACCGTTCTAGCCGCTTAGACTTAAGAACAACTGACGTTCCTATGCTAGAAAGATGGAGGAAGCGCAAGAAGCGCAAGAAGTGCAAGAAGTGCAAGAAGCACCTGCCATGAGCATCGTCCTGAAAGCCTTTTGGCCGTCGGCCTACACGGAACCGTTCCATTCTAGATTTTTGGCGTACTTTGGGGCCCTCTTTGACCACCCGGACATCGTGCGGCGCTATGACACGCTTGAGATATGGAGCCTATTCGGGTCAAACGCCATTCCGATGCCCAAATCCGAAGAGGAGGACCGCGTCCTACGAGTGCAGTTTTCGGGGGAGGGGTACTTCTACAAGCCGGCGCTCTACGACCTCAGCCTCATTCCCGCGCTCGAGAACGCCGCGCTCGGGATTGTGCCGCATCCTCTCGCCGGTGTGCACATTCACACGAACTCTCTCCTAGAGCTACTGCAACGCCCACGTGTGTGGAACGAGGCGAATCACGACGCGCGGCGCTTCTGCAGCTTCGTCGTGTCGAACGGCGGACCCCAAGAGCGCAAGTACTTCTTCAGTCGCCTGTCCGACTTTAAGACGGTCGACTCGTGTGGGCGTTTTGCTAGGAACTGGACGGGCGGCGCCATTCCCGACCCGGACTCGCGCGAGTATCTGCAGTTCTTGTCCAAGTTTCGGTTCATGCTGTGCTTCGAGAACAATCGCGTGGACAATTACATGACCGAGAAGCTCATCAATGCGTACGTCGGCGAGAGCATTCCTATCTACTGGGGATGCCCGCAGGCCGCGGAATATCTGAACACCGACGCATTTTTGATGCTCGACGAAAAAGCAAGCGTGGAGGGCTTCGAGCGCCTCTATAACCAGGTCGTTGCCCTAGAGAATGACAAAGAGGCGTATAAACTCATGTATGAGCAGCCGCTCTTTCGGGAGGGGGCCACCAGCTTGCCGCCGTGCATGCAAATCGAGGCGCTGCGCGACTGCATCTTCAGGACGCTAGGCGACAAGCTTATAATGCCGCCTGAGCCTGAGCCAGAAGAACCTGAGCCTGAAGAGCCTGAAGAGCCTGAAGAGCAAGAACTAGAGCCAGAAGAGCTAGATCCGGAGCAAAAGAAAGAACAAGAGGAAGCGCTTGGTTGGCGTGGCTTGTAATCAAAGCATGAACAAGTTGCCCCATGCACGCTCGAAAAAGTGCCCCTCCTCTGGGTCGATATGGTGATTCACGGTTTTTAGGGCGCGCTCGTAAAACGCGAGCGGCCGCTTGAGAATGTAGTAACTTTTCACTCGAAGGATGGCAAACCACATTATTTTGAGCGTCCTAGGGAACGGTTCCTCTGGGGGGAAGACCTTTGCCCACCAGCCGCCGATGCCGCCGCCGCTGTCTTTGACGTTCTTTAGGTTGGGCTTCCAGCTTCTATGAATCGCACATCGGTCGGCAGGAGGGTATGTGAGTGTATTATTCTTGTTTTTAACATAGTCGTCGAAGAACTCGGCGCGGGACCGGTGGTCAAATGGGTTGCCTTGCGTGAATAGCAGGTCGCTTGCCATATCCTCGCTTGCTATGCTCTCATAATGCGTAATGATGTGGTGCAGGTATGTGTGTGCCTCGCGGCCGACGTTAGGCAATCGCTGAAAGTGAATGTTGGCCGAATCGGGCAAGACGGGCAGCTTGTCGGCCGCGGCTTTGCTGTAGACGAAAATGCTAGTGCCGGGTATATCTATAACCTCTGTGAGCCAACTCAAGTCCTCGTTATAGTGGGCTACGACAATGGTCCGCCGCTGCATTTGCATTTCCCAGTTCTGTAGGTTAAATTATTAAAAAGAAAAACGTTGTGCCGCATGACGAACGAGATTGCACGCATGGTCCATCGTGTCATCGCGGTCCTTCATTATCTGCAGCATCTTCTCGGCCGCTTGCTTCTCGGCGGCCTTCTTAGTGCGGCCCTCGCCGCTCGCGGGCTTGTAGTCCATGCCCGGGATGTCCACGCTCACAAAGATGGTAAGGTCGTGGTCGGGTCCACTGCGTCCCACCTCGGTGTACATGGGCGCTTGCATGCGCCGGGACTGGGTCCATTCCTGCAGCTGCGTCTTGGGGTCGATGGGCGGCCTCTTGCACTTGCCACCCGCTATGAACTGTTGCCACTGCCTCATAATCCATTCGCGACACACATTCATGTCCTTGCCGCAATCGATGTAGAGCGCGCCGATGACGGCTTCGACGGCGTCCGCCACGATGGACGAGTTCGCCATGTCGACATTCACGCCCACTTTTATGCGGTTATTAAGTCCGAGGTTCATGCCGACGCAATTGCAAGTTTCGCGGGACACCAAGACGGCGCGGCGCTTGGAAAGAGCGCCCTCCGGCTCGTTCGGAAACATTTCCATCAGGGCGTCTGATATTACCAGATTAAGGACCGAGTCCCCCATAAACTCGAGCCGTTGAAAGCCGCTTTTGTTGGGGTTAGAGGAAGGATGGGATAGCGCGCTTTCTAAGAGGGTCCGTTCTCGGAATGCGTATGTCCCCACATCATGTTGCATCTGTCGACGTCGCAAAAATGGACGATTGCATATAAATATCTGAAAATATATGACGCGAACGCTTTAAGCCATAATCTATCTGACGAATTGTATAAGAGTGAAAGAGAAAACGAGAGAAAGAGTCACATGATGGATAAATCGCCAGAAGGCGCGCTCAGCATCAAACTTCGGCAATACGTGGCTCAATGCACAGGCATATTGGAAGGCTCAATTGTTGCGTGCTACGAAGTGGTGCCCTTTCTTAAGCATGCTTGGGTAGAGCACGATACTCAACGCCGTGTGGTGGAAGACATAAAGACTGAGTTGAGAAATAAGACGACTGCCGAAGACATTGCCTTTGCGGCGGCAGAGCTTGGTGAGGCTGCTGTTTGCGGTGGCGATATGGGCACTACCATCGTGGAGCAGATAAGAGAGGCGTCGCAAACAAAAACAATCGTCGAGGTCCGGTGCAACATGGCGTGCAATACGGCGGCGCTGTGCAAGCGGGCGCTCGAAGACTATCAGCGCACGCTAAACGATTTGCACCTGGATATTAAGAAGCTCGTAGCGGACATACGGCAGTTAGGTAACGGCAAGTATGTTAAGAACCTAGCCGAGCTCATCGCGAAAAGTGAGGAGTGCATAAAAAGTACGTCGCCCTTGCAAATTATCGCTGGGTTGTAGGCCCGCCTGCGCGCTATTAAAACACCACCGCAACCACCGTAATATTATCTTTTGATTTCCGGTCGTAGGCCACTTGAACGAGCAAAGACGCGATGGCTTCGCCGGCAGCTGGGCCTTGGGGGACGGTGCCGGCTATCTCCATGGCTTCTCTTGGTGTGACGACGTCCCAAAGGCCATCGGTCGCAATGAGGAGGATTTTGTCGTCTTGACTGCGCTCAATCGCTCGCACATCGGGTTCGCCTGATACGAATGGACGGAGCTTGTGGTCGCCGATGGCCCTCGAGATGGCAAGGACGCCCTGCACGCGCTCCGTCTTATCTGAGGGTGTGCATGATATGAAGCCGCCCGCCTGCTTGATGCGGTCGCGCTCATCCGGCCGCGACGGTTTATGGCAGCGTGACATAGCTAGGAGTTGGTGGCCTCTAAGCAAATAGGCGCAACTGTCGCCGATGTGGCAGACGGTGATGTGTGTGAGGTCAATGAGCGCCATCGTCGCGGTGCTGCCCGTCATGGAAAGGTCGGCGCCTAATGAGGCAAGGCCGCACACGTCAGCTTGTTTGAGGGCGGTGGAGAGAGCGGCGGCGGCGGAGGGCCGTTCTTTGGAATGGCATAGGCTTTCTCGGACGCTGTCGGCGAGTATCGCGGCGCACCCGGTCGCGACGTGCGGGCCGCCATGGCCGTCAAAGACGCCGATATAGTGTGCGCCGTTGACGATGTCTCTCACAATGGAATGACGGTCTTCCATGTGTTTGCGGCGGCCGCAGATGGCATTGGAGCCGATGGCCATGGTGCTCTTAGTGCTCTTGGTGCTGTTAGTGCTCTTGGTGCTTTTGTTGGCATGGACCGCCGCCATGAGTGCCGCATTGCACGCATCTCCGCATGAGAAAGGGAAGAGGCGCTGCATAGTGGACAGCATTTTATTAGCATCGTTTGGGATGTTATGGCTACTTTGGCTACTTTGACTATAAAGACTTCTCGTCCGATAGGTAGTCATTTGCAAATATTCATTTTGCCATTGCTAAGGCCCGGTTACATTTTACCGGCGAAAAGAAACAAACTTACACTTACTCAGCGCTCACAATGTCTATGTCATTGCGCCGCATCCACGCCACTGCATGCAAGAATGCATCGGCTAGGTCGTCTTTTTTCTTGCTGTCGTTGAAATATTGCAGCCATGGGCCGTTGGTTGGAGAGAGATAGGCGCGGGTGAGGACAATCGCCGCCGATTTATTGAACTTGTACGTATTGAGTGCGCCCTTTGCGCCCGTCGGCTCGTGCGTATGGTGCAGCAGCTTTTGGGAGGCGCTCACCAGATGCACACCCGTGATGGCTTCGCCGTAGTGCTTGCGCAAGTAAAAGTACGACTGCGTCCACGTCTGCACCGTCTTCATCACGCCGTTGATGCGGGCCGGCTGGTTTTCGATGACGACCGTGAGATCGGTTTCCGGTGTTGCCACTTCTTCCATGAGCTCATCTAGGTGTTCGAAGAGCGCTTGCATAAGCTTGTCCTGAGGCGGCTTGGTCTTGCGGTCCTCCGGCATGAGCGGGAGGAGGCGCCATGCAATGATAGAGGCCGTTGTCTTGTCTGTATCGCCAAGCTGCTTCACGGCACAAACCGCCAGGTTCTTGATGCCGATGTCAAAGCCGATGGTGATTGACGGCATCGTTTACGTGTTTTGCTTTGTGTTTAGTAGTACGCCGCTCTTTTTATATGCGCGGCAGTAAATAGAAAGAAGAGGAACGAGAACAAAAATGGTCGAAGCCTACTGCGTCAAATGCAAGACGAAGCGTACGATTGTGAACCCGAAGGAGGTTGTTGGCAAAAATGACCGCGTTCGCATGGTGGGTGTTTGCCCGAAATGTGGTATCAATGTTTCGGTATTTGTGGCTTCGAAGAAGAAGTAAGACCCCCACCTAGTGCTCTAGAAAGAGCGAAGCAGCTTCTTCTATAACATCTGTTTTGTACGTGTGGTTACGGAGGCGCTGCGCGATATGCTTGGCGCCGTCTGCAGCCTCGATTTCATTGGCATCAGCTTGTGCCTTGGAAAAAGCGTCATAGACGCCCGCGACGTCCTCGCTCAGCTTGCGCCTGATGTAATAAGCCGCTTCAGGGCCCATGAGCAGCGTGGTCTCCGTGCGGGCGCGCCAGCCCATGGGATGACGATAGACCCAATGTCCATCGAACATGTGCTTGACGACTCGTGCGACGTAGTAGTGGGCGTTGGCACCTGCGAGTGCAGATATCTTGAGAGCGGCCTCCATCACTAAGTAAGCTAAGTGATTATGACGTCGCGTCTTTATGTCATTTTTTTGCCGGCCGGTCCATGCACTAAACCGGCATGAGTGTGGTTGAAATCTTATTAACTTCGTACCAGCCATGCTTTTCTGCTGGGGGGAAAATGGTAAGGGAATGTTTAAGGTCGGCCGCTTCTGTGTCCGTTAACTCGACATCTATGTCTTGCATTGGTCCCCTTTCAAATTCGGTCCCTTCCGAAAACCACGTACTCTTGCGGTCTTGATAGTATTTTGACGACACCAAACGCTCATCTGCTTCTTTTCCAGATATCAATAACATATGCGTACCATTGGGGTGCTCAATACGGTACTCCACATAATGGTTGACGTATATACCCATTTGTTCGTTACTTGGCTAAAAACACATAGCAATGATTCTTTAAGCAGCATCCGGTGTTAAAACCGGAGCGAGAACGTTTGGCGAGTGGCACCAATCTGACACGTTGTACACTTGATACGCCGTGCCGTTCGCATGCCGAAGCTTAATGCCGTGTTTGCCTTCGTCGTCCACGCACTTCGCGATTAACATCCTTGATGGGCCGTCTAGGAGCGCAAACTCGCAACTGGCCTTAAAGTCGGGCGCAAAGCCCTTTGCCTCCAAGTAAAGCGCTTTTCCCACCTGGAGCATGGGAATGCCGCCCGGAAACGGGCGCGCCACACGACCGTTCCCCTCCCAGTACACGATTTCCCGTGCGCCTGTCCCATCGTACTGAAAGAGCTTTGCGCTATCGTAAGTTCCATTAAGGCTTAACTCAATGAGCACGTCGCCATCCCTCGGGACCTTGTATACAATCGTGTCGTCGCGTTCTTCCACGAAATCAAGCTCGGCCGAAAAGACCGGCATGTTCCACTGGTACTCAAAAAAACCGTCGTCTGTTACAATTGACCCTTGGGCACCCGTTGCCTCAATCTCCGAGAGCAGCTGAAAAGCTCGCTGAAGGGCGCTGAAGGGCGCTGCAGTCTGGTTGTCCGAGTGCATGGCGTCGTATCGCTTTAGTTAGTATTGATACAATGTCCTCTAAATGCATTATATTCATTAATCAGAATTTCAGCATCAAAAAATTTGCCTTGTTCGACGGCTCCTCCCACAACGCTCTCTTAAAGTATGAGGCTCGCGATATGAAGTACGTGGCACGCGACGGCGGCGGGCGGCCGTAAACGAGGAAGTACCATCTGCATGCGTATTTGAATGCAAGCACCCGGGCGCGGTCAGCATCGTAGACGCGGCTTGGAGCGGTCTTCATGAGGACCATGCGACGGAGTTGCGGCAAGAACGCATAAAGGCCGCCGATTTGGCCGCCCATCTTTGACATTATTGCCAGGAGTTGCGCGATGAGAAGCAGCTTATCAATTATGGGGAGAATCGCGGGCACGAGGGGTGGATTGGCGCGCCGTGCGACGACGAGCGTAAATGCGGCGACATAGGTTCCCAACTCGCCGAAGGACGCGGCGGCCTCGACAAATATGGCGCGCGAGGAAGACAGTGGACGAGCGTAGTGCAAGAGGCAGACGTGGGCGAACGACACTGTTAATAATAATGTGACTTGGGTTAGATTGCCATTCAGGGCCGCTTCAGCGTTGTCAGCGAAGCCGCCGAGAATCAGAATTGTGACTATGTTACGAGCGTATTCGTATGGGACGAAGAATAGTGCGGGAGAGGCGAAGAAGCGCGGGCGGGTGCTTTGTTTTTGATTTTTAGACACAATGACGGGCAACGTCGCAATGTATCTTTTGAAATTGGGGTCGTATAGCGCTCCGCTGTCTTGCCACTCGTGGGGCGGGCCGCGCACGTCTTTGAAGAACGCGCCGTACTTGTTCTTGACGGCGCTCGAGCCCGTCCATGCCGCGCCAACTTGCCGGAGGCTGCGGGTCCTATCGGAAAAGGCATGCCGATACACTTGGACGGTGGCAAAGATGACGATGGGAACGGGCAATAGCATCAAAAAGGCAATGCCGACGGCCACGCTCCTGGCGTTGGATGCGGCAAGGACTTTGGCGGCCGCCGACGTGTATGGGTTGATGAGCAGGAGCGATACAGTGATAGGCAGTTGCGGGAAGTCGAGTAAGCCTTTGGGTCGCCACTGGGGCTTGTGCGTGGCAAGTGCAAGAACGGTGAGGTAGTGAACGATGAGGACGGGGGCAATGATGACGCCGGACCAAGTGGCGAGGCGGGCGGCTTGCGAGAGGTTGGGGTCTTCGTTGAGCAAGCGCCGGCGGCCGCCAGCCGTGGAGGAGTTGGATGCGGCTGCTGCTGCGGACGCGCGTTCCCATGGCAGCGCGATGTCCCCGTTGGCCCACGACATCGAGCCGGCCACGCCGTCGAACATCTGGGGCTTACTGCCCATTTGAATGCTGGACTTGGACGCCAGCGTCTGCACGGGCGCCATGATGGCGACGATGGCCGCGCCGCCCGCACCCCCGGAGGCCGCGCCGCCGCCGGCAGCTCCGCCGACTGCACCGCCTACAGCCCCGCCGACTGCGCCAGATATGGCGGTGCTCACAGCTTTGCTTGTTGCTGCATCTGCTGCGGTCATTTGCGAGGATATGGGTGGTGGTGGCGTGGAAGGCGGTGGCATGGGAGGCGGTGGCATGGGAGGCGGCGGTGAAGGTGATGGTGGTGGTGGCGTGGGAGGCGGTGGCATGGGCGGTGGAGGCG
>Ga0209768_10000155_pt1 | contig 44472 bp, 39 predicted proteins | sample LauGreSBDMM110SD_3_FD_187564 | JGI IMG/M metagenome (GOLD analysis project Ga0209768, IMG submission 187564) | Freshwater lake microbial communities from Lake Michigan, USA - Sp13.BD.MM110.SD (SPAdes) (version 2) | ecosystem: Environmental > Aquatic > Freshwater > Lake | place: Lake Michigan... | reverse complement strand
CAGCCGGAACACCCAAAGCGATCGTGACGCGTTTGCATAAAGAAGTCATGACAGTGATGGCGTCACCAGAGATGGTCAAGCGTATTGCTGATATCGGCGCACAAGGCAGCAAAGATACGCCTGAACAGTTCGCTCAGTTTTTAGCGAAAGAAGATAAAGTTTGGGGCGACCTCGTGAAGGCCATTGGGATTCAACCCGAATAACTTCACTGCAACCTGAGCCAACGTACCGCAATATTCGGTGCGTTGGCTCACTGCCTAAATCGTGTCCCAGCATCAATCGAGATCACATCGCCACTGATGTATTTTGACATCGCATCTGAGGCAAAAAAGACGGCTAGATTTGCAATTTCTTCAGGCGTGCCCATGCGACCATAAGGCAGGTTCGCCATGACTTTGGCGTACGCCTGTCGATCGGTATCGTTGCGGGGATGCAGCAGGCTCTCGGTGCGAGGGGTATGAATCAAGCCAGGATTGATCCCAACCACGCGCACGCCATGGTTGACCGTCTCTGAACCAAACGCCTTCGTAAAAGCAATCAGTGCGGCGTTGGCAACCGATGTACCAATCGAGTTGGCATTGAGCCGTTCGCCGGCAATCCCAATGATGTTGATCATCACACCTGCCTTACGCGCAATCATGTGCGGATACAGCGCGCGGCTCAGCATGATGGTCGACATGACCTTGCCCTCGAAACTATCGCGAAAATCGACGGGGTCAATTGTCAGCAAGCTTCCTCGCCCTATCGCACCCGCTGAATTAATTAATATCTCGGTCTCGGGATACGCGGCGGCGAGCTCTTCGGCCGCGCCTGGTTCTGATAGATTGACTGACTCAATCAACACCTCGACCTTGTGGGCCGCTTGGATTTGGCGGCGAGCCTCTTCTAAAGAGACCAAGTCACGCGCCACCAGTCTTAACGTACAGCCTTCAGCGGCCAGCGCCTTCGCAATCGCGAAACCAATTCCCTTTGAGCCGCCGGTTACCAGAGCAACCTTTCCTTTGAGCTGATAATCCATCCTTGATCCTTTTGTGCGTGGCGTGAGTGTGAGGTTCGCTGTTGCTACCTGTTGCTGCGAATCATAACAATAGACGCAGCCCCGCGATTGACGGAGAAATCGTTTGACGTAAAATTGGTCTATGCTTTGAGACCAATCAAAGGTCGAGCTTGCTGTTAAACGAGCTTGCCGCCATAATATATTTAAACAGCCTTACGATCAGCCGTCTAACACCATCAAGCCAATTCAAATCTCATAACAAGGCCTTGTTTTATGTCCTCGCTAAAAATCATCGCATTGAGTTTGCTCGCCGTCTCCGCCTTCACTGCCAATAGCGTTCAAGCGCAGGTGATCGATGGCTACCCGACGCAACCCATCAAGCTAGTGGTGCCGTTTCCACCAGGCGGGGCCTCTGACATCATTGCGCGCATTGTCGGGCAACGCTTAGCTGAACACATGAAAGCCATCGTCGTCATTGAAAACAAAGCGGGTGCCAATGGCAACATCGCCGCCGAGTATGTGGTGCGTTCAAAGCCTGATGGCTATACCTTGATCTACAACAGTTCATCTGTCGCGTTAAGCCCTGCGCTGTACAAAAATTTAAGCTTTGATGTGCAAAAAGATTTGGCGCCAGTGGTTCTGACCACTGTCGTCCCGATGCTGCTCAATGTCAACATCTCGGTACCCGTTACCAATTTCAAAGAGTTCGTCGCACTGCTCAAAGCCAAACCCGATTCGCTCTCGTACGGCTCAGCTGGGGTTGGCAACATCACCCACTTGGCACCTTTTTTAGTCTTAGAGCGGTTAGGCTTAGTCGCGAACCACGTGCCGTATAAGGGCAGTGGCCCCGCTATGATTGGTTTAGTAGGTGGCGAAATTCAATTTGATATGCAGCCAATCTCAGTCGGCTTAGCCTACGCAAAAGAAGGCCGCGTGCGACCTATCGCGGTATCAACCCTGGTTCGCTCGCCAGTGCTGCCTAACGTGCCAACGCTTGACGAAAGTGGCCTGAAGGGCTTTGAGCTGGGCGCCTGGCAAGCCATTATGGTGCCTGCCAAAACACCCCCCGCGATCATCAAACGACTCAACACAGACATCATGGCAGTTCTCATGAACCCCGAGACCAAAGAAAAGTTACTTTCTCAGGGCGCACAAGTCTTAGGGTCGACTCCCGAAGAGTATGGCGCCTACCTCGCAAGCGAAGTCAAACGCTGGGATGCGGTCGTGAAGAGCAGCAAAACCGAGCCGCAGTAAGTGATTCTGAGACCCAAACGCAGATAATGCCCACGCTAAACGACTCGGCACTTAGGTTTTACTTGCCGCAGTCGCTTGCATAGCCATACGCAATGTTGACTGTTGAGGCGATTTGTTGCTAAGCCTCAATGTCTAAGTCTGAGTTTTTGTGTATCGTTGCGGTCTATGATTCACATTATCGAACTTCGCTTACCCATCGATCACGCCCCCGAGGCCCTCTCGGCGGCCATCGTCAAGCGTCTGGGCATCTCTGCGAACGAGCTCTTAAAGATTGAGATCTTTAAACGCAGTTACGACGCACGCAAAAATATTGCACTATCGTTTACCTATATCGTTGATGTCATCGTCAAAGACGAAGCTGCAGTCCTTGAGCGCTTTGTTGACGACCCGCAAGTACGTCTAACGCCAGATACCAGCTATCACTACGTTGCGCAGGTCACTGACCAGGCGCATCGCCCAACCCTGCGCCCAGTTGTGATTGGGTTTGGCCCCTGTGGGATCTTTGCGGCCTTATTACTGGCGCAAATGGGGCTTAAACCCCTGATTCTTGAACGTGGCAAAGCAGTGCGCGAACGCACGCAAGATACCTGGAAACTCTGGCGTAAAAATGTTTTAAATCCTGAATCGAACGTGCAGTACGGTGAAGGCGGCGCTGGCACCTTTTCAGATGGCAAGCTTTATAGCCAGATTAAAGACCCAAAATTTTATGGTCGTAAGGTCATTCAAGAATTCATTAAAGCAGGCGCCCCCGAAGAGATTTTGTATGTGGCTAAGCCGCATATCGGTACCTTTCGCTTAGTGGGTATCGTTGAAACCATGCGCGAAGAAATCATCGCACTGGGCGGTGAAATTCGTTTTTCGCAAAAGGTCACCGGCTTTGATATTGAGGCCGAGCAGATTCGAGGCGTTACGCTTGAAAACGGCGAGCACATCGCTGCAGATCATGTCATTTTGGCGCTTGGCCATAGCGCGCGCGACACCTTTGAAGCCTTGCACGAGGCGGGTGTTTTCCTTGAAGCCAAACCCTTCTCAGTGGGCTTTCGCATTGAACATCCACAATCAATGATTGATCGCGCACGGCTGGGGCCACATGCCGGTAATCCGTTGATTGGCGCTGCCGACTACAAACTGGTGCACCACGCCAACAATGGCCGCAGTGTGTACAGTTTTTGCATGTGTCCAGGCGGTACGGTGGTGGCAGCCACCTCAGAACCCAATCGCGTCGTCACCAATGGCATGAGTCAGTACTCTCGTAATGAGCGTAATGCTAATGCTGGCATCGTGGTGGGAATTACGCCTGAAGATTACCCAGGCGGCCCGTTGGCCGGCATCGCATATCAACGCGCGATTGAATCGAAAGCGTTTGAACTGGGTGGCGGCACCTACGAGGCGCCGGGGCAATTGGTAGGTGACTTTCTCATGGGGCGCGCGTCAACCGCGTTTGGCAGCGTGACGCCGTCGTACAAGCCTGGTGTGCATCTCACTGACTTAGCCAGTAGTCTGCCCGTTTATGCCATCGAGGCCATTCGCGAGGCCCTGCCCGCCTTTGAAAAAAAGATCAAAGGGTTCTCAATGCATGATGCCGTCTTGACCGGCGTGGAGACGCGCACCTCATCACCACTACGCATCACACGCGGGGCAGATTTTCAAAGCCTAAATATCAAAGGCCTTTACCCTGCGGGCGAAGGCGCAGGCTACGCTGGTGGCATTTTGTCAGCAGGGGTCGACGGCATTAAAGTGGCCGAGGCCGTCGCACTGAGCTTGTTGGCGCACTGATTGCTACGATTTGACTTCATCATTTTAGAAAGACGCGCACACAAAAAACCCGTGATGTCCACGGGTTGATCAAAACATCCTTCCAAAGCAAGCGCCGGTTGATTACCGGCTCTTGGTTATCTTCACGCAGGCAACGCGCGCGATAACACTCGCCCTGGTCGCGCACTAGTCGCTTTGCCCTGCGCCCAAACGACCTCACCATTCACAATCACCGTGTGAATGCCTTTGGCCAAAGCGATCGGGTTGTCGTAGGTCGCCACTTCATCGATGGTTGCCTCATCAAACAAGGTCAAGTCAGCAAACGCACCTTCTTTAATCACACCGCGATCCGTCAAACCAAAATTAGTTGCAGTCAGCCCAGTCATTTTATGCACCGCGGTTTCAAGCGAAAACAGTTTGAGCGAACGACGATAGTGACCCAACACGCGCGGAAAGGTTGACCACAATCTTGGATGCGGTGAGGCATCGTGCGGCAAGCCATCTGAACCAATCATGGTGGGGGCAAACTGCAAAATCTTTTGCACATCCCCTTCATCCATTCTGAAATAAATTGCACCCGCTGGCAGCAGCTTAGCGACCGCTTCTTTTTCTGAGACACCCATTTGTTTGGCGATCTTGTCGAGGTCTTGCCCAGCATATTGAGGAAACGGCTTTGACCAGGTCACGATCACACGCGAGGAAGTCTCGGCGCGGCTATAAGACAACACCGTTGAACCTGCCGTGTACGGATAACAATCCAAACAAATCGGCTGCTTCGCCATATTTTTTTGAATGTAAGCAAGCGTCTCGTCTGAGCGGCCGTAGTTTTTTGCACCGATCACCTTGTGATGCGAAATCACAACCGGCACGTCAGTTTCACGGCCAATTCTGAAAGTCTCTTCAAGCGAGTCAATGACACCATCAGCCTCGTCGCGCATGTGCGTGCAATACAGACCGTTGTATTTTTTTAGTGGGCGACAAATCTCAATGACTTCTTCGGTGGGGGCTGCAACCGCCGGTTCGTAAAACAAACCAGTCGATACACCGATGGCGCCCGCCTGCATGGCTTCAACCACCAACTCGCGCATCGCTGCGATTTGCGCCGCATTGGCGGGTTGCTCAAGATCATCCATCGTCGCGACGCGCAGCGTGGTGTGGCCAACCAACATGGCACGATTAGTCGTTGAGGGTTGCGCCCGCAAGGCATCCAAATAGGCCTTGAAGGTAGCAAACTTGAACCACTTACCCTCGTCATCGAGCAGATTCAAGGGTGGCGTCACTGGATCTGGGATTGGACGAGGCATTGGGGCCAGAGAGACCCCACAGTTGCCACCGATAATGGTTGTCACACCCTGACTAACCTTGGGGGTCATTTCTGGGTTTGAGAGCATCAACCGATCGTCATGGGTATGCGCATCGATAAAACCCGGCGCAGCCACCTGCCCCTTGAGGTCAATCTCTGTTTTGCCAGTAGATGAAGACAAATCACAGATTTTAATGATTCGATCGCCGTTAATACCAATATCTGCAGTGTAGCGAATGGCCTCGGTACCATCCACAATCGTGGCATTTCGGATCAAAAGATCGTAAGAAGTCTGCATAAAAGGCCTTTTTTGTAATTTTGAGCGCTTCACAAGACCCAAGCCCTTTGATTTTTAAGGGCATTTGGGTTGATCGCCAACATGAATCTAAAACTATATACTGAATCTGACAGGGATCGGAGTTTAAGCGCCAATGCCGCGCTGACGCTGGCCCACCAAATTCTCACGCAACGCGTTCACGCGTACCGAGGTTTTTATGCAAGTTTTTTCTGACACCGCTTCGATCGACGTTACCGACATCACCCCTTACCTGGGCAAGCTGATTCGCTTTAGGCGCGATCTACATGCTCATCCTGAGTTGCGCTATGAAGAAATGCGCACCTCTGACCAAGTCGCTAATTACCTGACCGAACTTGGCTTGGATGTTCACCGCGGCCTGGGCAAAACCGGTGTGGTCGCCACACTGCGTGGACGCGGCCCTCAGGCCAACGACCCCGCGCGCGTGCTGGCCCTACGCGCAGACATGGACGCACTGCCTGTCACTGAGTTGAACCAGTTTGAACATGCCAGCACCTACGCTGGGCGCATGCACGCCTGCGGTCACGACGGTCATACCGCCATGCTGCTCGGGGGCGCCACGCTGCTGGCTGCCAACCCTGACTTTAACGGCACCGTGCATTTTATTTTTCAACCAGCCGAAGAAGGCGGCGCAGGTGCGCGCGCAATGATCGAAGACGGCTTGTTTGATAAGTTTCCAGCCAAGGCCGCGTTTGCCTTGCATAACTGGCCCGTGTTACCCGCCGGCCAAATGGGCGTGCGTGTCGGTCCCATCATGGCAGCTGCCAATCGCTTTGAAATTCGCGTCAGCGGCAAGGGTGGTCATGCCGCACAACCACACATTGGCATCGACCCAATCCCCGTGGCCTGCACCATCGTCGGTCAATTACAAACGCTGGTGTCGCGCGGTACCGACCCGCTAGACAGCGCAGTGGTCACCGTTGGCAAGATCGAATCAGGCACCGTCGAAAACATTATCCCCAACGAAGCCATCATTTATGGCACCACCCGTGCATTAACCCAAGAGACCCTCAATCGGTTGACGGTGGGACTTGAGCGTATCAGTGAGCACATCGCTGCAGCACATGGAGCAACCGCTAAGTTCATTCTCAAACCGGGCTATCCCAGCACCGACAACCATCCAAAAGAAGCAGCGTTTATGGCAAAAATGATGGCCGCCACCGTTGGTGTCGAAAATGCTTTTGACAACATCCCACCCGCCATGACGGCCGAAGACTTTAGCTTCATGCTGCTTAAAGTGCCAGGCGCCTATGGCTTTATCGGCAATGGCAAAGGCGGCAAGCCCGGCATCAGTCTGCATAACGCAGGCTATGACTTTAATGACGACATCCTAGGTGTGGGTGCGCAATTCTGGGATCGCCTTGCGCGTGAATGGTTTAAGACTGAGGTAGTTTGATGCGCCACCTCACGCGCGACCTCAGAGTACTGCGTTGAGTCCCTTGCGCTCAATCAAAGACAGCAGCTTCAGCGAGGGTCCGCTTGGTTTTTTATCGCCGACCTCCCACTTTTGCACCGTCGACACGCTGGTGTTGAGTATGGCCGCAAGCACCGCTTGACTGATGCGTACCCGTTCGCGAAGCGACTTGATCTTTGCCGCAGGCATCGGCTGTACTGTTAAGTTTCTTAAGTATTCATATTCAAGCATGCGTTTTTTAGTGATCAGGCCAAGCGAGTGCAAGCCTTCGGCCGTCTCGTGCAATTCTTCAATGAGTCGATTGTTCGCTTTTTTAGACGCCACGGTTCACCTCAATCAGCTGACCAGCCTGTATCGCTACAGCAAGTTCCTGTTGCGTCAAATCTAGAAGATCTTTCGCGATGCGACGAACATAATCTAATTCATGTTCGTTTAAATTTGCACGCTCATTTTTATGAAACCCGTGAAGAAAAAAATACCGACCGTGCTTGCGCGTGGCGATAATGACTCGTGCGGCGCTGCGCTTTCCGCGACCGGCGGTTGCGATCCGCTTTTTTATAAGTCCTGCTCCTTAATCAACCACGCTCAAACCTGAAAAAGTTTCGAGAAGGTTAACAATATTCTTTCTTCACTAAGCCTGCTTTTACACATCCACCGATAAAAGGTTTTCGTCATAAATACTTGCATATAAATCTTCCACAACTATACCACCAAGTGCAATAGAAATAAACATGAGGCCCTAGAGCCTCACATTAAAACGCGCACGAACTGGCAGTTAAAAGAAGATTTCAACAGGTCTTCAACCCTTGGCTATTCGCAAATCTACGCTACACCACCTGCAGCGATCTGCGCGCCCTCGTCGCCAAGGTCCCAAAACAAACCCGCCATGAGTTGCAGTGACTCGCGTGCGACTGAGCCCAGCATGTGTTCGTTTGGGGCGTGTTGCGAACAGGCGGCGTATGAGTGCGGTACCCATACGGTTGGTAAACCTAAGATCTTTGAGAAAGCATCGTTCGGTAAGGTGCCGCCCAAGTTGGGTAATACATCAACCGTTTTACCGGTGCTGCGCGTAATAGATGCGACCGCCATTTTGACCCAAGGATTATCGGGATCTAAGCGCGTCGCTTCAGCGGCCTCGCCGCGACTGGCGGCTGCCTCAACATCCGTAAAACCATGCGCATCCAGGTGATCACGAATATGCTTTAGAAAATTCTCGTTGTCACTACCCACGACATAACGCAACTGACAAAATGCAATCGCGTAGCCAGGGATCGAATTCACCGGCGCGTCTGGATTGCCGGTTTTAAACGCAAGGGTTTCAAAGGTGTTCCAGGCAAACACACGCTCGGCTGGTGTCAGGCCGGGTTCGGCCCAATCAGGATCAATCTCAGGATCATTGGGCCCGCCGCCCACTTCAATATTGGCGAGTGCACGTTTGACATTTTCAGGTAACGAACTCGGCAACAGTTTAGGCACCAGAATGCGCCCCTTCGCGTCGACCATCGAAGCAATCGCGTGCGCTAAACGAATACCAGGGTTGCGCAGCAAACCGCCCCAGTTACCCGAGTGATGGGCACCTTGGCGCAGATTTAATTTCAACTCAAAATTAAACGCACCGCGCGAACCTAAAAATAAGGTCGGACGCGAGGCCGATACGCGCGGGCCATCTGAAGCTAAAAATAAATCCGCCTTCAACAATTCACCGTATTGTTCGCACACTTCACGCAAACCAGGCGAGCCCATTTCTTCGCCCATCTCAAATAACAGCTTGATGTTGTAGCCCAAGCGTCCAGCACGCGCACTCAGCACTTGCTCAAGCGCAGCGAGATTAATCGAGTGCTGGCCTTTATTATCTGCGGTGCCACGACCATACCAACGATCGCCTTGAATCTTCAACGCCCAAGGGGCTAAGCCCTCGTTCCATTGCGGTGCGTAACCTCGCACGACATCTCCATGGCCGTAGCTCAGCACGGTGAAGTCAGCGCCTGACTCAAGCCGTTCGGCCACTAAAAACGGGCCACGATCTTCAACGGGATTTGGAATGATTTTGCAGGTGAAACCCATCGTCTGTAAATAAGGCGTGAGCTCTTGCGTGAGATACGACGTGAGGATCTCGACCTTGCCCGGCTCTTGGCTCTCGGTGGCCATCCCAACGCGACGTGCGAGTGTGGCCTGGAAGTGACCTTGATCAAAGTAGGCAGTAGCAAGATCGATGGATTGTTGACGGCTCATGGGTAGGCTCACGTAAACGTTATCTGGTTAAAAAATATTATTAGTTATTGGTAGTAAAAAATCAGTTACGGTGAATGATTCGTCTGCGATAAAAAAATCATTTACAGTGAAAGGGCCATTCGTAGCAAACGAAGCATCAGCGTTTGATGAGTCATTAGCGATTACATTCTTTCTTAATGATACGTCACGGAACCCTGATTCGGCATCAATTCCATTAACGCTTGTTCACTCGTTTCGCGCTGACCAATTGCAGTCACGTCAAACCATTGCGCGCGACGCGACAGCTCAGTCAAGAGTTGAGACACGCCCAAGCCTAAGTGCGCTGAGAGGTTCAAATTCACGGGCTGCAAGGGCTCAATCAAAAAGGTAAAGGTCAGCCCGGTATCGGTTTGTTGGCAAGCCGCGTTATTTACCAAGACCGCAGCACGGCCAACATTTAACAAATTGCCTTCTGGCGCACGCTCTTCAAAGGGCGTTGTGTCTTTGCCAATTTGTCCCAGCGCGGCGGACGCTTCATTCGCACCCGCACTTGGCGCGGCTTCTGCAGTGCCAGCCTTTGATGCCTGGGTAGCAGGCGGCGAAATGCGCTGCAACAAAACCGAAAGGCTGTCGAGCATAAAGCGCACAATCCGTCTCGTGAGCACTAACGTCAAGTGCTGCTCAACGCCCATGTTGATCCGCAAAACCATGCGGTCTTCAACATCGACATAATTGAGCTGAATTTGAGAGATTTCCATACACTCGCTTAAGAAAAAACGCCAAGAATCTTCAATCACCCATCGGCAACAAACGCTTGAACCAAACTTGGTTAATAATAGCCTGTACGGCCAACGGACCAAACCAGAATTCAAACGATCTACCGCGTTGGCTGACTTGCCGTTCAACCTTTAAGCCCTTACCCAATGACCAACCGCGTCTACCGAATCGTCACCGTCGTGGGTGCTGCTCAAGTGATTTCGCATGCAGGCGCCTATTATTTAGCTGCAGTGATGGCAGTCCCCGCGAGTATTGAGCTGTCGATTTCAAGCGCTACGGTGTATGCGGGCCTGTCTCTTGCGCTAGCCGTCTCGGGGCTTGCCGGACCAACGGCTGGAAAACTGGTGGATCGCTTTGGTGGCCGACCCGTGCTGATTGCCTCAAACTTATTGCTGGCAGCTGGGCTTTCGCTGTTGGCGCTTGCACAAGGGCTTGGTCTACTGTTGCTGGCTTATGCGGTGTTAGGGTTAGGCATGGCCACCGGCATGTTCGAGGTCGCCTTTGCCGCCATCGTACGAATATTTGGCAAAAAATCACACAACGCGCTGGTTGGGGTCACGATGGTTGCAGGGTTTGCCAGCGTAGCTGGCTGGACCATCTCAGTGTTTGTCGAGACGCGCTACGGCTGGCGCGGGGCCTGTTGGTTTTGGGCAGCGATGAACGTACTCGTTGCGCTACCCCTCAATATGTTGATCCCCCGAGCCTCTGACAGCGCTGATCCCGCCGCCCCTGCTGAGGCACACAATCACACCGCGCAGCCGAATGCAGTTGTGCACGACCCCAAGCGTGAAAAATACATCACCGTGTTACTGGCCTTTGTGTTCGCGTCAAGCGGCTTTATCAGCATGGGCATGATGTCACACCTGCCGCGTTTGTTAGAAGGGGTTGGTGTGCCTCTCTTGGTTGCCTTTTCGATTGGTGCGCTAGTGGGCCCTGCTCAAATTACCGGTCGAATCCTCGACTTCACGTTTCTTAGACGACTGCATCCCTTAATTGGTACGCGCATTGCAGCACTGGCGCACCCGTTGGGTATCGCTGTGCTGGTGGTGTTAGGCGCCCCCTTTGCTGCGCTCTTTGTCATTTTGCACGGCTTGGGCAACGGCATTTTAATTATTGCCAAAGGCACCTTGCCCTTAGCCCTGTTTGGCCCGCAAGGCTTTGGCCATCGGCAAGGGTGGCTCACCATGCCCGCTAAGTTCGCACAAGCCATCGCTCCCTTCACGTTTGGCTTAGCATTAACGCAATGGGGCACTGGGGTACTGTGGCTTACCTTTGGGCTGGCCATGTGCAGCTTTGCGGCGCTTTGCTTGATTACCGTGCAGTCGTCAACGCAACCAAAATCTGAGCTTTAATTTTCTTAGTACAACTTTCAATTCATTTTTTACCTGTCTCACATTTGAACCAATTCCATAAATTGGGCACACTACGCTTTGAACACATAAAAACTAGGAGACCGCAGCCACCATGATGCTGCTTGAACACGACGCCAAGGTTTTGCTGGCGCAATTTGGTATTTCAATCCCGGTTGGCGTACTCGCCAATCGCTCAGCTCATCCAACGGTGCGCTACCCATGTTTTGTCAAAGTACAGATCCCCGTGGGCGGGCGCGGCAAAGCGGGCGGTATCGTCAAAGCAAACAATGCATCCGAGCTTGAGCAGGCGCTGCATAAGCTAGTGGGTGCAACTGTACGCGGTCATCGCGTACACGAGTGCCGCATTGAGCAGCCCGCCGCTGGGCAAGAGTGCTATGTCAGTCTGATGCTTAATCCCTCTTCGGGCAAAGTCATCATTTTGATGTCAGCAGAAGGTGGCGTTGAAGTTGAGCAACATTCCGCCGCCGGTGCCATGCTGCAGCAGCAAGCCAACTTTGAAATCAACGCAGTGAAACTTGCCGCTCAACAATTGGCTCAACAGTTGCCCGCCTTTGCACAAGCCGCTTTAACTCAGGCGGCACATCAACTGTGCGACGCTTTATTTAAACTTGAGCTCACGCTGGCTGAAATCAACCCCTTATTCGTGCAACCCGACGGCAGCTGGATTGCCGGTGACGCAAAACTGGTCGCTGACGACAATGCCATCGAACGTCAACCGCTATTACTTGCATTATTAAAAGAGCGCGGTCATGCCTACCCCGAAGCCTCTCTCAAAATCGATCACGGTTTTGATTTTGTCAGGCTCGACGAAGAGGGCGATGTGGGTATGCTGACCACCGGTGCTGGCTTAAGCATGCAACTGGTCGATGAACTAACGCGCCGTGGCTGCAAGCCGTTTAATTTTGTGGATATTCGCACGGGCCAATTTCGAGGTGAACCTACTCGCTTAATTCAAGTGCTTCGCTGGATTGGCGAAGGTAAAAACGTCAAAGTGATTTTGATGAATTTCTTCGCTGGCGTCACTGATTTAGCAGAGCTCTCACGTCTGATTCTGATCGCGCTCGAACAAACACAAGATATCAAAATCCCGATTGTGATTCGCTTAATTGGTAATGGTCTCGAGACAGCCATCCAGACACTGACAAGCGCGAACGCTTCTTTGGTCGTTGAAACTGATTTAGAAAAAGCGGTCGATCAAGTCGTCGCACTCGCACGGGGGCACGCAGCATGACAACCCACCTCTTCCCCAATGATCCCTTGGCACTTTTATTCGACCCAACTGCACCCTTGCCCACCATCGTGCAAGGCATTACCGGTCGTATGGGGCGCAAGCACGCGGCTTTGATGCAAGCCTATGGTACGGAGATCGTCGGCGGCACAGCGCCGGCCGGCAGCAAGTCCGCTGATTTGAAAGAGGTTGACGGCAATCCTGTCTTTCGGTCTTGCGCTGAAGCGGTCAAAGCAACCGGTGCTGTAGCGAGCGTTGCGATGGTGCCACCCTTCGAAGTGCTGGCCGCAATCAGCGAAGCCGTTGCTAACGGCATCAAGCTGATTGTGACTGTCACCGAAGGCATGCCCGTGGCGGATGCAATACGCGCGCGAGCCTTGGTACAGGCCGCCGGTGCACGCTGGGTGGGCGCTTCGACCCCGGGTGTCGCTGTCCCTGGTCGTACCAAGCTTGGTTTTATCCCCTCAGTCTCTTTGCAGCCAGGCTCGGTAGGCGTCATCGCCAAGAGCGGCACCTTGTCTTACGAAACCAACCACCGGTTGGTAGATTGCGGCCTGGGGCAAAGCGTTTGGATCGGTGTAGGTGGCGACGCTTGCAAGGGCACACGGTTTGCTGAAGTGCTGCCCTTTTTTAATGCAGACCCCCGTACCAAGCAAATCGTTTTAGTGGGAGAAATTGGTGGCTCTGAAGAAGAAGAGTTCGCGCAGGCCTTGATCGACACCAAATGCACCAAACCCACCTTTGCGGTCATTGCCGGACACGGCGCGCGCGAAGGCGTAGTGATGGGGCATGCAGGCGCTGTGGTGCATGGCAACACAGGTACCTTTGACGCAAAAAAACGCGCCCTCGAAGGCGCAGGAGCACGAGTTTTTGCGAGCGTTGACGATTTGATTAAAGCCATGCTCGCCGCGCATTAAACTAGACTTCGAATACTCGAACGTTCAGCAGGTAGTGACTGAACCTCGTCGCCTGTAGCAGTCACCTTAAGGTGCTTGTCAGTAGATGGATGGTACCTGGTACACAGTGCCTTTAAACAACGAATGTGTTTATTTTAGACAGACCCAATCAAGGATCGAGCAGCATGGATTTCAAACTCAGCGACAGTCAACGGCAATATGTTGAAGCGGTTCGCGCGCTTGCCCAAAACGATTTCAAACCGCGCGCCGCAAAATACATGGATGGCACGTTTCCGTGGGAAAACATGAAGCAACTCGCTGAAATCGGCGTGCTGGGCATGACGGTCTCTGAGCAATACGGCGGCTTAGGCTTGCCAGTGTTTGAAACCGCGTTGATTCTGGAAGAGATCGCCAAAGTTTGCTACCCCACCGCCATGGCAGTACTGGGCGAAGCCGGTGTGCAAACCCGCATCATAGAAACGTACGCACCCGACTCAATCAAAAATAATATTCTGCCAAAAGTCTGTTCAGGCGACGCGATTTTGTCGATCTGCATGACAGAGCCTCACGCTGGCACCGATGTCAGCAGTTACCGTACCAACACCCGTTTGCATATGAATCATGCCACCGTCAATGGCGTCAAGACTTTGATCAGTCGCGCCCAAGAGGCGGCGATGTTTGTGGTGTTCACACGCGTTGATGATCAACCCGGGCGCGAAGGCATTGGTTGCGTCTTGATCGAAGGCGGTACACCCGGCCTTGAAGTGACTGCCAGCTATCACACCATGGGTGGCGAGTACTTGCATGAAGTGCGTTTTGATAACGTCGAAGTACCGCTTGAAAATGTCGTTTTAAAAGAGGGCGGTTTTCGTAAGCTGATGAGCGCGTTCAATACACAGCGCTGCTTAAACCCTAGCATCTCATTAGGCTTGGCAGAAGGTGCCTTTGAAGAGGCGGTCAACTACACGCGCAACCGCCCAATCTTTGGCAAAACGCTCACTGATTTTCAAGGCCTGCGTTGGAAATTGGCAGAAATGTATCGCGACATCGAAGCTGCCCGTAGCGTGTTGTATCGCGCGTGTGCTTCGGCCAATCCTTTTCCGGATCCCTTCTTGGCAGCGGTCGCCAAAATCACCTGCAATGAAATGGCGCTACGCGTGACCAATGACGCCTTGCAACTGCATGGCGGCTACGGTTTCACCGATGAATATCCGGTATCACGTCTGTATCGCGGTGCGCGCTATGGCTCGCTAGGCGGCGGGGCCACCGAAACACTCAAAGATTTAATCGCTAAGCGAATTCTTGATGGCATGGATCCCACTGAAGGGATTCTGTCCTTTAATAACTTTTGATACGAACACTACCCTCCGAAGAGAACACCAGATGATGTTACTTTTAAAGCAACGCGGCGCTAAGCCGTACAAAGCCCCTTTGCCGCGTCTGACCGCGATGAACAGAACCTCTTTACTGGGTCTTCTGGCGTCAATAGCACTGCTGTCGCTCGCCTTCTTTGCACAAGCGGCGCACGCTCAAACGAGACCGGCGTCAGACCCACAGGCTGCCATCAGTCAATACCCTAGTCGCACAGTCAAAATGCTGGTCGGGTTTCCACCGGGCGGGCCCAACGATCAATTAGCACGTCTGTTGGGCCTGCGCCTTGCAGACCAGCTCAAACAGACGATCGTCATCGAGAACAAAGCAGGCGCTAATGGCGAAATCGCCGCGACGCAAACCGCAGCGGCAACGCCAGACGGCTACACGTTGTTATTCGGTTCAAGCGGTGCACTCGCAGTCAGTCCAAGCCTGAACCCGAACTTACCGTACGATCCTCTCAAAGACCTCACCCCGATTTCAATGGTGGCACTTAACCCCATGTTGCTGGTGACCTCACCCAAATCTGGCATTACCAGCGTGGCTGATCTGATTGCGCGTGCCAAGGCCCAACCAGGCAAACTCACCTTTGCCTCAGCAGGCACCGGTAGCCCGACCCATCTGGCTGGCGAACTGTTTCGCGATATCGCCGAGATCAATTTGTTGCATGTGCCTTACAAGGGTGGTGGCCCTGCCATGAACGATGTCATGTCGGGCGAAATTGATATGTACTTTGCAGGCCTATCCACGGCTTTGCCGCTAGTCAATGCCGGCAGGCTGCACGCCCATGCCCTCACAACGAGCAAGCGCTCAGACACTGTGCCTAAGCTGCCCACCATCAGCGAGCTGGGTTTTTCAAATTACTCGGCCATTATTTGGTATGGGGTATTGGCCCCCGCAGGTTTACCCGAGCCATTGGTCACGCTCTTACGCAAGCACCTCGTAGCGATCATGAATATGCCCGATTTTCGCAAGCAATTATCAGATTTAGGCGCTGAGGTCCTCGATCAAAATCCCGCTGAGTTTAGAGCTTTCATGAAAGAAGATTTAGACAAATGGGCAAAGGTAATTGCTGCGATGAAACTAACGAAGTAGCGAGAAAAAATACTGCAAGACAACAAAATTCATTCAAAAAAACGCGATGTCCGCGCAGACATCAACAACAATATTCATCCGGATGGCAGCCTGTACACCATGTCCGATATACGCCCGCAGACTCATAGCAAACCCTGGCTGAAAGAAGATTTTTCTTTCTTTGAAACCATCACCCTGCGTTGGGCTGATAACGACGCTTATGGACACATCAATAACGCGCACTACTATTCATTTTTTGATACGGCGGTTGATGCGTTTTTAATGCACCATGCCTTACGTCAGTTGATCACAGGACAATATCAAACCTTGGTGGTCGCCTCAGAGTGCAGATACTTCAGCCAAGTTTCTGCACCAGGCATCATCCGCGTAGGCGTGCGCCCCGGGCGCTTAGGCCGCAGCTCAGCAACGTATGAAGTTGCAGTCTTTACAGACGACGCAAACGAAGCCGCTGCACAAGGCCTGTTTGTGCACGTTTGTGTCGATAAGCAAAGCCAGCGCCCAACCGAAACACCCGAAAATTTTCGTACGGCGCTTCAAGCGCTTGTTGCGGGGCGATAGCTCAGTTCAAGCGTTCGCAGAGCCATTCAAATGACAAATGACAAATGACAAATGGCAGGCTAAATGGCGTACGCTAAAAAGATGATCGCTTGGGAGTCGAGCTTTTTCAATAAGTCCAATTATTTTTTGGCTTGTGACAGCTCGCGCGATAACATTTCAGATACTATTTGACGTAGTAAAACTATCAACTTGCGCTTTTTCAGGCAAGTCTTACGGCCCTCAACGCGCTGCGGCAAGGCTCTCTATTTGATGCATCGATTACTTATGAAACTCAATTTCAAAAAGACCCTTCTCGCCGCCTCGATCGCTGGTACCCTTTTAGCTGGCCAAGCACTCGCCGCTGATCCACCTAATATCCTCATCATCTGGGGTGATGATATTGGCCAGTTCAATATCAGCGCCTACAACAACGGCATGATGGGCTACAAAACTCCCAACATCGATCGCATCGGCAAAGAGGGTGCACTGTTTACTGACTGGTATGGCCAGCAAAGCAGCACCGCCGGTCGGGCAGCGTTTATTACTGGGCAGTCACCCATTCGCACAGGCTTAACCAAAGTCGGCCTGCCAGGCACGCCCGAGGGCATGAAAAAAGAAGACCCAACCTTAGCCACGCTGCTGAAAGCGAAAGGCTATAAAACCGGTCAGTTCGGTAAAAATCACTTAGGTGACCGTGACGACATGCTGCCTACGGCCCATGGATTTGATGAATTTTTTGGCAATCTGTATCACCTTAATGCCGAAGAAGAGCCCGAAAACCCTGATTACCCCAAAAACCCAGAGTTCAAAAAGAAGTTTGGTCCGCGCGGTGTCATCCACAGTTTTGCGGGCGGCAAAATTACCGATACTGGGCCACTGACGCGTAAGCGCATGGAAACCATCGACGACGAAGTCATGGTCAAAACGCTTGATTTTATGGATCGCGCCAAGCAAGAGAAAAAACCTTTCTTTATCTGGTGGAACTCAACTCGGATGCACATCTTTACGCATCTGAAGGCGGCCTCACAAGGCAAAACCGGCTTGGGCGTGTATGCGGATGGCATGGTCGAGCACGACGGGCATGTCGGCCAGTTGCTTGCAAAACTCAAAGCACTTGGCTTAGACGAAAACACCATCATCATGTATTCAACCGACAACGGCGCCGAGACTTTTACTTGGCCCGATGGTGGCACCACCATGTTCAGGGGTGAAAAAAATACCAACTGGGAAGGCGGCTACCGCGTACCCACCATGATCAAGTGGCCAGGTGTCATCAAGCCCGGCACGGTCAACAACGACATCGCTGCCCACGAAGACATGCTCACCACCCTGGTAGCAGCCGCTGGCGACAAAACCGTCAAGGCAGATCTCAAGACGGGTCGCAAAATCGGGGATATGACTTACAAGGTTCACCTCGATGGCTATGACTTAGGTCCAGCCCTCAAGGGTGAGGCGACTTGGCCACGTAAAGAGTTTATCTACTGGACAGACGACGGTAGTGTCGCCGCCTTGCGTTACGACAACTGGAAAGTCACCTTCTTAAAACAAGAAGCTGAGGGCTTGAAAGTGTGGCAGCAACCCTTCACCCAGCTGCGCGCCCCGACGCTCACCAATCTGCGGATGGATCCGTTTGAACGTGCCGAGCAAGAACATGCCATGGGTTATCAGCGCTGGTATCTAGATCGCATGTTTGCGATTGCACCAGCTGCAGCTTATGTGGGCCAATGGTTGCAAAGCTTTCGCGAGTTTCCACCACGTCAAAAGCCAGGCAGTTTCAATCTTGATCGCGTGATGGAAATGGTGTCTAAGCCTGCGCAAAACTAGGCAGACCGCCCGTTTACTTCGGCTTAACTTCGCGTGAATTTCGGCTTGACTTCGGCTTAAATTCACGTGAACTTAGACTTGGTCTCGGCTTAACTTCGCACTAACGCAAATGGCCCAGTTGTCGCAAAATACGCACGACATCTGGGCCAATGTGTTCATAAAAGCGATACAACCCTGAGCACAAATAATTCAATCCCGCTTCGCCCTCGCGTGTTTTGATCAGACGATTTTTAGGGCACTCGCCCCAGCACAGTTTTAAATAATCACATTCGCGACATTGCTTGGGCAAGGTGTCACGCTTATCCATTCCAAATTTTTCTTGTGTCGCTGAAAACGCCAAATCGCCCAAGTGTGTTTGTGTGATGGTGCCAAGCTTGTATTCTGGATATACGAAGTGATCGCACGAATACACAGTGCCATCATGTTCAAGCGCCAAGCCCTTGCCACAAAACTCGGCCTGTGTACACGTTTGTGCAGGCATCCCGGCAGCCTGCGCTACCGCAGTTTCAAACAGATTGACATGGATACGACCAAAGTCAGTCGCCAGCCATTCATCCCACACACCAGATAAAAAGCTGCCATAGTCATCAGGGTCAACTGACCAGTCGGTGACGATCGACAAGGGATGGCCCGGCTTTGCGCGTGCACTGTCTTGTAAAGGCGCGCCAGAGAAATCCATTTTGGCTGGCGCTGCTTGCTTAAATGCACGTGGCTCAACGGCAGGATTAAATTGCACCCGCCAAGTACCCACCTCGTCGGCTAAAAATCGATACACCTCTTTAGGATGCAACGCGTTGCGACGATTGACCACGCATAACGCAGCAAAGGATACGTCGGCATCGACCAAACGTTTTGCAGCATTCATCACAAAATCAAAGGTTGGCTTGCCGTTGTTGGTTTTGCGATAGGCGTCGTGCAACTCGCGCGGGCCATCAATCGACAGCCCGACATGAAAATTATTCTGTTTTAAAAACCGCACCCAATCGGTATCAAGGGCGATGCCATTGGTTTGTAAATCGTTTTCTATTTTTTGATTAGGCTTTGCATACTTCGCTTGCAATGTCACCACTTGCTGATAAAACGGCAAGCCCAGCAAGGTGGGCTCACCGCCCTGCCACGAAAACACGACTTGCTCACCGGTTTGGCTTTCGATGTATTGCCGGATGTACTGTTCAAGCGTGGCAGCATCCATACGTGCATGCTTGGGTTGCTCGAGCAGTTCAGTCTTATGCAAATAAAAGCAGTAATCGCAATCGATATTGCACTCGGCACCCGAGGGCTTGGCCATCGTATGAAAACGATAATGCCGGCCGACCGGCAGCGCAGGCAACTTAAGTACGGGCGCCGTCACTGTGAACCCTTTGAGTCAGCACAGCGCAGGCGCAGGCAGGTGTTCACGAGACGCACCCTCACTTATTAATTTTCGTGATTTTATTACCTTGGATGCCAATACCGGCCATCAAGCCTTTTTGGTTAAATACAAACGCATAGATATCATCTTGCATGGTGGTGGTGGTGTGCGAAACGCCTTTGCCTTGATCGATGATCACGATGCTTGGCCCCACGCCCACTTCAAAACCTTGTGTCACATCAAGCGCCTTTAAGGCGCTTTCTTTCATAAAGAACATGGCGTAGCCATACTCTTGCACACCCGCCTGAAACCCCCACGAGGCGCCACCCGTGTTGTAGTAGGCAGCAGGCTTACCACCGCGCCACAACACACCCTCGCCAAACTGCCCGCCGACGATTAAGCCGGCTTTCTTTACATCCGGAAACACCAATACTGCGACTGCGCGCTGGCTAAGATCACGTGCAACGGGATCTTGCGCGATCAGCGATTTCAACGCAGCCTGAGAATTACGCTCAAGCGAGGCCCTGTCTTCAGCGCGGGCCGCAGTAGAAAATCCAAACACAGCAATAGCGCTAAGCAACACAAACAAACGACAGACGTTACGCAACAACATGAAAACTCCTGAGTAAAAGATACAGAGTGAAGATCACTTTTTTTCAAGCCCCGAGATATCGACCATCTCACCCCAAAGCTTGTAATTTTTAGCCACAAACTGACTAAACGCAGCAGGGGTTTCGCTGACCACAACCTCGGTGCCTAAGCCTACAAGCTTGCGGTTGGTTTCTGGGTCGGCCAACGCACGATTTAACGCGCCATGTAGTTTATCAATGATTGGCTTGGGCGTACCTTTAACCGCGAACATACCGATCCAGGCACCTAGATTGAACTCGCCCAGCCCTTTCTCTTCAATAGTGGGCACCTTGGGATCCATCGTCGTGCGCTTGGTCGTGCTGACGGCCAACGCATTGAGCCGCCCTGACACCACATGCGGATACACCGTCACCATCGTGTCAAACGTCGCGTCAACGTTACCGCCGATCACGTCGGCCTGCGATTGGGCACTGCCTTGATAGGGCACATGCACCATCTTGACCCCGGCTTTGTTCAACATCATCAACATCACAAGATGGCTCGTTGTGCCATTTCCAATCGAGGCATAGGTCAGAGCATCTGGATTTGCCTTCGCATAGGCGATATATTTTTCAAACGTATCAAGCCCTTTGGTTTTGTTGCTGACCAGCAAAAAAGGCAACCACGACGTTTGGCCAATTGGCGCAAAATCCGTCAAGGGCGAGTAAGGCAAGTTTTTCATCAAATGCGCTGCGGTGCCCATGGGCGCGGTCGCGCTCAATAGCAAGGTGTACCCGTCGGGTTGCGACTTGGCGACCTCAGCGGGGGCTAAGGTCCCACCTACGCCCGGCTTATTTTTGACGATGATGGGCTGACCAAGATCTTTACTCATCTTCTCAGCCAAAATTCGACCGACCGAATCGGTTGAGGTGCCAGGCGGAAACCCAATCCAAATCGAAATCGGTTTGTCAGGATAGGTACCCTGAGCCTGAGTCAAGGTCGAGAACGATAGCGCCAAGAGACAGGCGCTGGTCAACGCAATAGATCGAAGCAGTTTCATAGGTTGGGTCTCCGTGGGTTTACCATCGTTGTTTGATCAAAGTCTAACGCGAAACTGCCTATTTCACGCTAAAAATTACCGTCTCGGTCGACAGGGGGCGTGCCAGACAGGTAAGATTCATACAAATAAGATTATTCAACAGCATTTTTAGGGATTGTCCGACATGCCGTCCTTTGCCACCCGCGAGCAGGCGCTTGAAAATCGCCACTACAACAAACTGCCCAACGGCACGATCACGCATGTGTCTTCGTGTATTGGCGTGAACTCGGTTGAACGCAAAGCCACCGGCTTACCGCCGCGCTCGGCCGAGGCGTTTCCACCCCCTCTTGAGCCGATCGCTTTTTTGGTCGAGCAAGCGGCAAATATGTCGATCCCTGGGCATTACCATCAAGCGGATCAGTTTCAGGTGTTTGTGGCCGGTGGTGGCAAGTTCGGCATAAAGCCGATCGAAGGTCTGACCGTGCACTACGCGATGGGATTCACACCCTATGCGCCGATCCACGCCGCCGACGCGGGCGTTGAGTACTACACCTTGCGCAATGGCTGGGATCCAGGTGCACGCTGGATGCCTGATTACAAAGAGGGCCTCAAAGGCCGTACCAAAGACTATCGCCACGGCTTAGGGCTCGTTCCGGCTTTGTTGGGCGATGCGGATGGTCCTAAAAATCTCAACGGAGTGCTCGAGCACTCCGTCGTTCCCTTCGAGGCTGATGGCTTGGGCGCGACGCTTTACCACGCGGCCCCCGGGCAACAGATCGCGGGCCCCGCGCCAAGCAAAGGGCGCGGTCAATACTGGATGGTGATGAGTGGTGAGTGCCATCTGAACGAGCATCTAGGTGGCAAACAGGCCTTGCTGTTTGTTGACCCCACTGAGCCAGCCCCCTCTATTACTGCAGGCAAAGACGGTGCTTCGGTCCTGCTCATGCAGTTTCCAAAGCGCGCGCAATGATGTCGGGCGCTGCGCTCGATCCGACTTAATCTTTTGCAGGTATTCGCAAGAGATCTTACAGGCGCGGGGGTCACCCCAGAAGAGCAAGGGCGCCCTACCCTTGAGCTGAATCGTCTCGCGTCAGCTCACAAAAACACCGAGCAAACGCGAGTCTGACGCTTAGCGCCCTTTAAATTGCGCGGGGCGTTTTTCTAAGAACGCAGCACGGCCTTCTTTGAAATCGTCACTAGCAAAACACGCCTTCACCATTTCAACGGCGCGCTTAAGGTCTTGCTCTTCTGGCTGCGCACACACCTGACGAATATTGAACTTGCTGGCCGCCACGGTCAACGGTGCGTTTTCAGCAATCAGCTTGGTGTATTCAGCGATCACGGCATCGATCTCGTCGCCCTTGCACACGCGCGATACAAAACCCATCCGTAAGGCATCGTGGGCGTCAAAGCGCCGGGCCGTCACAAAAATATCAGTCGCGTTGGCCAAGCCGATAATATTGGTAAAACGGTTGATGCCTTTATGGCCATACCCTAAGCCTAAACGCGCGGCAGGCATTCTGAAGGTTGCGTCTTCTGTGCAAATGCGAATATCGCAGGCTGCGGCAAGACCCAAGCCGCCGCCAAAACAGAAGCCACGAATTTGCGCAATCACGGGCTTTGAGCACTCGACTGGCGCATTCATTGAATCTGACACAGCATCTTCGTAGGCCAACTGAGTTTCTGGCGAGGCACGCAAGGTATCAAACTGCGAAATATCAGCGCCCGACACGAAGGCTTTTTCGCCCTGCCCGACAATCACAATGACCCGCACTTCTGGATCGGCGTCAAAGGCGCGGATCGCTTTAGGCAGGTCTGTCCACATCTGCACCGACATGGCATTCATTTTGTTGGGGTTCGAGATCAGGATCGTACCGATCGCGCCCTTTTTCTCGGCAATGATGCTGCCAACGATGATTTTTTTCTCTGTACTTGACTCTGCCACGAAAATTCCCCTTTTTGGACGTTGTTAATCGTTGTTAGTCTAGCAGTATCACTTGCAAAAACACCGAAAGCAACATATAAAAGACTTCGAATCTGGGCAGTACACTCGAAATCACAGAAAAATCTGCCCGACCGCCTTTGCCTTTCAATCAAAATCGAAAATCATGTCAAAAATTCAGGCCTCTTCCGCACTATCCAACCTTAAAGTTCTAGATATGTCTCGCGTGCGCGCGGGCCCAAACTGCGTGCGCCTGCTCGCCGACTTTGGCGCAGATGTGATCCGTATTGAGCCACCTAAAGGCGTCGATCCTAACGAAGGCATGTTTGCCGCCAACCGCGAGGGTGGCGACTTTCAAAACCTGAATCGCAATAAGCGGGCGATGACACTGAACCTCAAAAAGCCTGGCGCACTCGACATCATGATGCGCCTGGTTAAAACAGCTGACGTTGTGGTTGAAAACTGGCGCCCAGATATTAAAAACCGCTTGGGTGTTGACTATGAGTCGCTTGCCAAAGTGAACCCACGCATCATTTTGGCCAGTATCTCGGGCTATGGCCAAGAAGGCCCCTACGCCTCGCGCCCCGGCTTTGACCAGATCATGCAAGGCATGGGCGGCTTGATGTCAGTCACTGGCATCCCTGGTCAAGGCCCGGTTCGTGCTGGCCTAGCCGTTGCCGACATGAGCGCAGGCCTCTATGCCGGCATCGGTATTTTGACAGCCCTGCTTGAGCGCGAGCGTTCAGGCAAGGGGCAATGGGTGCACGCCTCACTGTTGCACGCACAAATTGCGATGATGGATTTTCAAGCAGCGCGTTACCTCAACGAAGGTGACGTTGCAGGCCAAGCTGGCAACGACCACCCCACCTCAAGCCCAATGGGCTTGTTTGAAGCCAGCGATGGCGTCTTTAACCTGGGTGCGTCAGGCCAAGGTAATTGGGTACGTTTATGCGAGCTCGCCAAGCGCCCCGACTGGATGGCAGACCCTGATTTTTCGAACGAAAAAACTCGTGCAGTGAACCGCGTCAAGTGCAACAAAGCTCTTAATGAAGTGTTTCGTACAAAAACGGTTGCCTACTGGGTCGACAATCTGAACAAGGCGGGTGTGCCTGCGGGTCCGGTCTACAACGTCCCAGAAATGTTTGCTGACGAGCACATCAAGCAGTCGCACATTTCTAAAATGGTGAAAGATAAAGACGGCAAAGAAAAAGGCTTTATTACGCTGCCAACCATCCTTAGTCGTACGCCTGCTGACGTGGTGACCACCGCGCCGCAATGGGGCGAGCACACGGCTGAGGTCCTGGGTGAGGTCGGCTATTCAGAGGCAGAAATCGCCAAATTCTACGAGCAAGGCGTGGTGTAATACCTTGTGATCCCTTAGCGATTGTTTGAGGGATCGCCAGAGTTAAAGTCACTTGCAAACAATAAGCTCGACACCCTATAAAGGTGCCGAGCTTTTTTGTCATTATTCGTCAGCAATCGGATTGCTCAACACACCCACGCCCTCAATATCGACCTCAATGGTATCGCCGGCCTTCATAAAGACGGGCGGCTTTCTGGCGTAGCCAACACCGGCTGGAGTACCTGTGATGACGACATCGCCCGGCTCTAAGGTCATGCACTCAGTGATCAGCACGAGAGTTTCAACGATGCCCCACAAAAAGTTTTTGGTGTTGGCATCTTGCATGATCTGGCCGTTCAGACGCGACTGAATCCGCAACCCATCTGCCCCACGTGGCAACTCGTCAGGCGTCACCAACCAAGGGCCAAACCCACCGGTAGCGTCAAAGTTTTTGCCGATCGTCCATTGCGTTGACTTGCGCTGGTAATCGCGCAAGCTGCCGTCATTAAAGACGCTGTAGCCAGCCAAACAATCCAAGGCGTTTGCGGCGGTCAAATGCTTGGCGCGCTTACCCACCACAAAAGCGAGTTCGGCCTCATAGTCAAACTTGTCAGACACCTTAGGGCGAATCATCGGCTGCAGATGACCCACCATTGAGCTCGGGCCACGCATAAAGAAACTTGGGTACTCGGGACGAGCGTGCCCACCCTCAGCTGCGTGGTCAGCGTAGTTCAGGCCCAAGCAGATGATTTTGGTTGGGTTATCCACTAACGGAATGAACTTGATACCCTGAACCGCTTTGATCGAAGCGGTTGAGCTTTTTGCCAGCTCAGCGATACGCGCCATTGCACCGGCTGTTGAGATCACTTCAAGTAGCGTCGTGGGCAGGTTAGCGTCGGTTGCCGCCAGATCGATAAACTCGCTTGAATCTTTGGCGCGCAATAAGCCCACCCGCTTTTGCTGGCTTTGATCTTGATAACTAAATAAACGCATTCGCTTTCCTTGGGTGTTAATCCGCTTAGTGCGCGCAGGCCTTAGGCAGAAAATTTTTAAACTTGCGAGAAGTTACTCCTAAATCGGGTGAATCGCAAAGCGGCGGCACGCCACCATGCCTCGAATACCCTTCTGCATCATCCGCGCATAGTCTCGGGCTCACAGCCGCCAGTCGGCTTATCGGTGAGCTTGTAGACGAAGGTCAAGCAGCCTGCTAAAGTCGCATGTGGCTTACGCGCGTCTTGAGGCGCGCAGGTGCCCAGCTGTGTAGATCCTAGAATCCCTTACATAACTAAAAAGATCACCGAGACAATATGCACATCACTCACTATTTTTGCTCACGCCTTGTCACTCTTATTTTTAGTGGGCTTGCCCTGCTGAGTCAGCCCGTGGCTGCCCAAGTCAGCGACGCTTGGCCAACCAAGCCAGTTCGCTTCGTTGTCCCTTACGTTGCTGGTGGCGCCTCAGACATCACGGTACGCAGCATTGCGCAATTGTTAACAACCTCTTTGGGTCAAACCATGATGGTTGAAAACAAAGCGGGTGGTGGCGGTAACATCGGCACAGACTTTGTTGCCAAAGCTGCACCTGACGGCTATACCTTTTTAATGGCCTACGCAGGCCCGATCGCGATTAATCCGCACCTGTACAAAAATCTTGCGTTCAACGCACAAAAAGATTTTGCACCCGTGTCGCTCATGGCCGATGCCCCTTTAATCTTGGCGGTTCATCCCTCAATCCCCGCCAACAATTTAGCTGAGTTAATCGCCTATCTGAAGGCTAATCCTGATAAAGTATTTTTTGGTTCGTCGGGTACCGGTGGCGCCGACCATTTGGCGGGTGAACTCTTTAGGTTACAAGCGGGCGTGCGGATCAACCACATCCCCTTTAAGGGCGGTGCTCAAGCTGTGATCGATTTAGTGGCTGGTCGCACTCAGTTAGAGTTTTTGACAATCCCCGGTGGGCTAAGCCATATCCGCGCGGGTAGGCTCAAAGCGATTGCCTTAGCATCAAGCAAACGCTTCGCTTTGTTTCCAGACGTCCCTACCATGACTGAAGCGGGTATGAAAGATTTTGAGATCCATAATTGGTATGGCTTGTCAGCGCCCGCTGGCACTCCAGCACCAATTATCGAGCGTATGAGTCGCGCACTGCAGCAGGCGATCCAAGATCCCGCGTTGCGCGTGCGCTTTCAAGAAATTGGGCTGGTCCCGATGTCAAACACTCCAGAAGAATTTGCCGAGTTTATTAAGCGTGATAGCGAAAAATGGAAGAAAATTATTCAAGAATCGGGAGTGACTGCTGAGTGACCAAGCAACCGCCGTCAAGCGGTCGGTTGACTCACTTGCCGATTAATTGCTTGGGTGGCCAACACGTTAGCGACCCAATAACAACCAAGCCCCCACCACCACACCCAGCACAATGCGATACACCGCAAACACGCGATAGGTGTGGCGCGATACAAACGCAAGCACTGCACGCACAACAAAGAGAGCGCTAAAAAAAGCGCTGATGAACCCCACTGCGATCGCCAGTATGTCTTGTTGGCTAAGCAGGCTGGCGTGTTTGTAGGTGTCATAGACCGCAGCGGCCAACATGGTTGGCATTGCCAGAAAAAAAGAAAACTCAGTCGCGGTTTTGCGTTGGATGCCAGACAGCATGCCACCAATAATCGTTGAGCCCGAGCGAGAGGTGCCGGGCACCATGGCCAAGCACTGGCATAGCCCCACTACAAGCGCTTGCCGCCAGGTGATCTGCTCGAGCGTGAGTGCACTAGCACGCGGATCGACACCCGTTGCTGGGCGATTGCGCTCGACCCAAAGCATAATCAAACCACCAAGGATCAGGGTCACCACCACAACACCTGGATGAAAAAACAAAGCCTTAATTGCCTTGATGAACAGTAACCCGACGATGGCAGACGGCAGAAAGGCAATGAGCAAATTACGCGTAAAGGCAACTTCAACGGGGTCGAGTCGTACTGTACCCACGATTAATTGAATCAAACGCGCTCTGAAGATCCACATCACAGCCAAGATCGAACCTAACTGGATCACGACCTCAAAGACCTTGGCTTCGTTTGAAGAAAACTCGATCAAGTGCCCGAACAGGATTAAGTGCCCAGTACTTGAAATGGGTAAAAATTCAGTCAGGCCTTCGACGATGCCTAAAAAGAACGCTTTAAGAAGATAAATCGTTTGCTCAGTCACGCAGTCGATCCTGAAAGTCATGAAATGAATAGCGTCTTTAGCAAAAAAGACTTGGGATGCCAACTATACTAGTTCTAATTATTTACACTTTACGCGAGCACAAGCATGTCAACGAATCTTACCCGCGAACAGCGCGACGATGCCTACAACAATTCAAAGGCAGTGTCGAACAGCGCTGAGATCATTGCCGCGTGGGGCGTACGTAGTCAAGAGTTTCGAGCAGCGCATGCTTCGCACTTAGATATCTCGTATGGCAGCAATGCGCGCCAATCGTATGACTATTTTTCGGCGGGCGACCAAAGCCCTGTGGTTGCCTTCATTCATGGCGGCTTTTGGCAAAACAGAGCCAAAAGTGATTTTACGTTTATTGTGCCCGCCTTCATTGAAGCGGGCATCAGTGTTGCGATGATGGGTTACACCTTAGCACCCGAAGCCAAAATGGATCAGATCGTGCTAGATATTCGTTTGGGCTTACGCGCACTGAGCCAAAAAGTCGAAGCCCGCCGCGCGAGTAACCCCGGCATTTGGTTAAGCGGTTGGTCAGCCGGCGGTCACTTAACAGCGATGGCGCTTGACGAGCCCTGTGTACTGGGTGGTACAGCGATTAGCGGCCTCTTTGATCTTGAGCCCATGCGCCATTGCTATCTCAACGAAAAGCTGGGCTTAGATGAAGCGACCGCAACGCGATTTTCACCGATCAAATTACCTGCACTAAACGGCAAGATTCTTGATCTGTTCGTAGGTGAAGCAGAGCTGGCCGCGATGCAAACACAAACGATTGAGTTTGCTAAATACCGCACCAATGCTCAAGCCCCTGGCATCTTTGAAAACCTTCCGTCGCTCAACCACTACACAATTCTTGACGAAATGGCGAGCGTCAAGGGTAGGATTTTGCGGTCAATCAAAGCACATTTCTAACGTGCTGCTAAGGCTAAGGCCGAGGGCTAGGAAACACTTGATGAGACACGTGACTGCCATCAGGTTTGACACGCACCAGCGCCATATCACCCACCGACACAGCCCGCCCCGTGAGGGCCTGAATGTTGACATGATGGGTCACAAGGATCAGGGGCTGTTTCGGATGTGCCTTCAAGCTTGCTGTGATGAATCTTTGTAAGGCGGCCGTTTGCGAATTCGCCAAACTCATGTCATCAAAAAAAGAGTTTAACGAAGACTCGACACTGACCGTACCCAGCGCCAACAACCGAGCAGTGTCTTGACAACGACACCAGGCACTACTAAAAATTTTAGGGGCGCTCACGCCTTGCGCGGTTAACCAGCTCCCGATTAATACCGATTGTTGCCGCCCCACTTCACCCAAATTACGTTGCGTCGAGCATTGGTCAAGTCTGTAGCCGGGTGGGTCGCCGACGCCTGGCGCATCAGCATGCCGCATCAACAACACGTGTTGACCATCCGTCAGATCTTCAAGCAACCCAGCGCTGGCGGGTTGAGCGCCTGCCACTAGCAAACTCAGACACACCAACATGAGGTGGCTAGCTCTGAGCCACGACGGTATAACAAAGATTTTTTTATGCATGATGCATCATCCAAATTTACGTAATTCCCGCGACACCCAAAATGGGGATACAGCTAGGGCGACACTTACCATCGAAAAAATAATGCTGACCGTGTAACCACCGGTCTGATCGTGAAACCAACCCGACAGTAAGGCCCCAGTAGCAGCTCCAACCGACATAAAAGCGTACAGCGCACCGTACACGGTGGCTAACCCAGGGCCCGGAAATAGCTTTGAGCAAAGCCCCGAAATGATCGGCCCGCGCGCGCCCTGTGCAATCCCAAAGAAGACCACAAACCCCAACAAAAACCACGGAGACGGATAAAACGCCATCGCCAGCAAGTTGGCGAGGCCTAAAAAAGTACAGCTAAACGTGATGGTCACAATCAAGCGATGACCAAACTTATCAGCCAACTTGCCAGAAGAGCCCACCCCAAACACGGAGAGCATGCCCGCAACGCCAAAGGCACTGGCCGCCTCAAGCGCAGAAAACCCTGACTCAACTAAGAAGGCAATGGTCTGCACCGTCACGGTATAAATCACCAAGGAAGTGAAGAAAAATGCCTGTCCTAAGGCCCAAAAGCCCGACGAACGAACTGCGAGCCGCAAGGGTGCAAAAATATTTTTAGACAAGGGTGCCGACCCAAGAGACCGCGCATAGTCAGAGTGTCCTGCGCGAATGATGCGCCAAGGTAACAACATCGCCAGAGGCAAAAGCACCAACATCAGCCCCCCTAGGATATGGTACGCGTTGCGCCAGCCAACCGTATCATTTAAGAATTGGGCAAACGGCACCATCACCAAGGTGCCGGCGCCAAACCCTGCATAGGCAATACCAATCGCCGTGCTCGTATTGGTTGGAAACCAGCGACTAATCAGACTTTGTGAGGGCACCATCCCTAAAGAGGTCACCCCGATGCCGCCGGCTACGCCCACACACAAATGAAACTGCCATAGCTGCGTCAAGTTGCCGGCCACCAAGTAGCCCAAGCCTAAGCTTGCAAAACCGACCGCACAGACGATGCGCGGGCCCAGACGATCAAACATGATGCCAATCAGTGGCGCAGAGAAACCATTGGCCAGCATGTAAATAGAGTACACGCTCGAGATCTCTGAGCGGCTCCAGCCAAACTGGGTTTCGAGCGGCAACAAAAAGGTGACGTACGCGTCACCGATCCCGCGACCAAGCAAGTTAAATAAAAAGCAGATGACCAACACCACAAAAGCCATTGTGGCGTCGCTTGGCTTAGCGTTGGTGAACGCGGGCTTCACCTTACGCGGGTCGACACTTCATAAACCCCGAGCGAACACAGATGCAGACAATTTCGCCGCGCTGATTGATGCCATGATGTTCAAACTCAACAATGCCCGCGTCTTTGCGTGATTTGCTTAAACGCTTCGAGACAATTTTTGTTTCAACATGGATCGTATCGCCGTAAAACACTGGATGCGGAAACCTGGTGTCTGTCATACCGAGGTTGGCAATCGTCGTACCAAGCGTCGTCTCACCAACGGTGATCCCAATCACCAAACCCAAGGTAAACAAGCTATTGACTAGGATCTGACCAAACTCAGTTTTAGACGCAAACTCTTTATCCAGATGCAAGGGCTGCGGATTCATGGTGAGTGTTGAAAACAACACATTATCCATTTCAGTGACGGTACGCGTCATTGAGTGCTTAAACAGTTGCCCCACCTCAAACTCTTCGAAATACAAACCAGCCATGTTGGGCTCCTAGTAGGATTTGGGTAAGCCAAGCACGCGCTCGGCGATAAAGCACAAAATCAATTGTGGGCTGACGGGTGCGATACGAGTAATCATGACTTCACGCAGATAACGCTCGACGTGATATTCCTTCGCGTAGCCAAAGCCACCATGCGTCATGACCGCTTGCTGGCAGGCATTGAAACCAGCCTCACCGCCCAGGTACTTCGCCGCGTTGGCTTGCGCGCCGCACGGCTCTCCCTTGTCAAACATCGACGCCGCCTGAAACACCATCAGGTTTGCCGCCTCAAGCTCCATCCAGTTAGCGGCCAGCGGGTGTTGAATCCCTTGATTCATCCCGATCGGACGATTAAACACGACCCGCTCCTTGGCATACGCAGTCGCTTTTTTGAGGGCAACACGACCCAAGCCTACGCCCTCGGCAGCGATCAGGATACGCTCGGCATTCATGCCGTGCATGATGTAATGAAAGCCCTTGCCTTCTTCACCGATACGATCTTCGACAGGCACCTTCAAACCATCGATAAACAACTCGTTTGAATCAACGGCTTTGCGTCCCATCTTTTCGATCTCATGCACACGAATAAAATCACGATCGAATTTCGTGTAAAACAAACTCAGTCCATCAGAGTGCTTGGTCACCTCTTCAAGTGGCGTAGTGCGCGCCAAGATCAACATTTTTTCAGCAACCTGCGCAGTTGAGATCCAAACCTTGGTACCACTCAACACATAGTGGTCACCCACGCGCTCTGCTTTCACCTTCAATTGCGTGGTGTTCAAGCCCGTATTGGGCTCAGTTACGGCAAAACAAGCCCGCTCTTCGCCAGAAATCAACGGCGGCAGCATGCGACGCTTTTGCTCTTCAGTGCCAAACTGCACAACCGGATTTAAACCAAAAATATTCATATGTACGGCTGAAGCACCGCTCATGCCCGCACCCGATTCACTGATGGTTTGCATCATGATCGAGGCTTCAGTGATACCCAAGCCAGAGCCACCATACTGCTCAGGGATACAAATCCCTAACCAGCCATCTTTGGCCAGTGCCTGATGCAGCTCAATCGGAAACCCGCCATGCCGGTCTTTTTCAAGCCAATAGTGATCATCAAACTGTTCGCAAATTTTGCTGATCGCCTCGCGAATACTTTCTTGTTCTTGTGAAAATGAAAAATCCATGTTTGCCTCTCGCTATATTTGATCAAACTGCTTATCGACAATATGACACTACTATAACAATCACTCAACCTGCATGCATTAAACCCTTAGCGCACACCCTGCTCATGCACTTCGCGCTCCAGTCGCTCTCGGTGCTCGGGATGGGCAATCGCAATCATCCTCTTGACCCGCTCGTGCAACGTCTGCCCCTTTAGCTGCGCACTTCCCCACTCTGTTACCACCACATCGGCGTCAGTGCGCAAGCTCGTCGCAGGCCCCTGCAGGTTCACCACAATCCGACTGAGTTGCCCACGTTTAGCCGTCGAGGGTAGCGCAACGATCGAACGCCCGCCTTTAGACGCGAGCGCGCCGCGGGTGAAGTCCACCTGCCCACCGGTTGCGCCGATATATTTTCCATCAATCACCTCTGCTCCGACCTGGCCCGTCAGATCCACCTCAATCGCAGAATTAATTGCCACAAACTGCTCAAGCTGCGCGAGCGTAGTGTGGCTGTGCACGTAGGTAAAAGGCTGAATATTTAGCAAGGCATTGTGCCGGGCAAACTCGTACAAGCGGCGCGTACCCATCAACACGCCTGCAGTGGTCAGCCCGCGGTCGAGCGCTTTGAAAGCATTCGTCACTGCGCCGCATTCGATTAAATCAACGGCAACGTCGCCTAACATTCCGGTATGAATGCCTAAATCTTTGCGGTCACTAAGCGCCGACAGAATCGACTCGGGAATTGCGCCGATCCCCATTTCAAGGACCGAGCGGTCACCGATAAACTCTGAGGCGTATTGAGCAATACGGCTCTCGATCTCTGAAATTGCGCTTCGTTTCAGCTCAATCAGTGGTCGGTCTGACTCAACGATTGCGTCAATCTTTACGCCGTCAAGCGCGTGCGAAGTGAAGGTCCAGGGCATTTGCTGATTCACTTCAGCAATCACGACCCGCGCTTGTTTTGCTGCCGTGATCAGATAGTCATTGGCAATACCTAGACTGCGCCGTCCGTCCGGGCCTTCAGGGCTTAGATGTAAAAAGACCACGTCCGCTTTTGCCGCCCCCTCAGAGGGCAAGCGGTGTAACTGCGAACAATGACTTGGAATCAACCGCATCGCACCGGCTTCGAGCAATTTTCTATTTTCACCAATGCCGCAGTAACTCAGCATTGACAGCCAGTCAGCATGCTCGGGTTGCAACGTCGCCGTATAAGTGGGGCCCACAAATACCGAGCACCCTCCAAGAGCCTGACGCTGGCTCACCAGCGCCTCGGTCAAGGTTAAAGGTTCAGCCGTGCATTCATTCCACCAGATGCCGTCACCAGGCTGTATCCAGCGGCTGAAATCGATGGTCACGCTACGCGCCTGCTTTGGTCTTTGCTGTGAGCGTCACGCCTTGCGCGATCAGCGTCGCAATGTCAGCATCTGAATAACCCAGCTCTTTTAAAATCTCAGCGCTATGCTCACCCAACCCAGGGGCGTTGCGGCCTGGCATCGGCTGGCTATCGCTCCAGGTTGTTGGCACCGCAACGCGCCTGACTCGACCTTCTGTTGGGTGCTCGATCCATTCAAACATGTTGACCGCCTTTAAGTGCGGGTCGTCAAAAATTGTTTCAAGTGTGTGCAATGGCATGGTTGGGATATCAGCCTGATCAAGCAACTCAAGCCAGGCGTTTGTCGTACGCTCAAGAAAGATTTTTGCCGCAAGCGCTTGCAAATCATTGATGTGCTGTGTGCGCACCGTCAGATTTAAAAACCGTGGATCGTTTTCAAATATTTCTGAGCGACCGATTGCCTTAAAGAACGAGGCCCATTGCTTATCGCTATAAATGACGGCACAGACGAAGCCATCGGCGGTTTTATAAGGACGACGTTCAGAGGCAAGCAGACGGGGGTAGCCTGGCGGGCCGTTGGGCGGATCAAAGGTTTGACCACCAATATGATCGCTTAACAAATGGCTAATCATTGTCTCAAACATGGGGATATCGATCTTTTGCCCACACCCAGTTTTTTCTCGATGAAACAAGGCTGCGCACAACGACGTCACGGCATATAAGCCAACCGTACGATCGACAATATTTGAGGGCACATAGCGCGGCACATCAGCACCCGCCTGTTTAATCAGCGACGGCAAGCCAATCGCACCTTGAATCAAATCATCAAAGGCTGGCTTGGCGGCATAGGGGCCATCTTGTCCAAAACCAAACGTACCAACATACAGCAGTCGAGGATTAATTTTTTGCACAACGTCGTAACCCAAACCTAAACGGGCCATCGCTTGCGGGCGCACGTTGTACAACAGCACATCCGCGGTTGCGAGCAACTTTTTAATCGCCTCCAGCCCAGCGGGCTGTTTCAGATCAAGCACCAAACCACGCTTACTACGATTGACGTGCAGGTACAACGCGCCCATTCGAGGGTGTTGCATCGGACCTAAATCACGCACCATATCCCCAACAGGTGCTTCGACTTTGATGACATCGGCACCCATATCGCCCAGCAACTGCGCGGCATAGGGCCCCATCAAAATCGAGGTCATGTCAACGACACGTACACCTACCAAAGGACCGGCCATCTTCACAATCCTCTTAAGCGAGCTGCGTCGCAGCAGCAATTTTCTTGGCTAAGCGAAGATGCGGTGTGTCAAGCATCTTGCCATCGAGCGTGGCAACGCCCACGCTGGTGTTCGCGGCAAACGCTGCAATCACTCGCTGCGCCCACTCTTGCGCTTGGGCGTCTGGTGTCATTGCTTGATTAATGACGGGTACTTGTCCTGGATGAATTGCAGCTTTGGCTGAAAAACCATCGCGATAGGCACGGCGCGTTTCACGCAACAGTGCCTCGGGATTATTGAGCTCGGTGGGAACGGTGTCGATTGCGGGCACGCCTGCAGCAGCCGCTGCAAACAGACAAAGGTTACGCACCAAACCAAAGGGTGAGGTCCATTGTTCGGGCGCCTCTTCATCTTTGTTAGTCAACGCGCCAATATCACCCGCCAAATCTTCAGCACCCCACATCAAGCCGGCCAAACGGGGCGAGGCACCTTTGTAACTATTCAAACCAGCAAGTGCTTCAGCAGTTTCTGTCACGATGGGCAAAATCGCAGTTTGAGCGGTTTCGCCCGCGACGGCCGGAAACATCTGCTCAAAGGCCTCAAGATAGGCCGCTAGCAAGGCGACATCAGCAGCGCCAGAAGACTTAGGCAGCGCGATCCCATCAGGGCGGCAGCGCATCACCGCTGCCAAGTCGGTCAAGGTCATCCCGGTGGTCAAGGCATTGACGCGTACATAAAGCTTGGGCGTTTTGACCCCAGAGGCCTTGGTCTGCGTCAAAAATTTAACAACCTCGATACGACCCTCTTCTTTGCGGGCCGGCGACACGGCATCCTCAAGGTCAAAAATCAAGACATCAGCACCACTTTGCAGCGATTTTTCGAGCTTACGCGGGCTATCGGCTGGTACAAATAGTAACGAACGCATGTGAGATCTCCGTTTTTTTATGCAAAGCGGCGCGTAGTTCAAACAGGCGCGCCGCGTTGAGTCAATATTTTGACTTGAGTATAACTTGGCAAATCCTATGGCTTGGGACCGTCATAAAACTGAGGCCAAAGTTTTAGCGTGACTTCGCGGTTGCTGGCGTAGGCGTAGCAGCTGTCAATTTTGACAGGGCGACCATTTGCATCTAACACCTCGGGCCGATCGCGTATCACCGGCCATAGTGCTTGATAAGCCGCAGTGGCCATAGGGCCAAGCAACTCCATCAAATGCGTACAGCTTGCGGCGCCCTTTAATTTTGACCGCACTAACTTTGCCCAGCCGCCACCAATGCGCTCGCCCTTCAACACAGAAAGCGTCGGTGGTGCTTGCTTGCAGACAGAGAATGGCGTCGAATCCGATGACGAAAATACATCATGAATTAAGAACTCATCATCAATCACTAGGCGCACCCACAAATCATGGATGGGCTGCCCTGGCGCGAGCACACGATTGGTTAGGGGAGCCACAAACTCGATGGGCTTGTTATCGACGACCTGGCCCTCGATGTCGTAGAGCCCATCGGCGCGCCGGTACGCCCGCATGGTGATCTGACGTTTATGGATTTCTTCGCGTTCGATACTGTCTGGCAAAGGCACTTTCTTTCCCTTTTTTTAATAAGACTTAAAAATCTAGTGAATCGTACAAGTGTATCTTGGATCGTAGTGGTTACCCTAGCGCCTGAACGGTCGAAACCGAACCAGTGTGCTAAATTTCGTGAATGGTGCGCTTTCGCATCGGCCATGGCACCTCACGTTTCAGTGCCAAAAAGAAATGTCTCTATTTAAACGCTCAGTTGTCTCAGAAATCGCCAATCACTTCAGCGTTGTGCTCTCGACGCTGATTGTCGTGTGGCTGAGCGTTGTGCTCGTGCGCCTACTTGGCGAGGCGGCGGCGGGCCGTATTGGCTCGGACGTGGTGGTGGGCTTGGCAACCTTTACGCTAATCGCTGCCCTACCCATCATTTTGACCGTCTCAATTTTTATTGGCGTGCTCACGACGGTCACCCGAAATTATCGTGAATCTGAAATGGTGGTCTGGTTTTCAAGCGGGCTATCCCTGGCAAACTGGGTGAACCCCGTCTTGCGCATTGCGATTCCCATTGCGGTACTGATCTCATTTTTAACGCTCTACGCAACGCCTTGGGCCAATCGCCAGATCGGTGAATATCGTGCCCGTTTCGAAATGCGCTCTGATCTTTCAAAAATCACCCCTGGCCAGTTTTTAGAAACCGAGAAAGGCGCCCGTGTCTTTTTTGTTGAAGGTACGACCAGCCTCAACGACAACCCGCTGGGGCAGATTTTCATGCGCCTGATTGACGCCGACTGGTTAACCTTGATCACGTCGGCCTCGGCCAAGATTGAAACCGAAGCAAATGGCGATCGCTTTTTGGTCTTAGGCGCCGGTCACCGCTACGACCTCAAACCGGGCACCTCTGAAATGCGTTTCGCCGAGTTTGACGCTTTTGGGGTCCGTATCGAAAGTAAAAATGCTGAAGAATCGCTTGAAAAAGCACGGGCTACCACTTTAGAAAGTCGACGATCGCGGCCGACTTCACTTTTGATTAGCGACAAAGAAAACAGTTCATACGGTCAAATCATGTGGCGAATGGCTCTTCCACTCGCCGCCCTGAATCTTGCTCTGATGGCGATTCCGTTGGGGGCCGTCAACCCGCGCATTGGCCGCTCTGGGGATTTATTGATCGCGGGCCTGGTCGCGATGCTCTACATGAACCTCATCAACGTTACGCAAGGCTGGATCATTCATGGCAAATTGCGCTTCGTCATCGGGGTATGGTTGATACACGCCATTTTTGGGGCATTTACTGTGATCTTACTTTGGCATCGCCTGCGCGTCAAAGAACCCAAGCCACCGGTTGTTACGCCGGCCTAACTTAAGTTAGCAAGATTGGTAGCTTGCGTCGCGCGTAAACTTTGCAAGGTATGTAGCCTGTTCGGCCGCTTGCGTTTGCAAGATATGGGTATCGCGTGCACGACTGGGTCATCTGAGTGCGGGTTTTTAAAATATTTTTTCTTCACACCGTGCTTTTAGCGCTATCCATCATTGATTTCTTTTACAGTTAGCGTAAGCTTATTTTTTAAAGACAATCATTCATTGCTTAACCCAATGATGGCGCAGACAATCAGTTTTTAGCGCCGGCTCATAAAAAGCGCTGACGCTGCTATTGTGCAAGCTTAATAACGTTCTTGCTTTCACGGAGAATATCGTGGCTACCCAAAACACCACTGGCATTAACGAAAAACGAGCCGACCAACCTCTGCGCGAGGCGGTCGACCGCTTTTTAAGTTATATCAAGAAAAATATCGAAACTGAAAACTATCAAAGTAATCAGTGGGATGACCACGTTGTCGACAAAATGATCAACAGTGTGCGCGTCTCTGGGCGCGATCCTTTTCTTAAAATTGAAAAAGCGAATAAGGTTTGCGGTTATATCGTCAAAGCCGATGGTAAGGACCTTAAGCGCGGCGACATTTTGGGACGTACCGCATTTTTAGGGCGCCCCGCCACCACGCGTATTTTAGGTAACGTTTTAGAAAATAAGTTTGCTTTGGCGGCCTGAGGCTAATACAACTCAAAATAAGACTGCACCACTTCGGGATCTTGCGTCACAGTCAAGGCTAGCATCAGCAAGATGCGGCATTTTTGAGCATTTAAATTATCAGAGGCGACGATGTGCTTGTCGCGCAGGTATTTTCTGCGAGCGACTCTGCCAGCACCGCCTCGGCTTGCCTGCACCACAACAACACCCTTAGCCACCGCACGTTCAAACGCAGCGCTTTGTAATGGTGGTGGGATGCCTGGTGGCAACCCAGCCGAAACTAAACCACGCGCACCCGCACCCACGTATGCCTCAATGGCCACATCGTCAGCACCAGCGTAAGCATAAGCAATGTCAACGCGTGGCAGCGCCTTTAGCCCTGCAACATCAAAAACCGTATCAACCGTATGCTTGCGCACCGGATGTCGGTAGATCACGACTTGATCTCCATCGACCTGCCCCAGCACACCAAAGTCTGGTGTTCTGAAGGTGTTTACGCGATAGGTTGACACCTTGGTGACTTCGCGCGCGGCTTGAATTTCGTCATTCATGACCACCAACACACCCAAGCCCTGAGCTTTAGGCTCAATCGCCGTGCGCACTGCTGCAAGCAGATTCATCGGGCCTTCTGTACTGACGGCACTGGCAGGGCGTTGCGCGCCAACCAGCACAACTGTCGGCTTGATTTTCAAGGTTAGATTCAAAAAGTATGCGGTCTCTTCGAGCGTTGAGGTGCCGTGCAAAATGACATAGCCAGCAAAGCCCCCATCTTGAGCCTCAGTGGCATGAATCAGTTGAAGTAATTCAAGCCAGTCGGCCGGGCCAATTGCGGTGCTGCCAACCTCACGAAAATTAATTGACACGATGTCAGCAAAGCGTGCCAGTTCTTGGGTGCGGTCAACGACTTCAGCAGGCTTCATTTTGCGGCTGACGTCGGGATAGTCAAGCACATCGAGGCTATCGACGGCAATGGACGAGATGGTTCCGCCAGTGCCAATGACCGCAACGCGTGGTTTAGAGTGGGTTGAGCTCATGACAAGAAACTCCGTGTGTCAGTTTAATTACAAGCGCTTAGTCTACCTGACACTTGGCTTGAAGGCTTCAATCACGAGCCTAAGGCCCCTCAAACCTGCAACGCAGCTTGGACTCTTTGTTTGAGACCAACTACACCTGGCGCATTGCCTCACCAAAATCAAGCATCGAGACTTTTTTCAGCGCCAGCTGCACAGCGCTTTGGCTTGCCGCTATTTTTTCAAGATCCGATGAATCTTCTAATTGCTTGGCGATCGCGCGCGCCGCCCGCAACTTTAAACTCCATGCTAACAAGGCCAGCTCGGGCTCCCAGTACGTGAGGTTTAGGCGCTCGCACTCCTCCAACAAAGGATCAATCAAAGGCTGCACATCTAAGTCTTTTTTCAAACCTAGCGCCAGTTCAACCAAGGCCACCCGTGCGCGAAACTGATCGCGTCCCGAACGCGTGCTAGAAAGAAAGTCTTGCAGCACTATAACGGCCCCTTCAGAGTCGCCTGAACCTACACTTTCGTTAGCCTGTCTTTTTGCTTCAGAAAATTTATCGGTAACACCGCCACCCATACGCTCGGCCTGACAGGTTGCAAGCCACGCTCTGGTTGCTTCGTCGGCAAAAGGCGTGCCATCCGAAAAAGTCAGCCGTTCAACACCTGGCAAACGCTTCACAAATGCCAACACCTCGTCGATCACAGACGACCGCATGCCCGCCGCTATCGGCCCCATCGCACCATAGGCAAGTGCTGACTGTCGATCGAGGTCTAGCCAAAAGGGATACGTTGCCAGACGCCCTTCACAAAAACTCGCAACGCCTTGAGGGTTACCCGCATCACATACCGCGTTGAACGACTGCACCTCGGCCATCGGTGGCGGTGCGATCAGCGTCTCTTGCCCTTGCGCTGGTGGCAAGCTTAACAAGGCACCGCGCGCACCAACGCGATTCAAGCCGAGGGCCAGTGGCTGATAGGGATCAAGCTCAGCAAGTTTTTGGCTAGCATCTCCCAAGTATCCAAACACTGCCCCTAAAGCAGCCACTAAGTCGTCAATGTTTGCGACCTTGCTTAAGGTACCAAGCTGCGGGCCAGCGGTGGTGACCTTGTTTAAGGTACCAAGTTGTGCGCCAGCGGTGGGGGCTGCTGGCTTAGCAACGCTTGCACTCGCGGCGCCAGTCGTCGAGCTTGTCGCACTTTCGCTTGGAGCAGTGGTTGCCTGCGTAACCTCAGCGTCTTGCACAACGGACTGGACAGGCGGCTCAATCACATCGAGTCGCTTAATCAGATTCATCAGTTCGTTCAGGGAGGGCGCCTCGGGATCTACTTCCGCGAACCTGCTATCGATCTCTTGAATACGCTCGACCATCAAGGTGTGGGCCTCAAGGGGTAACGCCGCGAGTGTTGTATTGCCCAGCCAAGCGGTAACCCGATCCGTCCACCAGAGCACAGCGTTGCGACGGCCCCGCAATCTCTTAACGGTCGGAAAGCCAGTCTCCCAGTAAGTTTTTAGCAAACCTGCGAGTAGGCCCAAGCCAGCCGAGAGACCCTCAACTCCGGATTTTTCAAGCCAGGCGGCCGACAACCAAGAGGCAACCATGAAGTCTTTTGATACCGTTTTTAACAACTCAGTCGACTGGACCTCAACCTTAGGCCAATCTGGCTGGCGATCAGCGGACGGGCTCGTTAATCGCTCAATCTCGGCAAAAACTGCATCGTATTGGGGCGCCTCACGCGGCTCGACACCACCAGGGGTTTCAATAGAGACAGGCAGTAGCAGTGCCTCAAAATCAATTGCCATAAACAAGCCTCAGGGCGTACAAGTCACAGATTTTGAAGGGCGTACGAATTGCTCACCACTACAATCTGCATGGGGCATACGCAAGCTATCGACCGGCGCACCGCGTTGTTGCACTCGGCGTAAGGTCTCAGCAACTGCAGGGCCTTCAAGCCAATCTAACAAATTCTAACTCCGAGATTTCGCCGCCGGGTAATGCGCCAAACGCTAACACATCAGGCTCACCCTCTAGACGAATAAAATAACTTTGTTCTGGTGTGATCTTGTTTTGTAAGCCCCAGGCGTTAAACGCAGCACCCTCGGTATCAAACTTGAGCCCACGCAACTCATACTCGTTAACTGATTTGTCAGGCAAGCGGCCACTTATGCCTACCGCATGGAAGGTAATGTCGGCCCCAGTACCAGAGACTCCAGCGATAAAACCTTGCAACGTCTCTGTTGTACGGGGACGTAGCTCAAGCCAAACACCCAAGCGCTCTTCGGCATAAACCGAGAGCCGCAAGGGCAACGATGACTTGGCCGGTGCATGCGCTCGTGCGACGGCTCGGGCAACCCACTTATCGGTTGGTCCCACCACCATCCAATCACCTAACACCGCGGTACCAAACAGATCAGGAGACGGCTCAGCAGGGGGCGGGCCTTGCAGCAGCACGACACCGTCGACCTGTCGATTTAACAAACTTTGCAACCGCAAACGAAACAACGCCAAGGCACGTCGATTTTCGGGTTGTGCATACACCGCATGCGTCGTAACAAGAAGGATGACCGCAGTCTGCGCATCGGCCGCCTCTTTGGCCGACGCCAGCCACGCCTGCTTTTCTTTTTCAGGCCAGTGCTGCCCCTTGACGTTTAGGCCGTATTGTCGAGCCGCGCCTGCAATAAGTTGAGCGGCCGGATCAACCCCTTCACCCCAAGCAATGACCCACGCGCATTTGTCTGCCATGTCTCGTCCTTAAGAAAAAGTCGCGACGAATTCGCCAGCAGCATCAACATCTAACTTTGCTTTCGCAGGATTGGTATTTTTTGCCATACTTTCGAGCAAACTGTTTGAAAGCAGAGGCAAGACCGTACCCTTTAGAATAAAGTCGATATTACGCGCGCCCGTTTCAACCTCGGTACAACGCGCGGTAACGGCTTCGCGCGCCGGCGTTGTAATTTCAAGCGCAATCTTGTTATTTGCAGCCATACGGTTGATGACCTTTTTAAGCTTCAGATCAACAATGCCACGCAGCGCATCTTTGGGTAGGGTGTAGAACGGTATCACTGTCATACGCGCCAACAACGCAGGCTTGAAGTGATTTGACAAGATTGGGCGCACGGCCGACATCACCACCGAGGGATCAGGACGTTCGTCTCCAGAGCACAATTCAGTAATGACATCTAGGGCCAGATTTGACGTCAAAAACACCACCGTGTTTCTAAAGTTGATTTCACGCCCTTCGCCGTCAGACAAAATCCCTTTGTCAAATACTTGATAAAACAAATTCACCACATCGAGATGCGCTTTTTCAACCTCATCGAGCAGCACAACTGTATAGGGGCGCTGACGCACAGCTTCGGTGAGCACACCGCCTTCACCGTAACCGACGTAGCCTGGAGGCGAACCCACTAACCGGCTCACGGTATGCTTCTCTTGGAACTCACTCATGTTGATCGTGACAATCGACTGCTCACCACCAAACATCATGTCCGCCACTGACAACGCAGTTTCGGTTTTGCCCGTACCCGAGGGGCCAGCCAGCAAAAACACACCCATCGGCTGGTCTGGGTCACGCAGACCCGAACTTGCCGACTTCAGCACTTCAGCGATGGCTGCAATCGCGTGATCTTGGCCCTTAATTCTGGCCTCTAAAGACTGCTCAAGAGCCAAGGCGCTCGCAGCATGGTCACGCATCATCTTGCCCAGGGGTACACCAGTACGGTCTGAGACGACCTTAGCGATGGTGTCGGGCGCCACCTCGATGAAGACGAGTTTTTCTTTGCTCTGCAATTCTGCAAGGGCCGCTTCAGCCGTGCGAATCTCTTGCTCGACTTGGCCAAGCGTGCGTGGGGCGGTATTTTGCTCATTCGCTTCGGACGATGCATTCGCCGAGGCAACGTCGCCAGACGTACCCGCTGGCGCCGCGACAGTTTCAGGTGCCGTCGTGGCTGACACGGGGGTCGCGCCCGTTGCAGCGGCGTGCGCTTGCCCCTTCTTGTGCTGCGCGCGTTCTTGACGCAGCTTAACGACGGTACGAGCGGCCTGCAGCTCTTTGTCAAAACGCGCCTGCAAACCTACTAACGTCTCGGTAATGCTCTCTTGTTCTTTAGCAATCGCAGCTAAGCGTTCGAGGTCAACACCGACGCCGTTATCTTGATCACGTAATAGACCCTGCTTTTCGCGCTCGAGCATTTGCAACTTGCGCTCACGGTCTTCAATAAAATCTGGCTTTGAAGACAAGTTCACTTTAATACGCGCGCAAGCGGTGTCGAACAAGTCGATGGCTTTATCAGGTAACTGTCGGCCCGTAATATACCGATGCGACAGCTCTGCCGCTGCCTGCAAGGCATCGTCGCGCACAATCACTTGATGCACTTCTTCGTAGCGCGATTTCAAGCCACGCAAAATCTGCACAGTCATTTCGACAGACGGCTCGTCAAGTTTTACAAGCTCAAAGCGACGCGCGAGTGCGGGATCCTTTTCAAAATATTTTTTGTACTCGCTCCAGGTGGTTGCTGCAATCGTACGCAATTCACCACGTGCAAGCGCTGGCTTCAGAAGATTGGCGGCATCGTTGGTACCTGCAGCGCCCCCAGCGCCAATCAGCGTGTGTGCCTCATCAATAAACAATAAGATCGGCTTGGTCGAGGCTTTAATTTCGTTGATCACGCCACGCAAGCGATTTTCAAACTCACCTTTGACGCCCGCACCAGCCTCAAGGGCCCCCATATCCAACCCTAAAATCGTGACGTCTTTCAAAATATCAGGGACATCACCTTCAATTACCCGTACGGCCAGGCCCTCAATGACGGCGGTTTTACCAACTCCGGGGTCACCCACGCAGATCGGATTATTTTTGCGACGACGCGCCAAAATATCAACCATCTGACGGATTTCAGGGTCACGTCCAAACACGGGATCAATCTTGCCGGCACGGGCTTTGGCGGTAAAGTCTTCGCAAAATCTTTGTAGCGCACTACCAGCTTTGTCGCCTTGAGGCGCGGCGCCTGCCCCAGAGCCGGTCTCGTTACCCATTGGGCCGGACTCGCCGGCTTCACGCGATGTTGCAGCGACCTGGCCTAAGAGGCCCATCACTTTTTCCTTGTTCAGGCCGTCGAGCAGTTTGGTGTACGAGTCGATGCCGTAAAACGACAAGCGCGAGATAAAG
>Ga0209768_10000153_pt1 | contig 44577 bp, 53 predicted proteins | sample LauGreSBDMM110SD_3_FD_187564 | JGI IMG/M metagenome (GOLD analysis project Ga0209768, IMG submission 187564) | Freshwater lake microbial communities from Lake Michigan, USA - Sp13.BD.MM110.SD (SPAdes) (version 2) | ecosystem: Environmental > Aquatic > Freshwater > Lake | place: Lake Michigan... | reverse complement strand
TGGCCATTGTTGCTATCAAAGAGTACGCTAATGAGTCTTTGAGATTAGTCATATCAGGCCTTCGTTATCGTGTTCGTATGAATCGCATGAAGTTGTGGATCGAGCCCATTCAACCCTCCCTTACAAATGTGCGCGTGTCCATACAATCGTTTTCTCGTGAGCAACCCGAAAAACCAAGCAATGACCCGGATGCGGATTGTACCGTAGCAAATGCTGACATTTTGGCGTATGAATTTGATGCTAATATCCACCCCGTAACAATTGTGAGATTTTTGACATTTTTGAACCCGCTATGTTGGCCTTCCTTGGCAAAGACAATTGTCAAAGATCAAATCAACAACAATCTTACCAAATCACTTTGGAAAGAGGGATGGCTTGTGAGAAAGAGCGAGTTATCGGGCTCAAGTACGGAATGGCTAGGTTACATCGACGTGTTCATTGTGACAAAGAACAAGGATCAGCTAGAGTTGCGTATTTTGGACGCGCACGGTGAGAGTGGGAATGGGCAATGGCGAGATGGCACAAAGCTTGAAACGGACACACTCAAGAAGAGGCGCGTAGTAAAGAGCCCATCTACGGGAACAAACACAGATATGTACGGGTTTTACGTTGTAAAGGAATCAAAGAAAGACCCAATTTCAATTGTACTTAAATTGATGATGGAGGCGGATGGCAAAAGGGCCAAGACGGGCATTGTAGGGGCTACAATTCCATCTAAGGAGCTTCAATCAACATTGACAAAGCTTGAGAATCGATACATGGAAATCAAAAATGAACCGTTTCCTATCAAACCAAACTTTGACGATACCAAGACGGGTAAGGAAAACCGATCAAATAGAACATATCTCTCATCGTGGGTGGCCTACTACCTAGGATTCTTGGATAAATTGTTCATACCACCATTTTATAAGCCAAGATAAAGGAGTTAAAAAATTGATTCAATTATAGTATAAAGGAAACGAAGAGAAGGGTGTATGGCAATGTCGACCGCTAATGCCAATGCCAATGCCAATGCCAATGCCAATGCCAATGCCAATGCTATCGCAACAACATCTTTGTTCATACCCATCAAGTTCCGGACACACGTTCAACTTACCCCCAGTGAGATGGATTTGCGATTTGAACAACGGCTTTTGCACAAGTTACGAAACACATACGAAGGTGTGTGTAGTAGGTTCGGCTTCATTAAACCGGGTAGCATTCAGATTATCCAAAGATCCATTGGCCAGCTTATGAAACCGCACTTCAATGGTCACATCAAGTTTGAGTTAAACTTACTAGCAGAGGTATGTAATCCCGTAGATGGCATGATCGTGACGGCCGTTGTTAGAAACAAGAATCAACTAGGTATTCTTGCAGAGAGTTCAGTATCCATTGACGGGGCTACAATTTCTGTACTGGACATCATTATTCCGAAGCGGACAGCAGGAATCACATCCGAGATTCTTCTTGATGAACTTCAAATTGGTGACGGTATACACGTCGAGGTACTAGGAAAACGTTATCAACTCAATGATAAGAAGATTTCAATCATTGGCCGAGGAGTTCCATCTACAAAGCCCTCAACACGCCACTCGCACCAGTGGGTCGAAGAAGATGAATCGGGGCATGCTTCGGATGATGATGACAACGAGGGTCTCACTGAAAACTCTGATGACGATCTTGACAGTGATGATGACACGGACGGGCTAGATAAAATGAAAGACGTGCCATTCGTTGGAACCCACCCATTCAATCTTCATTTGGGAGAGGATGGCGAGGAAGAAGAGGAGGTTGGTGATGAGGATGACGAAGACGATCCCGATGAAGACTCGGACGGTGAAAATTCTGACGATGGGAGTGATGCTTGAGCAGTGGCGGGTGGATGGCTCGAGTTAAAAGATTGAATCTATTATTTTTATAGAATGACTTCATATGAAAATGAGCAAAGTCGGCTTAACAATTTGGTCGAGGCCATAAACCGTTTGAACTCAACAGAATCAGAGGAACTATTCAAATTGCTCCAACGAAATGAATGCGAGTACACGCGTAACAACAATGGCGTGTTTTTGAATCTTTCGTGGCTCAACAAGGAGATGATATGTGAGCTTGAGCACTACGTGAACTTTTGTCACGCCTCCCGTAAAGAAATCCAGCATTATGAAAATATATGCGAAAATCTATCAAATGACATGATGGCACAATCCCTTTTGCGCGTCGAGGCGGCTGCAAACTTTATTCCCAAAAAAGATTCTATTGCCAATGCCAATGCTAACGGGACCGAGCTTGATAAGACAGCAGGTACCAGTGCAGCTGAGAAGCAAGAGTACATTGAGGCCACCCGTAGAGCCATGGCAAGTAAGGTAACACCAAGCATGAAATTCTATCTGTTGAAAAAGAAATATGGAAAGACGCTCTCATTCGATACAAATGCTCAAAGTGACTTAGAAAAAGAGGACTATATAAGTGTATAGAGTGTACATAAAAATTGATTTTGTTTGTTACTAGTTTGCTTTGCTGAACAATGGACATTCTTACCTTTTTACCCCGCACCATGCCCCAAAAGTTTGGAGAAAAGGCGGACATACCCCAAGAGTTTCAACAATTCCAACAAAACCCAGACTACAAAGTCACATATGTGTCAACAATGATGATTGATGAGGATTTCATGCGAGCAAAGCACTCGATACATAAGGATGATTGCCGTGAAACTCAAAGAACTTTGAAAAATGTTGATTCTGCGATTTCTTTGTCGAGCATTCTCGTCAATCACATTGATGAGCTAGCATCCATGTATTCCAAAGAGTGGTTGAAGGAAGCAGAGGACACTTTTCGTACGGTCTTGATGTCGTTCCTTTCTGAAAGCACCGTCATGGAAGTACTTGGGAAGAAGAGATGTCGCGATTGCTTGTATTACTTTGAAAAACCCTTTGTAAAACCAAGCAAGACGCGAGTCGCATCTCTCGGCACATTCCTCTCCTTTTTCACAAGGAGCAAGGTATCTATTGGAGATGACACATTCACATGGAAACATCTTGACCCATCCACAACACCAACACCAACCATCATCGAGCTCGCCCATCAAGACAACGGTCACTGGGTACGCAAAAAATGACCTAGTATAAAGAAATATGACTATGTTATTATAAGAGGAGAGAGGCAAGAGAATGGGTGACCTCCATACCGAACTAGTGGAAAGCTTGCATCACCATGCTAAAGTTTATATACAGCACCCAACGGCACAATGGCAAATCCGTTTGGTGACACCCAATTTGACTAAAAATGAGTTTTATCGTATTCTTAGTGTGCTCCGTAACACCAAGGACATGACAGAAGAAACACCAAAAGAATACCTTGAAGTGCGACCGGATGGTGACATTTCATTACAATTACATGACCTTTCCGGTATCCATAACTACTGTTTGAACGAAGGATACGAGAGCGTTGAAAATCTACAATGGCTACAACGACAAGGTTTTGAGCACATTGACCTTCCATTAATATATACGACCCCACAAGTGTCGGTGGTAGCCGAGTGGAAACCCCTTGAAACAACACCGACGTGGAGCGAGTCATGGACCGCACTCAAAAAGAAATACCGCTATGTTGTGCGGTATGTGTATACCTATAATGCCTCTATTGACTATGTTATTGAGGTTCGCAAATCGACTAAGAATACTTTTCAGACAATGAAGGATGCCAATGTGCCATACGTACCGGAGGAATACCATCTATCTGTTATTTTGAGGCCGGGTGTCAAAATGGCTGAAACGGATACGTATATCAACGACCTTTCTCGTATGATCTATCGTCATTCGTTGCGCCTCATGCAAATTGTCCGAAATGAGCCTGGTTTACTTACTCGCGCGGAAGCAAACGGTGTCTTGAGAAACTATTCAAACATTATACATCGCCATCGCGCTCCACAATACGATCCCGTCAAAAGGGATCCTGATAGCACCAAATTTTTTCTTGCTCCAAAGCCAATCACGTTAGAGAGAACACAACTCATTGAACCCGGTAAGGTGTACTGCGTTACAAGTGTATTGGAAGATTACGTTGTCAGCGAGAAAGCAGATGGTGAACGTATGCTTCTATACGTTGATGGAGTTGGAGACTCCTTTTTGCTGAACAACATTCTACAACCTAAGCGCACGGGACTCAAGTGTACGGCCAAGGAGTATTTTCAAACCATTTTAGATGGCGAGTTTGTACTGAATCATCACCTTTACGATAAAACGAACACAAAAGACTTGTTTGCTGTCTTTGATGTTTATTTCGTGAATGGTAAAAATGTGTCTCAGTTTCCTCTCATTTCCAAAGAGAATGAATCGAGGAAAGACAACCGGTACACGTTGATGCAACTCATATGTCATCCATCAAGATGGAATACATCAGAGTCAATCATATCTATACGATCCAAGGTTCATCGTCGCGGTGATAAAGGGGAGATGTTCAAGCATTGTAGTGACATTTTACGCGAAGCACAAGAACAAAAAACATGGTATCCCATTGATGGCCTCATCTTCACACCTGCTTATCTACCCGTATTAGGTTACTACCCAGGAAAAAAAGTTGATTTTCCGTTAAATATGAGATGGGATCGAGTGTACAAGTGGAAGCCTGCTGACATGAACACGATCGACTTTCTGGTACGGAAGGGACGAAAGCTTCCAACTCAAGATGGTCATCGTTACCAAGAGTTCATTCTTCGTACGGGGTTTAATGTTGATCAAACACTAAACATGACCGTACAGAAAGGTTTGGAACTATTGAACAACCCAAACGAACAAAAGAAAATGAGGTATGGCGAAGGTCTATACATACCACATGATTTCAAACCATTTAGCCATTATGAAGATGATGTACACTTGGCTTATGTACTACTTGATGAATCGGATCTTGCTCGCACAGAGTCAGGTGAGGCCATTCACGACGATACCATTGTAGAATTTCGTTATGATATAACTGATACGAGGAAAGCAAGTTATCGTTGGAGGCCATTGCGCATCCGAGATGATAAGACCCGGATTTACCGTCAAGTTGATGACAAAGGAAACAAGACCTTGAGTAAGACCGCTAATGACATATCAACGGCAAGTAGTGTTTGGAGATCAATCCATCGTCCCGTAACTATTGAGATGATTGAGGGTCGTGACATCATTCCCGCTGAAGAGGCTTCTTCATGTATTGAAGACCGTCTTGCGAACGATGATGACGTGTATTACGCACGCGAGATCCCTCGATTCCACTTGCTATCAAAAAGTATGCTTGACTTTCATAACAATGTCATCAAGGAGCAACTCTATAAACGAAGTCCATCCAAGTCGTCTCTTCTTGAGCTTGCGTGTGGACGAGCAGGTGACATGATCCGATGGATTTCAAACAAATACTATTTCGTACTCGGAATTGATTTCGCAAGCGACAATATTATTGATCCTAAACAAGGCTCGTATGCACGAACAATTCAAAGATATATGAGTACATATCGCGATGTTCAAATGAAAAAGATTGATCATGATCACCTTCGAAATTTCCCAAAAATCACATACGCTGTAGGCGATTGCTCACTGCCGATTAATGATGGTACTTGTTCACAAGAAAAGGACACGGACTCCACAACATTGCTTCATTACCTTTTTGATAAGAGAAGTCCAAAGTCAAATCCCTTTCATAAAATTATCCCTGCACTTTGTGGAAGGGCAAGTGATGGCTTCAGTGTTGTTTCTTGCCAATTTGCTATACATTACTTCTGTGAGTCACGGGAGAAACTTGATGGATTTTTCAACAATGTCATAAAGAATCTTAATACCGGAGGATTTTTCATAACGACATTCATGGACGGTGAAAGAGTGAGCGCCCTCCTTCAAAATAAAGAGCGTGTCGAGGGGCGTGTTAACGAAAAGGTTGTTTGGGCGATTTTGAAATGCTACGAAGGTGATCTTTCTGCGAGAAGTCCATATGGTAATCGCATTCGCGTTTATCTTGAGAACATTAACCAACTTATACCTGAGTACCTTGTTCACTTCTCAAACTTGGTTGAATACGCTCAAAATAGGGGGCTTCGACTTGTTGAGAGTGAAACCTTTGATGTGTCATTCATGAAGGCAAAGGCTCTCATGAAGCACAAAAACAACAAAATGGACCGTATTGTCAATGAGTTTGATAAGCAACATGAGAATATCAAAAAGTTCAGCTATCTCAATAGGTGGGTTGTATTCCAAAAGCAATAAGAAGCGTGATAAGTGCGATGAGCGTGAAAAGTGTGAAATGAGTGGTTAGTGACAAAAAAATGATGCTTGCCTTATTATTTTTGTAATTGAGACGGGCTTAAAAAGAAAACGTCATAACTTATCATCTTCGGGTCCGTAAGTAAGTCAGCTTCTTTTTTAACGTTACTAATATGTCGTCTTTTTCTCATCTGAAAAAGTTTCTGATCGAGGTCAGCGAGCATGCGACAACGCACAATGTGGACATGGAGGAAGCATTTCACACTCTGTTGAAGTCAAAGCACTATTGGCCAGCTCTTCAGTGGAAGAAATTTAACGACAACAGTGGTTTGATTCTTCTTCATAACACGTACAAGCGTACGGATGTCGAGGAATTCAAAGATCTATACGATGAGTGTCGTAGCGTTGTTCTAGATCTGTCTGCCCCCCTTGGAGATAACATTGTGATCACTTTGTCAAATTCTATCCCTGAGCGCCTCACTGACCAACAATATAAAACAAAAATGAGCGAGGACGACCTTGTTACGATGAGCTATGAGGGCACAGTGATTTCTGTTTACGAGCATAAGGGAAAATGGTACTTTGGAACCTCGTCATGTCCGTCGGTTGATAGCTCGCGATACTTTCATCCTACAAAGCGTCACGGCACAATGATGGACGAAGTTCTTGATTCTATCCTTCCGGGTGTAAGTAAGTACGCCATGGACGGAATCAATGAATCCGACGATAAAGTTAAAGTCATTAGCATGGCACTACGGAATGCATTCACGAATATATTGGACCCTAGCGAGGCATACTTCTTCGTCCTTGTACACCACGAGAACCAGCACTTGGTGGACTACACTTCAGAGTTTGGACCAGATTACAAGAAGCTCGTTCATATTATGACAAAGTGCAAGGAAACAAAGACTGAAATCCACATCCCTGATCCATTTCTTGCATGGGATCATTTCACAAATTCCGGGCTTATCTATGCAAAGAAGTTTGATACACCCACACAAGGCGTAGAATGGATTGAGGCGAATCCGGAATCATTTGGAGTTATTGTTAAACAAAACTCCGGAAAGCTCTTCAAAGTGTCTCATAGCAATCTCATTCTCAAGGAAGAGGAGGACCTTGGGAACCCCAATGTGTGGATGAATATGCTTTGGGTATACATGCAAAACAAGCCTCATTACCATGTGAACGATTACATCAAAAAGTTCTGTCCCGATCTTGAGAACCCCACTGATCAGTATGGACGCTCTCTTGCTCCGGTATACATTATTCATACGGTCATCTGTACGATGCGAGACTACCTATATCAATGCTATCGGTACACAACTCGCTACTACCCACAGTACAAGCGATGGAAAATGAACAAACAGCTTGACCAAGAGCTCCCGCGGATTGTGCGGTTCCACCTATCTCAACTGCGAAACATCCAAGTTACGACGCATGCTGACGAGTTCTTGACCCCGCACACGGTCTACCACTATTTATGCCACCATCAAACAATGGGTAACATCCGGCAACTCATTGCATTCTTTGCAGACCCTAGTGACAATACATTCAACGTATCTGCCAAGACGGCCGAGTGCTTCAAGCTCCTCCATAAGCTTCTTCAAACGAGGTAGGCCAAAAAATCAAATGCAATAACCACGACAATTAGAGAAAGAAAAAGAGATCAAAGAAAACAAAATTTGTATTTTGTCATTGTGGCTTGTTTCATCGCAGCTAAGCAAATGTCAATATTTCACTTCCAACAGCACCATAGAATCCCAACTGTTGAACGTTCTCGCTATTGGCCAAAATTGAGTAGTAAAGAAATGCCAAGCGGTCATGCGTCACAAATGCCCAACCATTCTGAATGGCAATGTCAATGCGGTAAGCATCACGCACAAAATTTATCTGAACAGCTGCATGTAACATTCGTTGGACATCTTCAGACGGATCTTCACTACACAGTTTGAACATGCGCTTCAACGTTTTTTTTGTAAATGGCAAATGAAACTTAAAAATGTCTTCTTCTTTGTGAAAATCAAAGTCCTTAAAGCGACCTTGGTAAGGTATGTTTGTACCGTTACCTAGTTCAACTGTGCTTCTGGTTGCGTTAATGCGAACAGGCATGAATTTTGGTTGAACAATACCTATTATCTTACGCACAACAACAAGCCCGGTTAGGAGAAGAGACAAATAGTCAATATACGACTTGATAAATGTATCAAAGTAGAAGCCATCAACCTCTTGGAGGAAGCCATCAACAATCTCTAGTCTTGTTATGGTCATTTTGGACTCTGTAAATGCAATTAACACGAGTGCCGTTTCAAATAGTGTTTTAATGAAGACCTCATATGGCGCATCGGTCTGTAGATACATCAAAAAGCCATCGAAGCAAAGGGTGAGGATCGAAGTTTTGGCCCATCGTTGCATGAGTGCGTGTGTGGTAGAAGTGAAGTCGTTTTGTGACATACCAACAGCCTTCAACCAACAATTCGCTATTGACTTTGTAAGGTTTTGCTTGATGGCATGCGCTGGTATAATGCTCGGGTCTACATTTTTCATGATCCAACCTTTCGTTGAGATGCCAAGATCATGCAAGGCATCCGTATAGGCAAAGGCTTTCCATGTAGCTAGAGGTAGAGCCCCTCCGTACATTGCTACTTCATGTTTTTGACGTTTTGAGGGCGGGGCAATGGATGGGCTTTCACGACCTTGATCTTGGACTTGGCCTTGATCTTGGTACTGTGCCACAAATGCTTGTGCAGTCTCAAGTGTGGGTTGCTTGATGTAGGCCAACATGGCACGACGCATGGTGGTACTCTCAATGATGTCATCTTCACTTCGGTCCAAGAATGTTAGTGCGTGATTGATGTTGCCACGTCCTTCAAGGTATGTTCGAAAGGGATCAGGGCGACGCGGGTCATTTGGTATGATCTTGTTGTACTTCGAAAGCAAGGGACTACAACCATTGCTGTCTCGGTAGCTCTTGGTGCTTGAGAAGATGGGGTTAGAGAGAACGCGTGGCATGGGTGGATTGGTTGCTATATGGATAACAACAAGTTCACAACTTTAAGCTTGTGTGCGAAAAAAAGATGTAAGCTCGATTTTATTACTTATCCCGTGGGGCAATATCAACAATCGGTTTTATATATTCCGTGAACAGGTTTTCGCCAACCTTGACGGACGCATTGTGTTGCGATATTTTGTTACTTGTAACTGCGTCTCGCATTTGTAACATGAACTTTAGGCGATCAATGTCAAATGATGGTTCGCAAGCCATGTTGAACATAGATGGGTATTGCTCTGCAAATTCAGGGTAGATCTTACGGAATATTCTTTGTTTTTCTTTCAATCCACCAGGGCGGGCATGGATTTGTTCAACGATTTGAACAATTTCTTCCGATGATAGCTGACTTGGCTCCTCAACCTCGGAGAGCGGGCGCTTTTTCGACACTTCGGACATGGTGCGCGGGGTCTTGGTGCGTGTTAAAGGTGAGAAATGTTTAAATCTAACATTTTCATATAGTAGCTGATCTATACGAGCTTCGAAGTTGACTTCATGCTTCATTATAGCTATATTGACCCTCAAGAACCCATAAGTGTTCCCAAACCACAGGTGAATGGTGGATTATACACAGGCGAACCGTTCAAACAAAATGCTCCATGGGGAAACATTGCGATTGAGCCCGAATCACATGTGTATGCCGAGAAACTCAATCGCCTTGATTCGATTCCGGGTTACACTCGCCTAGGAAACAATACTCAACAATTCCCTGCCCATGAGAAGTATGATAAGAAGAACCGATTTATTTGTCTCCGTAAGTAAAAAATAAAATATTCAGGGTACCAAAGGGCACATGGGACTGTTTTTTTTCATTCTAGAAGTGGCAGATTTTTCTTCAAGTGATCCGTATTCTCCAAAATGACTTTACATATGAATTTATAAGCATCATTGACTTGATCGTATGATGTAGCTCCCGTGATGAGAATTTTCCCGCTTTCAAAGATAGCCACGGTAACCTTCTTACAATCGCCCTTTTCATTTCCGGTGCCCTTTCCTAAGCACGGCTTTACGTAATCGCAATGACACCTTCCATCCTTCATCGCGCGTATGCTATTCCAGTAATACTCAAGTTTGACACCAGGGTACGTACCTGGTTGGAATGAGCAAATGTTTTGATAAGGTGGTGCGATTAAGATTTGGTGAAGCTCCTTTCGGCGCACACGGAATGGAATAGAGAAGTCGCTGTTTATTAATCGCACTTTCGGATTAGCCACCTTTAACTTAGAGATGTCTTGCTCATTCACAATGTCCTTATCAACTTGTTCATAAATATTGGTCACTTCTGCTAGCATAATTTGAAGGACTTTGTCACCATCTTCGAGCTTCCGAATACCTGTCACGTGGATATTTCCATTCTTAAACAATTTGATGTTTGGAATGTAACCGTCACCCATGCGGTAATACATTGATGTTTGATTATCAAAGCTTTTACCACGGGTCACTGCCGTCTTTTTTTGTTTTTTAGGATATATTCCGCGTACGTTTTGTTTCCCATCTACCCATGACTCAACCCAAACGAACCCTACGTTGTCAAGGGGCACAATCCGTACATTTTCAAAGAATAAGTCACGGCGTATGTAAGTGCTGAGATCGCCGTTAAAGGTGATCGTTGATACGCGATAGGGGGACGGGGCCAAGACAGGTTTTACCAGCTCATCTTGATTCATTACGTTTTTGGCTTGATTATGCTCGCAATTAGGGGAACATACAGCGGTCATAAGCTAGGGCTTAAAGTTAATTATCTTTTCCTCTTTAAATGTCATTTTTTGGTGCAAGCGTCAGATACACTTTCATACGTAAGGTTCATTTTTGAATCTAGCGTTCTCTTCGAATCCATGACGGACTTAGATCTAGCAAGCTTATTTTCGTGCTTGCGATCCTCTTCGTGGCGGTGCGCATCGGATCCATTCAAAATATAAGAGACGTTCACAGATTCGTGTTGGGAATTTACATTGATCATTGGTGGAATGTTCATAACATACGCCCGGAATAGACTCTTATGGCACCGTCTGAACTCGTCAATCTTCATAGGCCCTCCGAACATTTGTAAAAGATATTTCGATGGGGCAAGGCGAATAGGGGTCTCTATTCCAAGTTTCTTTGCCATAAGTTGTATCCAACCATGTATCTCCCATACACGGTCGCTTCCCATATGTGTCGAGAAGTTATAGGCCCCTGCACATTCTAAGCTACAAAAGTTTCCAAACATGTTGAACGACTTATGAATACAGTCGTATGAAATTGGCATGCCATACTTATAGACATTTGTTGGATGGCAACACCAAAAGCACGCATGTTGCTTTGATGTCTCAATGTCGTGGTTACACGCATTGTTTATGGGCTCGACTGGATCATGATGGTTACTAAAGTGGTCACCATCACCAGGAGCATAGGGTGACGGGTCTTCACACTTGCGACCGCCCTCTCCGCAATCGTGTGTATGTGTGATGTCATCCAACTTTGTCTGCGAAATATTTGGAAGTTGAACAATAATATGTTCCTTTACCTCGTCTTTCTTCGATCCCTTAGCACGTCGTGGGGCGCGCGTTTTGACAGGAGCACAAACTTCAACTTCAACACAAACTTTAAGTCCGTCTTCTACTTGTTGTGCTTCAACTCCACCACCGTCACCTAGTTGAACTTCATTTTCAGCAGGAGCTATCTCTCCGTCGTGCTTAGGCGTCTTGGCAGTCTTGGCTGTTTTTCTTGCTTTTGGGGCCATCTAATTATGTATTATATGGCTTTTGACTTTAAGCTAAAACCTTAAGCTTTTCAAGAAGCTTAATTACATTCGAAGACGGCTTTGAGTTTGCCATGTCATTGGATTCAATTTTGACATTTGGATTTGCAGATATGCATTTGAGACGCATTTCCCTGACTTCGTCTGACAAACGCTCGAATGTTTTCAAGTAGGACATCACAACCCAAATAATAACAATAAGTATTAGAACAAAAATTAAATTCATTGTTTATTGTGCTACATTCTCTTGAGATTAATATGCGAATACCATCGCACCCATACCACTCATGACTCTAAAAATGTTATAGTGAACAGAATATACAATATATTCATACTCATATCCATTATTTTCCCTCTCTTCATTGGTAACATATAGTTGAATCCGATCGATCATAGAGGCATTAAAAGCTCCACTTGGCTGGTGCTTTTCCGGCGTGAGCGCAAAACTATAAACTTGGACGCCTTCCCTTGGGCTTCGAGTGTGGTGTTGATAGGGTTGGACGAGATTGTAGTATTGACGAGGTTTTTCCTCAAATCGCTCCATTCCATTCCATAACATCTTGGCCGTTTTCATAATTGGAAATGTAGCATCACTTGGGATGCGATTTGTGAAGTTAGACCACTCATTGTTGGTGACAGCGTCGCTCCGACGCGTTATCCAAATAATCTCTTTCACAGGGTTTTGTATTGTAAGGTCAATCGTCCCATTTGACAACAAACCTCCTTTATCTGTTCTAAATATTCGCTCAACGAGAAAGTCAGTATTGGCCTTTGCGAGCGCAGTACGCTCATCTGTGTCCAAGTACACGAAATTACATTCAAGGTATGCTTCTAGGTCAACCGTTGCACTTGTACCTATTACCATGTCTTCGGGTGGGTGAAGAAATTGACCAAATGTGATGGGAAAGTTATACAACTTTGAGTTATAGTTCGAAGGGCTCAAGTATTGTTGTGATGGATGGTCATATACTTGGTAGAGCTCATTAAGAGCTCTAAACTCAATTTTGATCTCCAAATTTTGGTATTGAAGGGCTATGAGGGGCAATGCAAGACCAGGATCTCGAGTAAACCAAAAATCAAGAGGTATAAAGTACCTGTACCCTGGAATGGAGGGGCTCGTCCTTGTTCCCGTGGGATAGTAGTTATAAGATATGCGATTGTTTCTTATTATGATACGTTTGGAACTATCCGTGGGGGACGTTAATTCCGGTACATTGCCTGTCATCTTATCGTATGTGTTCTTTTTGTCATTAGGAATACTCAATTCTGTCCAGACATCCATCCATTCCCCATAACGTTGGTCGATAAGCTGTGTGTCAAGGCTAACGGAGTATGAGTAGATCATGTACTTTGCAAGATTTGGTATCCATTGAAACCGATGTTGGTCAGATGAGTAGACGTTAGGAAGTGCAAAGCTTAAATAAACGTCTTTTAAAAGATCAGCGACACGGTTTATGCGACACGTAAAGGATCCCCTATTGTTGGACTCCAATACCGGCTTGTTTAAGAACTGTTGTCGAACACTCTCCATCGCAAAATTTGTGTGTCGGCGGTGGACGGATTTGAAGTAACTTATTTCAGGTGTTCCTACAATGTATTCCATTTGATTGCCTTGGCCAGCACTTGTGTCGGTCTTGACGAGTTGCATAACTCCGCCTGCCATGGTGTGCGTATCCTTTTGACCGTGTCACTCTATTGGAATGGAAGATGTTTATTGTTTAACCCTAAAACTCACGTAGTTGCTTCTTACCGTCTGTGAAAGCAACGGAATCCTTGGTCTCGCTAATGGCATCACGTGTGTTCGCGGTGTCTGCCACACTTGGTGCAACGCTCTTTGTGAAACCTTGAGACAAAAGACTTTTCACTTCTTCTACTGGTAGGGCATAGTTGAAGTAGGCTAGATCCGCAAGGTATAGGGATTTTTCGGGGAGGTTGGCGGGAATCTCAACCTTGACCTCTGTGCCATTGCGGATGGTGGTGATGGATGGTGCCACATACAATGGAGCTTGGTTTTGTCGTATGACGGTCGCGTCATCCGCAACACTGCCGAGGCGACCATCAATGTATCTATCTAGCTCCATGACACCATTAACGTAAATGCGCGCGCGAACACGGTTGCGGAATGGGAGTGGGTCTAGGGGTGTGACATCTTGCACAACAACCGTCACCATGAACCATTTCTTGTCAAAGTTTGGTTTTGAAAGGCCTTCAACAGCAATGACGTGCGCGTTCACCTTCTTCCACTCTTTGGAAGCGTCCTTGCACGTGTCGCGCGACATTTCATGAACGCTATCAGGGTTTTCGAGCGTATTGATCTCAACCGTGAGCATGTCCATGTTTGATTGAAGCTTAACAAGGGGGCATTTCACAAGAACGTCTTGCTTGGAAGTGTTACAAAGGCCCTTATAGTCAAATGTACGCTTGCTTCCCTTCATGAACAAGACAATGTCATCAGTTCGCAAGCCTTGGTCGGTGCGCACGGGAATTGCATCAACATCAAGGCGGATCGCATTGTTTTTGTAAACCCAGAAATTGTATGTGAACTCTGCGCCTCCCTTTTGATTGACCGACAAGTTTAGGTCCTTGAAAGTGGGATGTGACTTGTCGAATGTGTTGTATAGCTCATCGCGATTGTATTTTAGATCTTTGATTCCCCTGAAGACATCAACGCGTTTTCGCAAGCTCGAGGCCGTCTGGATCGCCTCGATGTACTCTCTGTTGTAAACATAAAAGGCAATTACAAACAAGACAACAACGATGATCAAGGCCACAATGACTTGAATGATGGACTGTAACATCCGAGTTCTTAACTTAGTATATAAGAAGAAAAAACAAAGATTCCTACAATAAACGGCAAGCGCGTGCAGAATACGGTGCGTGTATGATCAAGGTGAATGTCATTTCATCATTGCCGAAGCACGCGCATTATGAGCACCTTTTTCTTATTAAAGCCCGTGGGACTGTTTTAGGAATTCATAGGAATGTATTTCAAGCTACATCGGACATGAATTGTACAAAAACCACGCTCTTGAGCTTCGCTCACTTGCGCCACGCAACGAAATTCAAAGACGTTCTTGTAAATTATCAAAGGAAAAATAAGATAATGGATAGGAGACTTGCGGACACAAATACACTTCATTTTGTTGATGGTTCAAGCTCTTCTCAGTTGCCGCTTGAAATTGAATTAATGTCATCAATGTTTCTTGAATACACATGCCTCTTGAATTTTTTTGATATGTACATCATTGACGAGGTCAAGGTCGCATCTTCCCGTGTGACCGTCAATTGTTATGAATTCACATCCGATGAGATACCAAATCGTTCATTTCTTAACAAAATGTACCACAACATGTTAAAGGGGAATAATCCAATTTAACCTACGCGGTACACAGGTGAGCGCACACCATATGCAGGCAGACCTAGCTTGGCGGCCATGTTGTCAATAGGGCCTTGTGTATATAGGTTGTAAATATCTTTTACGTTCAAGTCGTGGTTAGTGATGTGTACCTTTGAAACTAGTCCTGAAAAGCCAGGTCCCGCGGTCTCCATCAAAGATCCTCCGATGTAGACGTCCCCAGGTTTGTCCAAGTTTAGGTTTTGGAACATATATGTTTGCGAGTAGTTCACGGGGTTAGTACCAGACGCATCCACGAATTGAATTGGCTCGGTGACCTTTCCTGACTCCACAGCCTTGACGAGCTCGCCGTCCAAGAATGCAAGGATGCTACCCTTGTTAACTTCCTCGTTCACAACTATGGCAACATGGACCCAGCGTTGAATGGGAATGTAATCAATTGTGATGCCATGTGTTGCTAGGTCATAGACGAGCTTATGCGCATCATTTTTGATAGTTTTCTTGGAGTAGAGAGGTTGGCCGTTCGAGTCAACACCGGTCTCGAATTCTCTTTCATCAACAAATGGCTTCGTCATGGAGATAGGCTTTGGTGCGCTTATATCGTCAAAGCGGATATGTAGCTTGTTCGTCACTTTGTCAATGAAAATCAATGGTGATGATCCAGTAACGTCCTTGTCACCACGATGTAGAACGTGACGGTAGACACCCTTGAACTTCTCAAGGTCATGAATGTACAACCAGAATGACAATGTCATACGCTTTCCGTTACCACTCATAGGAATATCGCGACCGGATACCTTGGTGTACTCGGTGCCTAGAATGGGAAACTTTGTCTCGGGAAGTAAATAAGATGTGCTGTTGATTTTCTTCTTAGTGAGGTAACTGTAAAGTAGGTACGCAACAATGAAGACAACTACGGTTGCTATGAGAAATCCGAAGAAGACCGTCATCACCTTTTTGTTGGAGGTGATGTCCGCCATTTTGCCGGCCAAACTTCCGGAATTCGCGACTTGAGGGGGCTGGGGCGGGGACGCGTCCATAGAAATGCTCTATTAAAGAGAGAATAGAAAAATAAAGTTGAGCTCATATATAATGACCTTTTGCTCCCAAAGAAATAGGTATTTCTAGACACGGTAAGTTATGACCGTCATATTCTATGAAATGGGTGGTTAACGTCTTCTTTTGTAAAGATAGTTGGCTCAACATTTTCGTGAAATCCATGAGATCTTCGTCCTTTACGACCAAAGAGGTCGAACGTGCGAAAGTTGAACGAATGTAGTGTAGCTCCGCGGCAAGGACATCGAGAGCTATCCCGTCATTATCTGTCATTGCCCAATGATCCCATTCAATTATAGCTCTTAACATGCTCGACATGGCCTTACATTTCTCTATTTTACATGCTTTTGAATTTTTAAGTTCTTTTAAAAAGTTTTCATGGTACCGTAACGGATTCATCCAAGGATCAAGGGCCAATAAGGATTTCAGCTTTTCTATGGAACCATCACTTGTGTAGAGGGAAAGGCCTTCCGGTGAGCGGTCAATATAACCCAAGTCCGAGCCAAAAGTGCCATTAGATGGATTGTGGTTTATCGCTTGTGTTGCCAGTTCACGGGCATGAACCAAATTCCCCATACATGAGTCCGCAATCTTTTCAATACTTCCATGGTGCAAGTCAGGGAATTGATCCTTAAGGTAAATACATATATCACTTTCGTCGAGAGCCCTCATTCGGAGTGTATGACATATTGTTTTTATTTCATTCAACCTCTTTTCAGTTTGAGAGTCACAAATACAAATAACAGGACAATCATGTAATTTTCTTTTTTGAAGGATGAATTGGAAACTACTCGCAACATTTCGATCGTTACTCATCAGCACATCCCAATCGTCGACTACAATACATCTAGCACTCCCGAAGTTTCTAACATCTGTCCAATATGTATCAATCGTTTGTTGCGTAAATTTGTTAAACAAGTCAATTAAGTCCGCGTTGTTGTTACAATTTGCGCTTGTTATCCACAAGATTTGTTTGTCAATCTCTTTAGCAACCTCTTTTACCAGCGTTGTTTTGCCCACTCCAATTGGTCCACAAAGGAGCACGCATGACGACTTGGTCATAAATGGTTGGAGCGCATATGTTCCCAACCATTCACGTAGTGCGTTGTAGACGTTTCGGTTTCCTATAAATGCCATTATGAACAACATCCATAAAACCTCTAAGCCGTTAGGTTATGATGAGAATGTACCAAGCCGAAAGGAAATAGCTTAGGAAAGCAATAACCGGAAATATTACCATGATCGAGAATATGCTTTGATTTTCAGAATTTGATATTCCAAATGTCTTATACTGCTTACCTACAAACATCATCGACGGTCGGACCGCGAGTAGCAAGCAAATGATAATGAGATACAAAAGGATAGCAAGGTGCCATCTGCCCATGTCTTTATAGATTAATTAGACTTTTATTGCGTTACGTTTGCGCTTTCTCTTACGAAATCTTTTCTCAGTAGATGGTATATTCCTTGAAATGAGCGAGTTCCGTGTACTTTCAAGACGCGTTGACACCCTTTACGCTGAACTTTCTGCCCGCCTCGCGAACCTTGAGTCACTTTCAACAGGTGTCATGGAAGACACCAAGGCTTCCAATGACATGACTGTTAACCTAGACCAAATCAACGCCCGCGTCGTATTCTACAAAGAGAGCCTTGATAGCTCCCTCAAAAAGATCGGCGAGCTTGAACAGAAGGTTCTTGAGCTTGAGGCGAAGCATGTTTGCCTATGCACCAAAGTTGAACAAATTGAAACGGCCGACGCTTCATCGGTTGATGAGCCCAATCAAGTTCTTTCATCAAACCCGGTTTACGATCAGCCTTTAGACGACGTACCGGAAGAGGATGATCAATAAGTTTTGAACTGATTCACATATTTAGATGGTTGTTGTGTGATTGATAAGCTTGACAAGTGGTGTGTTTTTTGATAGAAGTTTATTGCATTTTGTAGAAGCTCTGACTGTCTTGTGAGTAATCCTTTTTGTGCCACCATTTCTGTAATGGCTTCCTTAAACAACTGGTCAGCCCGTTCATGCTCGTTACATTGATAGAGTAACACGGCATATAGATGCATGGCATCCGGGCTTTTTAATTTTTGTATTGTCTCGTACAAAGTCCTTGCTTTTGCTAAGTCTCGTTGAGTGGGGTCTTGAAGTTGCTTGAGAAGCTCCATGTACTCGTGATTATACATTAAAATGTTATTTGGATGGATAAGGCTTGGGAAAAGTCCCAATTTGCTACCTTCAAAACACATTCGTTTATTCGGGTACAACACCGTGTACTTTTCACCAAATTGATGAATCCAAAAAGAAAGCGTATGTCGCATATCAAAGTAAATCACCTCCGTAAAGTCATACAGCTCCTTCGCAACTTCTTTAGTAACAAAATAAGCCTCCTTACTCGGAAGTATTTTAAAAGGCAACTCGTGGAATGGTAGAAGCTCCAATGGTGTGCTTGTTTGTAATTGGCCCGCTGCACCAACCATAAGCATAGACCACATTGAAAGGAACGGCATTTTAAGAAAATCCTGCCAAGCCCCCTCCATTAGTGGTAAGAAGTGAACATCGTCTTCGAGTATCAGATGAAGAGATGCCTCATCACTTGTTTCCACGTAGTTAGTTATGCTCTTGTAAGCAATGCGGTGACACTCAAAGTTACTGAGCTCGTAAAGATTGAGGGGTTTAGATTGATTCTTAAATGGCTCTATATCAATAGCCTTGAGCTTAATGCGACTCTCAAACTCTTTGAGATTCCCTTCAATGTCCTTCGGTAAAGGCTGGCATATAGTATGAATTTTAGTAGCAACGTCGCACTTATCACATAGCGTTTTAAGGTAATGAATGCTCTTGCTTACATTTGTCACACGGGCGGTTGTATCCTTTGACAAAATTACGTATATATTGAGAAGGACCATTGATATGATAGGATCAGGACGAGTGCCTTCAAGTGGACTTACAACTTTAAATACAACAGCAACGTATGAAAGCCATCTAAAAAAATGATACAACCTATATAGAGAACAGGGACGTTACCAGTTTGGATTGCTTATAAACAAAATGGAGTTTTGTCCGACATGTCGCAACATGCTATACATGAGAACAGATAACCGTGGGAGCCTCATCAAGTTCTGCAAAAACTGTAAACACAACGAGACTCTTGACGCAACCTCTTCCGATCGGAAGCCTTACAAGATCAGTCATTCATTGTACTCTGATGACGATCTACTGTACCTTCAACATCAAAACAAGTATTTACGGTACGATCCTACGCTACCAAGGATATGTGATCCATCAATTGTTTGCCCGAGCGCGGTGTGCCCCGGTCCCAAAGATGTCCCTCGTGTTCTTTTCATCAAGTACCATCCCATTGATTTGAAATACTTGTATTGCTGCGACTATTGTGGCCATTGTGGAACATTCGATGAGTATCACATAAAGAAAAAATGATTATACATTTAGAATACAGACACTATCTATATATAATGGCAACTAACAGCGCATTTGATGATGGTGACCGTATTCGTCAAAAGTCAAGTGATCGGTTGTCAAGGCCATTTTTGACAAAGTATGAGTTTAACCAAATCATCAGTCTTCGCACGCTCCATTTGTCCAAGGGTGCGATTCCACTTGTTGAACTTCCCCCTGACTTCCAAATTGAGGCTAATATGGACCTACGAAAGATCGCACTTGAAGAGCTTCTCGACAATAAGTTACCGTATGCGGTAAAACGTAAAATGCCTAATGGAAAAATAGAAAATTGGCGGTTGGCCGACTTGTCTCTTATTGCTGTTCGTCACCTCCTGCGACCTTAATAAGATTAGACGATTGCTATACGCCTATATGAATCTTGGGGGTTTTTTTTGTTCATGGTGATTGTGAGAACTCCATCTTCACATTGGGCCATAATAGACGCAGGGTCTGCATTTCTTGGTATGTACCATTTTTGTGTTATTTTTCGACTTACACGAGACTTGGATTGGCTCGAATGAGATTCTCCGTTTACTCGTATATAGTTATCATTTCCAACCTCAATTGTCAAGTTTTCTTTCTTGAATCCAGGTACATCTTGGCAAATGATGTAGCCAGTCTCGGTTTGTTCCGGTGCGTCCCTCCAAGTGGATCTAATGGGCATGTATGGATAAATTTCATCATACAAAAGTCTTGAAATGGGATTGTAATAGCTCAACAAGGACATTGGTATGGGGTATGAAATGTATATTTTGTAAATGAGTGACTATTACTTTTAAATAAATTTATTGCCCTGTCTGTTTTCGTTGTTGTTCCAAGTCTTGCTCTAGAATGTTACCATAGTTCGGCCATCCATACTTACTTGATGACTCGTTTACGTATCGCCAACGGATAACTCCCGTGTCAGGGTTCCGTTCAAAAATCTTTTTCTCCGAAGCATTTGCTGACAAAGACGGGGAGCTAGCAAATGTGGTATGCAATGAATCCATTGATTTATGTTTTTGTATGCCTTCATAAAGGCTTGTATTCTTAAATGTATGTTAAGTAAAACTATGATAAGCGAAGAAGGTATAAAGTTTGATCTACATCAGTGAGCATGTCATCAATCACATTTATCAATGAAGATTCTTTAGACAAAACCTTTGCGAGTCCACGTAGAATTTCGCGCATTCCTTCAATGTTCTTATCAATCGATACCTTGCTCACGTCCGATGTAACCTTTGTCGTTATCGTGAGGCTATCAAGAGATTGCTTCTTGTAATGTCCGATAAAGGATTCAACGAATTTATCAACATGAGATGAAAGCTTTGTATGGAGCTCATCCAAAGCAACATGCGTTGAGTATTGAGATGTTGTCCAATGAAACAACTTGATTTGATTCAACATAGTGGTCAATGTCTCTATGATTGAAGCTACGCTCATTGATTGATTGCTCTTTAACAAATGAATAGAAAATCAGTTTCCTTCGTAAAATTAGGCAATAGTATAATGATTCTTTTTGTATAGAATGAAACCACAGGTTGATGATGTTGCGTTCTTATTGGAGAACAAGAAGGACTACACTCACCATCTTTACGAGCTTCTGACAGAACCAATACTCCTGGAGTTTCAAGGGATATACAAGTCGTTACTTACATCGAACACGAACCCCAATGGAGTTCTTGAGAAGTTCCAAGATGCACTTGCTCAACTTCCTTTATGGAACGCAGATCAGGTGACTGCCCTCAAAGACCGTCTTGTCATAAGAATGCAGTGCGACTATTTCACAAATCTTGTAAAGGCAACATTCATGGTATTTTTAAAGGTTCATTTGGCCTCGAGCGAGGCAAGACCCGCGATAAAAATCAAGGTTAAAGTGCCAAGCATGGAAACGTTTATTCATCGCATATTTATTTCGTGCGCGCGATCTTTTTGGAAGAAGCCATTCCTATTCTATCATAAGGTTCGTAGCATTGATCAGCAAAAGAACCTATTGCAGTGCGAGTCTTATGTCCATAAATCAATTGTTCAAACAATCCAAAAATCTCTTCCATTGGATGACCTATTCAAGCTTGCCTCTGAAGAAGAAACTTATGAAGAATCTCATGAACACGTTAGCAAAGAGGAAGAAAGTGAATGCACAAGTAGCCACGAGAGTGATGAGGCTGACGAGAGCGAATCAATAAGCGTGAAGAGTGAAGAAGCGAGTGAAAGTGAGAGGGAAGAAGGTGATGAGAGTAACAACGAGAGCGAGAGCGAGAGGGAGAGTGAGGGAAGTGATACGTGTGAGAGTGAGAGTGAAGTAAATAGTGATGAGCCCACGCCCATAACCGTTCATAATGATGAGAAGGAAAGTGAGAGCCTACTTGATGTACTAATTGAAACTAGTGAAGCGAGTGAAAACCTATTGAGCACAAAGGCAAATGAGATAACACAAGAAAGTGATCTATTTTATCTTAAAAATGAACCTGTTGAGAAAGTGAGTGACCTTCAACCTATTGAAACAGTTTCTAGATACCCTGTAGGTATAATGCCAATTGACGATAAAAAAATAAGCACTTCAAGCACTATAAAAGAGGTTGACATAGTTGCAAAAGCAAAAAAACAATTAATAAAACCAGTCAAATCATTCAAAGATCCTTTACTTCACAGACCACAATCTTTACACTTGAAGAGAGATCGTATGAAGGGACCTAATGATGCGTTCTTTTGAGGTTGATTATACCCCGTTCTTACAAATAGTATAAGGTTCTTGGTTGGCTTGGAATGTACATTCTAGTCGTATATGCCCTTCTTGTGACAATTGTCATTACAACCGCCTCTTCCATGATACGGAAACGTGATCGCATTGATGGTGATGGTAAACGAAAGTCGCATCACATTCTAATCACTGGTTTTTTTGTATTCTTGGTAGTTTTCATACTTATGCATTGGCTTGGTCTTGGAATCTCTGAATCACAAGCTCATGTTGGTGGAGATTATGAGACATCCATGATCAAAGGAATCGAAGAAAATATAAAAACAGGGTTCGCACCGTTTTAATGTTTAAATGTTGGCATATATCAAATGAACCGCATTATGGAGCTCGAACTTTTCCTTGCCATCAGAAAAGCGATTGAAAACAAAGAATTGAATACCAATTCTGCCATGTCCCTTGTAGCCAAAGGCATGGAGTTCATGGAAGGCTATAAAACATTGGCGGGTGATGAGAAGAAAAAATTGCTTATAAAGGTATTGGAGACGATAGCAGCAGGAAGCGACGGCATAATTGGTACGGACGATGACATTCTCCCTCCTAGTACCATTGAAGCCCTAAAAACTTTACTTACTACGGATTTGATTGGAGATGTTATTGGACTTGTCCTTGACGCATCGCAAGGAAAATTTCAATTTAATAAAGCTGTCGAGGTAGCAAAGAAATCGTCCGTTGTCCTTTCATCATGTTTCCCGTGCTTGAAAAACAGCAAGCTCTTCCCTGTGGCAGAGGTTGCTGTCCAAGAGCCCGTAAAGAACCCATTGGCCGTGGCTGTAACGATACCACCGGTTCATCTCCCCGTTGAAAAACAAGAAAAACAAGAGGCACAAAGCGCCTAATTTTGTTTCCTGACGCGAATGGTTGGTGCTGATTTCTTTTTCATGACTTGAGGATCATAGTCCTCATCGTCTTCCATTGGTGGAGCTATTCCCAATGACTGCCTTTCCATTTCTAAAGACTGCATATCCCACAGCTCTTTTGAACATGTTTTGAAATCGTTCCGTATTGTTGCTTTGTACCAGTATATCTGATCTTCGAGCTTATTACTCTGTACCTTATTATCAATCACCAAGCATTCGTAGTTTTCCGTGCATTGATCCATGACTTGATTGAAAATTTCAAACGTCGGGAACATGCCAGCGTACTGCTGGTAGATGCGCTCTCTATTCTTAACCTGATTCTCGCGGAAAATGAAAACGTAGTCCACGTTCGAGCGAAGATGGGGCGGAATACCAAGAGGATATTGCATTGTTATAAGAAATAGTACCTTGTAATGCCGTCCGTTCATGAAGAGGCAACGAATGTTTTTGTCTGCAGGCCATGTTTTGTCATATAAGCAATCATCAAGAATTAAGAATGCTCTCGGATCTAGATCCGTCTTGCCATACTTCTTTTTCTCAGAGTTGAAATGGTCCGTTAGTTTTTCTTGTCGGTCAATGAATTTAGCAACAATCTCGGATGTGAACTCATCGTATAATAACATGTTTGGAACAAAACTCTCAAAGAAGTGATTTGCCCGCTCTGTGGGTGAAATGACTACACCAATCGGCATGTTGCGATGGTGGTACATGACATCGCTAACCAAGATCGACTTACCCGTATTCCGTTTACCTATGAATAAAACCACACTATCATCCTTCAAATTCCGCATGTCAAATTTTTTTAGTTCAAGCTTCATGAAGGCGTTGTGTTCCCCTCTTCAAGCTTTTGCCACACTGTCCATTATCGATATTATATTTTAGGCAAATACAGCTCACGTGGATATTTCCTTACATATGTGTAGTTTACAATGCAATGTCATCAAACGATTGCGACGTGGGATATTCTTAGGGGCTTCATTAAAGAAAATCCCACGTTGTTCGTGATGTACATTGTACTCCTAGCATTTGTTCCATTAACAGATGTTGGCATACCGCATATGGTGGGCCGGGTCATCAAAAATCTTAACTCAAAGAAAGATCTATACATGAATTTTGTTATAATAATCATTTTCATAACACTTGGTCAGATTGGCCACACCATTTCGGACTCAATTGACATAAAGATTCTTCCCCGAATGGTGCAATACATTCGGGAGCTCATTGTCAAGCATATGTTCGAAACTCAATCGTCACAACTCCAAGATATCCGAACCGGAGACGTGAGCACTAAGCTTATAAAGCTTCCAGTTGCATATTATGGTTTTATAGACCAATGGAAGAACTCTTGGATGCCCGAACTTGTCATACTCATGGTTTCCAATGTGTATCTCATGATGGTGCAACCCGTTGTTGGCATGATTTCAATGTCCATGTCATTAATCATCCTATACTATTGTTATAAGAGCGTTTTCAGTTGTGAAAATACATCACGACACCGCGATAAGTCATTTAATGACACGATAGAAGAGACGGATGAAATTTTGCGAAACTTGGTAAGTGTCATCAATTCCAATCAGCAAGACGCGGAGCTCGACCGCTTGAAACATCTTCATGAAAGTTACGAGTCGTTGACACAAGAAACATTCAAGTGTGCCTTGCGCCCAAGGTATGTCTATTTGCCTATTGTTATTACACTTTTCGCAATATATATGATGTATTCACATGGCAAGATAGAGGTCAAAAAATTACAAATTGGGGCCTTCGTGGTTGTCCTTTTGATCGTCATTCAAGTGATAACATCATTATTTCGGATATTAGGTAGTGTAAAAGATGCTGTTTTCAAGTGGGGAATGCTCAAGTATTCAATGGAAATATTCAATAAGTGTCAACATGAGTCCAACATTGCTGAGATGTCCCAAATGTCTAAAATGGACAAGGTGATACCTATGGAAGGTATAGTCGTTGACAAATTGTCATTTGGGTATGATGCGGTAGATGGCAACAAGAAAATGGTTTTTGAGGATTTTAACTTATTCATTCCGCCTAAAAAGTGTACAATGATTGAAGGTAAAATTGGGTCTGGTAAGTCCACCTTGTTGAAGCTTCTCAACAAGTATCAACAACCAAGCTCAGGCGCTCTGTATGTCAATGGGATCTCATATGGCCTCTTAAAAGCAAATGAGCTCCATAAAATCATAGGTTATGTGCCACAATCACCAAGCCTTTTCAATCGCTCGATTTATGAGAACATTGTTTATGGGGTGGAACCAAAGCCGTCTATAATAGAAGTTGAATCTTGGCTTCGGAGACTTCAAGTACATGAGCTTGTAAGTGACTTACCGAAAGGTCTCGATACCTTGGCTGGCAAAAATGGGTCCAATATATCCGGCGGACAACGACAAATTGTATGGTTCCTTAGAATTTTGTTAGAGGACTCACCATACATCATTTTAGATGAGCCCACATCAGCAATGGATAGCAAAACCAAAGCGCTTGTATACAAGCTAATACATGAGGTACTCCGTGACAAAACAGTGGTCATTGTATCACATGATGCGAAATTGCGAGAGTTTGCAGATAGCATAGTTCGTCTATGAAGAGGAAAAAGGAAAAATTGTGACTTTGTTTTTGTATTATTACCGAACAATCAGTTGGAATAAGCAAGGCCGCCCATTCCTGACATTATTCTGAGTACGTTGTAGTTAACAGCGAACACCTTAATCTTGGCAGCAGGGGCGGGGGTGACAGTGGTTAGGTTTAGGACCGCGGAGTCAATGCGGGACATGTTTAGGGTGCCAGAGGGTTGGTGGCTCTCGGGTTGTAGGGCGAATGAGTACACGTTGATACCAGGGCTTGTTGGCACGCGCTCGTGGTGTTGGAAGGGTTGAACTAGGTTGAAGTACGCAGCCTTGCGCTCGGCGAATCTATCATGGCCGTTTAGTTGAAGCTTGGCCGCCTCTAGTAGGGTCACACCGGTGTTGTTTGCGACAGTCACACTTCCATTAGCGTCTGGGGTGTTGGTGAAGTTGAACCATTGGTTTGAGCCAATGACGGTGTCGTGTTGCACAACCCACACTAGCTCCTTGACGGGGTGGTTGAAGTTTAGCTTGACCTTGTTGTTAACACCGGTCACCGACTCATCACCAGTGAATTGAAGTTGCTCAATTAGGTACTCGTGGCTGAGTTGGGCGAAGCGACGACGTTCATCGGTATCTAGGAAGATGTAATCAACCCATAGAGAGGCTTGTAGGTCCTCAGTGGGTTGAGTGGCTCCAGTGCGAGTGCAACCGGCCTTGTCGCGGAACTCAATGTTCACCTTGACCTCGTGGTATTGGAGGGCAATTAGAGGTAGAGCTAGTCCGGGGTTGCGGCAGAAGAAGAACTCTAGGGGAATGTATAGGTCCTTGGGGCCCGCGCTCTCTAGAATGGTGGTGTGCTCACCAACCATCTTGCCGAAGCCAGCGGCTTTTCCGGCGGGAAGAGATAGCTCATTCCAAATGTACATCCACTCACCGTAGTGTTTGTCAATGCGTTGGCCACCAATCTCAAGCTCAACGGACTTGATCAAGGCTAGACCAATCATGTCAACGTAGGTGTCGTTGTTGATGGTATCCGGGACAGCGGCTTGTAGGTACATGCGGTGGATTAGATCACCGTTGCGGGAGATCTGGCACGTAACGCGCTTGCCGAAGCCAACGGAGCCGTTGAAGGTTTGCTCAATGGACTCCATGGAGAAGTTGGTGTGGCGACGGTAAACCACCTTGAAGAAGGTGATTTGGGGGTTGCCTGTTAGGTAGACATCTTGAGCACCGTAAGCGACGAGTTGTAGAAGACCTCCGCCCATTTGTTTTGATTGTTGGATACTAATTACACAGAAAATAAATTTGCAGGCAACACCTACTTAAAAACGTTTACCAAGTCCAATCAATAGAAGGACCGCCGATCAAATGTTTAAAGAAAAATCATCAAAAAAACGCGTTCCAATGTCCGAGGCTTCCAAAGAACTTACATTGGACGCCCGACACCACCGCATGTTGGAGTCCCTTGAGGTTCAAACATCTCGAATACGAGACTACAAAGATGAATATGAACAACTAGATCAATCACGTTTATTTTGGATGAACCGAATACATAGTATGGTATCTTCCAACACACAAGATCAAGAGGAACATCAAAATAGATATCAAGAAGCTTGGACAAGCAACATTGCATTAAAGGACCGTCTTCAGGTCCTCAAAAAGGCCATTTTGAAGTTGGAAACTATGGAAGATGAGATAAACTATTATGAACACACGGGTCAAATACTATTTGACTATTATGACTTGTTAAACAAACAACAAGACATTGATGATAATGACATTCTTCATGCCTCCACTGTTGAAAAAGCCCCCGCTCAAAAGGGAAGAAACCGCAACATGCCTGCTCCTTCGAGGAGTATTTTAGAGGCGCTTCAAGGCCTACCGGTTATAGCTATAGCACCACCATCAGTTTGCCTAACGGATATGGACTCTTCAAATGTTGCACCAAATTTGAATGATCAAGTGACACATCAACCAACCTCATCAACACAAAGGGGTGGAGAGGTTGGGCGAAGAGATAAACGGAGCCTTGTTGAGCAGTACATGTCAATTACAGACCCATCGTTCATAAGATCACAATTCAATGAGGTAAGCATAGGGCAATGTCATGAGTGTATGATTCCATTGACTTGCTTAATGCAAGATGGTATCATGCTTTGTCAGGAATGTGGCTACCAGGAGCTTTTGCTTGTTGAACAAAATAAACCAATATATCGACAACCATCCAAGGAGGCCTCACATTTCTCTTACAAACGCATAAACCATTTCAATGAATGGATAAGCCAAATTCAAGGGAAGGAAAGCACCGACATTCCGGAGGATATTTTTGAAAAGATTGTTTCAGAAATCAAAAAAGAGAAAATTCATGATTGCTCCAAATTGTCTTACCATAAGATGCGCGAAATTCTTAAGAAACTAAAAATAAATAAGTACTACGAACACATACACTACATCATAAGCCGTATAAACGGCCAACCCACCCCGAATTTCGCACCAGATCTAGAAGAGAAGCTCCGAACAATGTTCAAAGAGATCCAAGGGCCATTTCTAAAACACTGCCCCAGAGATCGCAAGAACTTCTTATCGTATAGCTACGTCCTCTATAAATTCTTTCAGCTCCTTGAAAAGGATGAATATTTGAAGCATTTTCCTCTATTAAAAAGCCGGGAAAAGCTCCATCTTCAAGATCAAATTTGGAAAAAGATTTGTGAAGAACTAAATTGGCAGTTCATTGAGTCTATTTGATACACGAGGCCTTTGGCCCTACATTCCAAACTTAACAAGCTTGAATCCCATGCCAAGACCCGCACCTTGGCGAAGGGAGGCACCAATGGAAGGGGCTAGAGCATCAAGGATGGCGAACATGGATGCAGCCACGATGGCCAAGATAACGGCCTCTTGCCATTTTAGAGGGTTGGAAGGCAAGATGGTGGCCACAATTCCAACGGCTGCGCCCTCCATGATGTACTTCACGATGCGGGTGGTAATCTCTTGGAAATCAAAGGCAGGTTGGCTCATAGAGTACATGATATTCTATATCTACTATATATGATCAAGAAAATTCATTTAAACGATGAAGTAGAAAACCCTCTAGTTATACACGATTACACGAATGGAAAGTATATCGAGCGTTGTTTCTACGAAAGAAGTTGATTATCTTGATGAGGACAAAGCAATTCGTGGACAAAACTATGTTTGTATATCTTTCATTTCTCCCGAGGATGTTCTTGCGAACAAAGAGGTCTTCATGTTCAACAAGTTCATGGCCAGCGTTCAAAAGGATATGTCAACAATAATTGACATGCTAAAAATTCGTTATCCGGACGATGTTTCTCTCTTGGAAAATATCAAGGCTACCCAATCCCATTTCTTCTCAAACAAGGATGCAGACCTACAAGAGCAATACCGATTCTTCAAGCAATCAAATGAGGGCGAATGCGACCGTGAGTTCCTTGAGCAAAACGATTTCAAGACGTGTGTTCGTGGCATTAAAGTACGTGGTGTTTTTGAAACGATAAAGGAGGCTCAAGTACGTGCCGAAGTTCTAAAGCGCATGGGTGATAAATTTGATATTTTCATTGGCCAGGTGGGTTGCTGGTGCCCTTGGTCTCCCAACCCAAATGATATGCCGGACCAAGAGTACGGAGAGACTCAATTGAACACGCTCATGAAAAACTACAAGCAAAATATGCAGCTCAAAGACGAGTTCTTTGAGATTCGTAAGCAAGAAAAAGTAACTGATGCGTTGACTGCCAAGGATGCTTGGACAAAGCGCATGGAAGAAGAGGCGAAAGCTTCAAAGGCCTCTATTATTGAGGACACGGCAGCCACAACCGACTCCCCTACCGCAGTTGAACCAGAAGGTGCACCGGTTGATCCAATGATCACCCAAGACGAGGCTTAGGGCAAAGCGCTTTCCAAATTTTGTATGCATTATACAGGATGAAAGCAATTGCGGTCTTTCTTTTGTTTGTAGGTACCATTATGGTACTACAAGGATACTATGAGAGGCGTTTGAAAACATCGTGCCCTAAACAAGGTACAAAGATTGTTAAACTTCCCTTATCCCTTTATGAAGAGCAACTGTCCCCTTCGGACAGCTTACAATTACAATTCAAGAGCATGTTTGACGATATCACAACATGGCCAACGGTAAGAAATGTTCTGAATGAAAAATAATCTGAATCCATCAGTAAGAGAGTGCGATAACTAGCAATCGTGATAAAGATGGCTGATATTCAACCTCCTCGCCGTTCGGTTACATACGATACCAAAACCGCTTTACAGAACTTTCAAAAGGCACTCATGGGGCATGTTAATAATCAAGACAAGACAACTTACGATGACGTAGAGAGACATTTGATGGCTTACCAGAATGTGAGTGTATTGGATAAATCTGCTTACGAGGAAATAGTCGTCAAGTATGTTCAAAAGCATGAAGGTCAAAGAGAAAAGTACACCGATACATATGACAGATATTGTCAGTTTCTAAAGGTCAAGTACGACGAGTATATTATGGCAGATACCCCCTCAATTGCAAAGAAAAAAGCGCTTCATGAATGGCTAAATATGCTGAACAAGCCAGAAGAGCTATTGACCTTGCCAAGTGACACATACTCCATGTATGCGTGAAATCGTATTATAATGTTTTGACATACTAAGATGGTACCGACACATCGTACATTTCAACTTCGTTGGGGTTGGTTTCTTTTGTCGTTTTGTCTAGGCGTGTTGTACGTTTATCTTGTGCGACCAACACCTTTCATTGTGTACAAATATCCCACACCATACAACGCAGGTAAAGTTGTGTACTCGGACCAAGCAGACAACTGCTACAAATTCAAAGTTCACAAGACAGCTTGCACGAAAGGAGAACATGTCGAGCCACAACCAATCGTCTAATTTTCTTCTACCCCAAAGGTAGTTACGGGAATGGCAAGCGGATTTCGTCGCATATCAGACACGATATTATACACAGAGAAGGGCCATATAGCATCGTCTCTTTTGATGGGTTTTGCCTTGGCTATGTTGTTTCGCAAGGTATGCAATGATCGCAATTGTAAGGTGATCGTTGCACCACCTCTAGATCATATTGAAAGTACAACTTATGAATTGGAAGGGGAGTGCTATAAATACGTTCCTTACCCAGTTAAGTGTCCCGTAACAACGACGGACAATTTCATTGTACCGACCGTATCCGGCATGTCCGAGAGCATTCCGGAATGAATGTGAATGTACGTCAAAATCTCATCTTTTTTAATCACTTCATGATATAAACATAATAATGATGTCTCAACCACCCCAACAAGTTGCAATGGCTACACCTATGCATTCACTTCCCGCAAACCAACAAGGCGGAAATGAGGCATCTGATCCATTAGTAGCTGATGTTCTTAATGAAATGGAAAAAGAAGTAGCAAAGGCATCAATGCCGCCCGCATATGCCACGAAACCAGCGCCTCAACAACAATTTCAACAAAATGGAAATGCTATGGCTATGCCACAACTACCGTATCATTCAATGTCTACAGCTCCGGCAAACCGAGGCTGGTGGGACATTGACATGGCTAAAAAGGTATTGGTTGCCATGGTTTTGAGCTATGTCCTTTTCCAACCAGCATTGATTTTCCCATATCTTTACAATAGGTTTGAGACCATTAATCGTTTCCGATCTTACGATACCATCTTGAGAGCTCTGCTATTTGGCTCTATTCTTTACGCCGTATTCGTGTATGCCAAACTATAATCTCATGGGAAGTCTCTTTTTGTACAAGGTGACCTTGAAACTATGATCTCCATATGAAGGGATCTTTACAATATCACCTGAGTAGACCTCTTTACAACCCACATCATCGTTCGAGCACTCGCGTTTCTCAATTTCTATGGGTAGTTTTATGCTTTGATTTTTATCGGTTGCTGTGAAGTACAACCACCTATCAGAATGCTTGTAGGCCAATGACTCGCCGAACAGAGGAAGTATAATAGGTTCAACGACACTGGGCTCTGGGTTTTCCATAGTCAAGAATCCAATTTGTTGCATAGAATCAGAGGGATAGATTGGGTCTTGAGATGGGTGGAACTTCCAATCGTCGGATTTGTTTTCAACTGTGACCACTCGCACTCGGCCCTCATGGCTTGTATTGCTTTCGTTGTTGTCCTCGTGGTTTGTAGTTATAGGTTTAACTTTATTGGTTTGGATCCATGCGAACATTATGAATATGACCATAATCAGGAAAATCACAATCAGCCATATAGGCGAGAGCCCTTTCGTAGTGACCTTTCGTTTCATTACACTTTGAGTGCAAAACAAAAACAAATCTAATGTGTTTATAGAATCACAAGATGGTAGGTATGTACCCTTTGAAAGAAGCCTATCAAGTGTCCAAAAAAGAAGAGAAGGAAAAGGTCAATGAGGAAGGTTTCATCTCCGATAGCGATTCGAAGCAGAACGTTTCTAGCATCTTTGCTAGCATTGGTCTTATGGTGTTTGCCATTCTTATAGCCATCTTGTTCTTTTGGGCATACCGCAAAGAACGTAGCCTATTCATCGTTGCTCTATCTGTTATTATACTAATTTACACAATCATGATGACGATTCTGATCGTTCTTCAACGTAAGAACATTGAAAACGTCTACTTCACGATGGGCATTGGAGCGACCTCTTTCATTGGTGTCATGAGCATTTTGCTCATTATCACATTTTCTATAATTGCTTCTAGACGCCTTAACAAGAGCTACTTGGGGACCGAGACACAAGACTACTTGAGCCGTACGGCCGAAGTATGAGTGAGGCCTATAGAGGATAGTTAGAAGATGTAGGGTTCGCATTTTGCGCAGTATTCACGTCGTATCCGGGCATCTTGGGGTCAATACCTTGCGCACCGTAAACGGGCTCACCGTAAACTCCTTCAATTCCAATTATTTCTTTTCCAAATGAACCTTCATCAACGACGTTTGTTTGAGCGCGCTTCAGGTGCTCCGAGGTTGTGAACTTAGATTTTGTTATCACATAATCCTTATCTTGTTTTGAAGAAATCCAGCCGAACACATTCAGCTCGTTCACGTGTATTCTATACATCATAGCCAAAAGAGCTAGGACTAGAAGCGTACCTGTTACGGTGTCCATAAGAACAAGGATCAGAATCCCAAGTGTTCCAAGGATTGTGAGAATGGTGTCACTTTTCAGAAATGAGAAATGCTTAGCCGGGACAAAAAGTGTCCCTACAAGAAGAATGAGAGCCACAACACGAAACAAGTCCTTCATTTTACTATATAAACTATACACAAAAAATGAGAATAGGAGTTGACGTATTTGCTAAGGATGTGGAAGCAATATACGTATCCACAACCAGTGGGGGGAACATTCCTTTCAAGAAGAGGATACGCCCTCTTGAAGAAAGGCAATGAAGTTCTTATTGATCAACTCAAACAAGACTTGACGGTCAAACCAAATGTAAACCCAAACATGCCAAACGCGGACGAAGTTACCCCCTTTCCTCTATTTCTTGAAAGCTCAAAAAAATTGTACATTCCAAAGTACTTTGGGCTACAGTCCTTTGGGGTGCCTACACATGATGAGCTTGAACAAGGAGATCTTATAGATATCAAGTTTAATGGCCTCCTTCGAAAGGAGCAAGAAATTCCTATACAATCGTTCGTCGCGGCCATGAACGACAAACGACGAATGGGGGGAATCCTATCATTGTTCTGTGGAGGTGGGAAAACTGTACTCGGTTTGTACTTGATATCGCTTGTTCAACGAAAGACGTTGATCATCTTTCACAAAGACTTTCTTTGCCATCAATGGAAGGAGCGCATATCCACTTTCCTTCCCAATGCACGTATTGGGATCTTGAAGCAGTCCAAAGTTGAAGTTGATAACGTAGACATTGTTTTGGCAAGCTTACAAAGTCTTGCGATGCGCGACTATCCGCTATCTACATTTGCGACGTTTGGTATGGTTATTATCGACGAATGTCACCACCTAGGTGCGGAGGTCTTTTGCAGAGCGCTTCCCAAGGTCACATCTCGCGTAATGCTAGGTCTCTCGGCTACCTTGCGACGAAAGGACGGCATGTCAAAAGTGTTTACATCATTTTTAGGAGACGCTGTTTTCGAGCAAAAGAAACGACAAGATACATCAATGAATGTCATCATGCGCTCTTTTTACGACCCCAATCCAGAATATGGAAGAGAACGATCATTTAGAAGTGGTGGTAAAACCATTTTGAATGTTGCCCAAATGGTGAATGCCATATGTTCTTTCCAACCTCGCAATGACTTGATTATTCAAATAATACAGGAAATAGTCCAAAAAGATCCTAATAGACGTCTTCTTATCTTATCTGAACGGAGGACGCACTTGAAAAAACTAGAGGCTATGATAGCCGAGCGAAATATTGGGTCGACGGGGTACTACGTGGGAGGAATGTCACAAGAGCAACTTTCTCAGAGTGAAAGCAAGCAAATTATTTTAGCAACTTACCAAATGAGTAGCGAGGGTATGGACATTCCAGTATTGAATACACTTATACTTGCCTCTCCAATAAGCTCAATAGAACAGTCTATAGGTCGCATACAACGACAAAAGGAGCACGAGCGAGAGTATGTCCCAATGACCATCGATATATGGGATAGGTTTTCATTATTTCAAAGACAGGGTATGAAACGAATGGAGTTCTACGCAAAACAAGGGTATGTAACTGAGAATACAGGTGGCATACCTGTGGTATTGCCCATGAACCAAGCAAGCAAAGAAAAGGAGTCAGAGAAAAAAATGTGTTATCGCGACGACGATGATAATGACGTATGATCACGATCCCCGTCTCGATATAGTTGCGATGTGCGACAATATTCAGTGATTAAGTCCGAGTTACAAAGCGGGCACCGAGGTGATCGCTTCATCCATTCTAAGATACAGTTCGAGCAAAAAGAATGACCGCAATGCGTTCTTCTTACCTCGTGAACTGAATCGTTCGTCTCAAGGCATATTGAACAACATTCAAGTTCCGTGGTAAGCTCTTTAATGGATGATGGATCTATTTTTGGTAGTAGATCGGCAATCGGAATATACAAAACTTCCAACGACTCATCACTCTTCCGCCTCTTCACAATCAGGGTTTGTGGATAATGGGATATATATACATTCTCATTCTCAAAACATGAGTTCTCAAGTCCCCTTCTCCCTCCGAAAAAGCAATCATATACAGAATGAATATATAGATATGCCGAAAGACCAAAGATGATTGCTTCACATATCATTATTTATATTACGTACATTCTTTATCTTACGTCAAAGAAGCTTAAATAATAATAATGATAATATATTAATTAAGAAGTTCATCCAAACCAGAATCCGTGCTATGCCTAAAGAAATAATTGATGACAAAGCGTACATAACCGAAGTCGCAAGGGCAAAAGCGCTAATTGTCGTTGACTTCTATGCATCTTGGTGTGGCCCTTGCAAGCTCCTGAGTCCAATTATTGACAAGCTCGAGCATAAATATCCAACGGTGACATTTTTAAAGGTAAACGTTGATCAAGCGCAAAAACTTGCTGCATCCTTCAATATCAGCTCTTTACCAACAATTCTGGTTATTAAGAAAAGTGTCAAGGGGGGTGTTGTGGTTGTGGCCACTATAAAAGGACTTCAAACAGATGCAATCGAGAATGCAATCAAGACGAACTTGTGATAACTTCTTTTCTATAATATACTGTAAATGGGTGCGTGGAAACTAGTATTGACGGCCTCTCTGCTCCTTGTGGTAATATGGCTATTTGTGTACTTCGATGCAGCCACAAAAACTCGTACTCCCCAGACTCTAAAGATCGTAGACCGCAACAGTCATTCGAACACGGCCACTCCGCCCGCACGGCCTTTACCGACGGCGAGCGAGGAACTTGGAAGCTTTTACACGCCTGCTGTAAAGAATGTACCGATCGATGATTCGATGTGTAAAGAGTCTTGCCCGTTTGGGAAACCAATGTCAACTGATCTTCCCATTGTCAATATGCCACGGTGCCAACTGCTAGCAAGTAAGACTTCTAAGATGTCTGAAATGTCACTTAAGAAGTAAGCTAAAAAATGATGTAAAGTACGTTGGATAAGTAAGAGTCATTGTTGTGGTGCGAAATGCATACCGGGGTAATTTCTTTTTGTGACAGAATATCGTATAATATAAAGTCATCAGATGTCAAAGATGTCATCCTTCACGACCTAAATGCTAGGTTTAATGTCAAGATCTTACAAAAACATTGGCATCGTCTTGATGTGAATAACAAGGATCACTTACAAAGATCTCCACATTGGATGATGTTGCGATCTAACGGCAACCCCTATTATATGTACCTCACGCGGTATGAAGATGTGAATCAAATCATGTTTATTGATAAAAAGGTACACCCGGGATATGAGAAGCCAAGGATCATTCTAATCCGTGGGCAATTTCATGACGATCTATTTGACAATACGTTGCTCGAGGGGGAAATGGTCAAGGACAAACACGGGCAGTGGATATTTCTTATAAATGATTTGATTGGCTATCGAAATAGCTTTCTACAACAAGAAGCACTCCCAAAGCGTATCAATAGGGTGTATGAAATGTTGAAGCAAGGATACCGGATGGATCCACTCATGGACGTGTGCCAATTTCATGTTAAGAAGTTCTTCCCTTGCATTCAATCCGAATGGGAAAACGTGTTGAACCTTGTTGAAAAGTTACCGTACACCAATCGCGGATTGTACTTCTGGCCATTCTATTTGAAATTCAAGCCTAAACTCGTGAACTTTGATGACACGCTCATTCAAACCGTCTCACGCAAAGTCAAGGACGATCCTATGTTCCGAGAGAGTACTGTACTACCACCACCACCACCACTCCCAATATTAACCGGAAAGCCAGCCCGTGAGCCATCCCCGCGCCTTGTAGAGATCCAAACACAAAACCGCGTGACAACCGCACCCTCGGTCATGGCCCATGGAAGCAAGAACAAAGTTCTCACATTACGAAAGACTGAGAACCCTGATGTTTATGATGTGTTTGAGAACGAGCAAATCACAAATTCAAAAATAAAAGTAGGACAAGCGCATATTCCATCACTACAAGCATCAAAAAGACTCCGAATAAGGTTCAAAGACGTAACAGTTGCCCAACTCATACCATATGAGTGTGAGTATAATGAAACATTTCAAAAGTGGACCCCTATCAAAGAAGCGTGATATTGTACCGGCCGATAAAGGCATTTAGGTCATCGGTCATTTTTTTTGTGTCAACATTGAATGAATGATTATACTTGATATAGTAAACAAATGTGCTTTCCATCGCATCTTTGTCCTCTTTACATTCCTCTTCAATGAAGAAGATCCGATTGTTTATTTTTACGCTTCTGCGCACCATGAAAGAAAGAGAAATTGAGTCCATAGTACATGGAAAGCGATGGCTTGGAAGGGTTTCTTCGTTAATGACCATTTGGTAAACACTATCCTTTGCTCCCGTCCCCTCGTAGAGTAGCGTTCTGCTAAGGACACGTTGGGAATCATTGGAACGATCATACATATACGACATTTCGCCATGCGCGTATTCAATGAAGACTTGGGGATTCCTAAAACGGATTGATGGAAATTGGGGTTTGAAGTGTCCTATCGTCATCCATAGTGGGTCGGTGGCCGTGGCCATGGCGGTGGCGGAGCTAGCTTTGGGTAGTATATACCATTCAATTGTGTTCGCCATATCTAAACTACCTATCTCATCAATTGAGATCATTGTATCACGATTTGGTTTAGATGAAAGTGTTTTTAGAGACTGTGGGACGACGTGACTTGTACCCTGAGAATATTACAATACCTATCACTTTTTTACTTAAATAAAAAATGATGATACATATGGAATGGTGTAGGTGTAAAGAGACAATTGCAACATGAGTCAAAATAGTTCAGACAAGCGCGACCACGTAGTTTCTAGGTTTCTTAACCTCGGCCTCACCGATGTTTTGGCTAAAGACCTAGAAATTGGCATTTTCAATGAGTCAATTGACTATTGTAAAAAGAATAACATTGTGTTCAGTTGGAGCTCGCCCGGGTTTGATCAAGTGTATTGTGCGAACGTTCGCCGTGTTTTTACGAATCTAAACCCTAAAAGCTACGTTGAGAATCACCGTCTGTGGACGCGCCTCTCCGAGGGGGAGATGCTTCCTCATGAGATCGCATCCATGAAGCGAGAGGAGCTTTATCCTGAACGATGGAAGCACATCATGGATCGTGCTCTCGTGAAGCTAAAGAATGCATACGAGTTCCAGGCTGTCGCTATGACAGATCAATACACGTGTAGCAAGTGTAAAAAGAAGAAAATCTCGTACTATGAGCTTCAAACTAGGTCTGCAGATGAGCCATCAACCCACTTCTTCACATGTCTCAACTGTGGTCATCGTTGGAAGATGTAAATGTAAACATAAATGTAAAATATAAACTAAAATGGGTTAACTGATAAGTTGAAAGGGTTTGTTTTTAGGCTTGATAAGACATTGGGATCAAGACGATCCTCAATTGCGTTTGGCAATGAATTTGTTCCTTTTGTTAGGTCGCATCCCTCCATGCGTTGTGGCCCGGGTTGGTAGACGCGAGTGGGATTTGGTACGTCCCGCACCGCCATGCTGTCAACCATCAACTTCTTAATCTCCATATCAATGCCTTCCTTGGAGAATGGCATCTTGGGACCTTGAGTTCCGGGGATTCTAGCCGCGTCAATGTTCAAGAACTCGCGGGTTCCGTCAAACTCGGCATTTCGCTCGGCCTCGTCTGAAACCATCATAAACTGTCCTTTTGCCCCACCGGGACCATAATGGTCGTTGTCCGATGTGAATTGCCTTTGAGTGTTGTTTAGGTCAATGGGTATGTGAACATACGCACCCACTCGTTTTTGTGCGCCCTCTCCAACGTAACCTGCTTGATTCGGGTTCTCGGATAGGGTTTGACGGTGAGTTGTACGGGAGACAACTTGAGGATCGTATACAACCGTTTTATACGTGTGTGCCGAAACGTTGCGTGTGGTGTCCTCAAGAGCAAGAGTCTGACGATTGGTGAGACGGGCTTCTTGGTCGTTGGTGACGGGAACCGCATTGGGACCTCTCAAGTTGTTAATAGTGGAATCATGAATCATGGTTTCCTTGATTGTTGTTCGCATGGCATGGTCAACCGGATCGTATGTCGTGGGCTTTGAAGGTATTTGTGCTTGCATGTTTCCAAATGTGCGTGCGGATTCGATTGTGTACTCTTTGGTGTTATGACGGAATATGTCAGTGAAAGGTGCAGTAAGTGCCTTTATGATCGAAGTAGCATTGGATATAACCGTGCGAACTTGCGTGGTCTGTCGCTCGTTGTCGTAAACGCAAATAGACGCTTTCCCATAGTCATCTTCATCTCCTTGACCATATTTTGAAGCTTTGCCGGTTGGGAGGCCTTCATACTCAACATGGGTGGTTACCCTCGATGTGGGCTTGATCACAAGAGTTGGTCGGTCGGTCTCTCTTGAGAATGCGCCGGTTGTTGATAGCCATTGATCCGGTGTTTGTTCGAAGAAGGTATCTACCCGGTTTTTGGAAAGGTTGTCACACAATCCACGGCTTGTAATGCTCGACTTTTGCGGTCCTTGAAACGGTAGCTCGTACGACTCCTTTGGTTTGTTCCCGGGACGTAGCTCATTTACCGACTTCGGACGCATGAAGTCGAGCGTGTTTTCTTGTTGAAAGCCACCAGCAGGTGTTGCAGAAAAGCCTTGGTTCAAACCCGGCCCCACATGAACTTGCGCAATGGGGAAAACATTATTTTGGGATTTGGGTGCTTGAAAACGATCCTGATAGAAGTCAGTTTTGGCATCCATTCCATTTATATAACTCATGTCTGACTTGACATCTCCAAACGTGGCGCACTCTTGCTTGCTCTTGAAAAGATCAGAGCGCCCAGTGTACCTCTCCATCAGACCTTCGTTTGCGCGCGCATCCACGTTTTGTTTTACTTGCCCGCGGAAGAAGGGTTTCATATTGTTATGTGTGAATTCTGATGTCTTGATCATGTTACCTGCCATTGACGGAACGTACCCTTCTCCACTCGAGGCTATTGGACTTTCCACGCTTTCGTAAAACATATCCGCGTACGCCGGGCGAGGAACAACACCTGTTGTCATGGGGTCTTGTGACGCATTCCATTTGTTGTTGACAAGACCTTGCTCTTGTTTGCGTACTTGGTTCCAATGATCAGATTCATATACATTTGCCATGGACGGTTGCTCCGATTGTAATGGCTCAAAGGGTAGCGATTGCCGTAAAGTGTCTCTTTCTTGAGACAACATATAGCCGAGACCGGTCAATGCTGCTCCCGCATAAGCTTCCATATCTATAGGAATCTACTCTATGATTTGTAAGGATAAAAAATAAGACATACTCACACGCTTTAGCACGCGGACTTTACTTTGTACTCTGTTCCAACCTTGATTTCTACATTTCCACGTTTGATAATGCGCGGCTCGGAAAGAACGTGTTTGAAGGCAATGTATTGGAACTCCTTTTTGGCACTCCCCGAAGTTTGCTCGCGAAGAGTGAAGCGTAGCTCCGTCTTTGTCTTTTCGTCCTTGAAGAGCTTTCTTGATGCCTTTTTGGCAGCATTGTAAGGAGATCCTGAAACGAAATGGCCACCCTCAACGTTGTTCTCAGATTTCTCGATCGTGAATGTACGGGACATGATGTTTCTGTTTCTATCATTAAATGAGATTTTTGTCCGTTTACATTTGACGAACATCACGGCATTTTTGCCAAGTGGGCATGAAATCCGTGCCTGGAGCATCGGCCCCGCATCCCGCAGGGGGTGTCCATGTATGGATTGAATTTGGCACACCCGCGCCCGTGCTTGCGCCCGCGCCTACTTGTTTTGCGGATGGCTGAAACACATTCTGGTCGAGAAGTTGAGGGATGCAAGGCTTGTGGTTGTCCTTGGCGACTATTCGGTAGTTAACGTTCCACTCAAATGGAATGATGGCACGGTCTTGAGGGTTTTCACACAACCACTCCCATCGGTTCCAGCCAGTGCCACGTAGAGTACACGGAGGGTTAGAAAGACGCGTGTTCTCAGTGGGGGCCATGCATGCACGCGCCTCTTGCTTCCCGGGAGCAACACATGCGTTGTTAGCATTCTTCCCTGGGAGGTATTGTTGTGCGCTGCATTTTGTTGCTTTGTAATTCAGTCCGAGCAATTCACTACCCGTGTCAACCGCTGCGCCTGGTTGGCAAAAACCAGGGCCCCACGATTGCCAACGTAGGTACGGGTCGGCGGGAATGTCCTTTCCGCATCCTCCGCAGTCGTTGGCCGGCATGGAGAGCATGTACATCCCTGGACCCACTGATTGCCGAAGTTGTTCCTTGTAAGAGCACGAATCTTGACGCAACGACACTTGAGCCATGATGGGAATGGCAAAGCACAAGTAAGCTTCCTTGATATAAGTTAGTAAAAAAATAATGTGAAGTGGGCATTTCCATTTATCGATAGCGACGGCACGATGCTACCTCCATTGACGGTGGAAGAGGCACCTCCTTGTATCCAATCATTTGGCACGATGGTAGATGTTCAAGCTTCGTGGAGATGGGTTCGGTTTTATCATTACGGATCCATCCATCAGTCGAAGGCATGTGTTGCTTCGTTGAGCACATTGTCGCAAACCGTGTCTGGCCACGTAGGTCACTTTCAAGATCCACGAGATTTCCATGGACATGCGAGACCGCCGTTCCTCCTACCAACCCAAGGTCGTGACGGCATTTGTCCTTGTGTTCAAAGCGAAATGGTGAGAGAATGAAGTCAAGGACGCTAACGCTCTCAGATTGCTCTCGTTGCGTTTGGCACGTATCATATTTCATACGATTAAAGCTCATTGTTGGTGCGCACTCTGTTCTTTAAAGAGATAAAATTACATATTTGCGGGTTTGCGGTAGCCCGTGAATTGTCTGCCACATGTCTTTAGGAATTCTTGGCGACGGACGTACGAACGAGTATCATCACCACCACGCACCCAAGGCTCAACAATGTGCTGAGGATCCTGGATGTCTTTCATACAATCAAGAAGTGGGGATGGGTTTTGGGTCTGTTTCTCCATGATGGCCTTTTTGCACGAGAATTGAATTCCCTCGTAGTTCGTGGACGACGAGCCTTGTACAAGTGGCATCTCAACATCCGGGTTTACAACTCCGGGTTTTAGGTTGGGAACGCCTTGGAAGACGCGCTCAAATAGTTGGACGCGGCAACGATCGCGTGTTAGCTGGTTGGGATTGTTGCGAAGAGCCGAGTACGAGTCTACGACGCATCCTTCGGCCACACCGTAACCAATGCGGGCACGTAGATTTGGGTGGTCGTATTGGAATTCGGGTGATCGCATGTTAGGTGCCTTACAGTCAACAGGCAAGTGTTGGTAGGTGCTCCATCCGAAGATCGCATCGTTTTGAGCGTCCTTGGCCTCTTTGGCACAGCAGTCGGTGCGGTAGCGACGGCTATCTAGAAACACAGCAGGTGATGACATTGTGCCTTTCTATTCCTATAAGAACACACACAAATTTTTCTGTGCCTACATTTGTTTTGTATGTCGGCGATGAACGTACTCGCTATCCAAGGCGGGGTCATCTGCCAAGTTCTCAAAGCACTGCATGCCATTACCCTCTTTACACGTTTTGCCGGTTCCATACAGCCACTGTGCAAAGCCACCTTGATCATTGGGAATTGCCGTATTGGGAACGGTGTAAAATTCACGTTGCGATGCTTGCTTGTTGAAAACGTCGCCCACATCTTGAAATACACGTTGGTGAAAGTTGCTATCAATGGATTGTTGGACCTCGGTAGAGGTTACATTACAGGCTCTTGGCCGTTCGGGGTTATCCGTTATGTCAGCTATGCTCGGATTCATGAATGGATTATCAATAGTTGACTTCACACATACAGTGTTGCCAACAGAATCCAATGAATATCCCTCTTCATCTAGGAAACGCTCCGCCTTCTTTTTTTTCATTCTTTCATATTCGTACATGAACACTGTTACGATTCCTCCAACGATGGGCATGAAAAGATATCTATAGTCCCCTTTGACTAAGGCCAATAGAACACCAAGGTAAGTAAAGAATCTAAAGATGGCATTGAGTTGCCTTTCGAAAGACATGTTGGAGAACGGAAGGATCTCTATGTAATTTTCAAGTGTCCACCATTGTTGGATGTCCTCGTACCAGATCTTGTTGGTGGTCATTCGTGTGAACTTGTACTGGGCTCCTCTAATTGACTTTCAACATTTTTCTTTTTGCCATCCAAGTGTCTCCGTAGCCTCTCTGTTGTTTTTTGACGCTTCATCTCAGAGTTCATGCGATGCTTAGCCATTCCGGCCCGCGCAGGGTGGTTCATTGATTTCGCAGTTTGTTGCGCGCCGCCCCCACCCATCATACCGCTCATCATGCTTGCCATAGCAGAAAAGTCAAACCCGCCCGCACCACCGGCTCCTCCGCCGCCTGCCATTCCTGAGAGACTTCCTAGCATTTCTCCCATTTTGCCAAGGTTTGCCATATTCCCCGCCATCCCACTCGGCATCATTCCCGGGAGCTTAGTAGCAAAGTTGATGGCATCTTTCAGAAGGTCGTCTTGTTTGATCTCCCCCGATGCCATTTTTGAAACCATTTTCTGAGAAACGCTCGATATTATTTGGGCAATGCCACCATCTGATTTTGTAAACATGTCCATGATATTGTCAGATTGAAGCATGTTTGGTGAAATGTTCTTTTGGAGGTCGTCCAAGTTGATCTCATCCATGATTTCTTTTGCGAGCTTTCCAAGAGTGGTTTCCTCTAGATCTTCAAATACACCACCTGCGAATGATCCGGCGGACTTTTTATTGATGGCAGCGTAAACATCTAGCAAATGTGTGAGTGATGATTTGAGGGTTCCATCGGGGAGAGCACCAAGCTTCATTTTGAGCTCATCGTCCATTTTGAATTGTTTCATGAGCTCAAGTAAAACCGAAGGGTTCACATCAGGATCGCATAGTATCCCAAAAAGCGCAAAGTATTGATGGATGACAAAACTCTCATCTTTCATGATCTCATATACGTCCGCTAATGTGATATCTTTGAAAATGATGTCATTTGAACGATTGGCCTCCTCGAAGAATGTCATGGCACCGGCAATGGGAAGAACATTATACTGTTTCCAAGCTTCGTAACAATGCTCGTGAAAGAAATCAAAGTGCTCTGATGAGAGCTTGTTGAATGCCATGTAATACTTTTTAATCGATCGAAGTACATTTCGCGCCGTACGACTCGTCTCTTTTTGGCGCTTGGCATGGTCTTTTACCTTCTTTAGGAAATCTAGATAGTATTGGTTAAACACATATTTTGATTGTGGTAGTTCGGATGAGGCGGATGCTTCTATTACGTCGGTCATGATTATAAATGGCAATGACTTCAATAGCTTTAAGTAATAAAGTAGAACAGTAATATTGTTAAAATAAAAATAATTGAATGCTGAAT
>Ga0209768_10000151_pt1 | contig 44802 bp, 35 predicted proteins | sample LauGreSBDMM110SD_3_FD_187564 | JGI IMG/M metagenome (GOLD analysis project Ga0209768, IMG submission 187564) | Freshwater lake microbial communities from Lake Michigan, USA - Sp13.BD.MM110.SD (SPAdes) (version 2) | ecosystem: Environmental > Aquatic > Freshwater > Lake | place: Lake Michigan... | reverse complement strand
AAAAAATATATAAAAAATATATAAAAAAAATATAAAAAAACTATAAAAAAAATTGCTAAATAATTAGTTTAAATAATTTTTCCAAGTTTTCAATTTATTCACATAAAATGCGAGGCGCAATATTCATAGTAATTAACTCTTGAAACATTAGCTTACACGCATATGGAATTTCAATATATTTAAAATCACTCCTATTAGAGCACATATTACAATAATGAATGTGTTCTTTGTTATTAAAAGCAGCAATAGAACCACATTTAGAGCATACAAATGTGCTATATGCGTCTGAAGCATCAAATATTCTCCCTTTTGTGAAGCGTGATGCACCGTGTGAAATCATACAATCACGTTCCATTTCTCCAAATCGTAGTCCACCATCGCGAGCACGACCTTCGGCAGGTTGCCGCGTTAAATTAACCATAGGTCCAATAGAGCGACTATGTTGTTTATCATTGACCATATGTTTAAGGCGTTGATAAAACGCCGGTCCAATAAATATATTCATTGTTAGCTGTTCTCCAGTTAGTGCGTTATACATTAGTTCATTACCCTTTGATTCGTAGCCTAAATCATTTAGTTTATCAATAATACTAGAAATTTCAAATTCTCCAAAGCTAGTTCCATCACCAAACAACCCCAGTTGTAATAATACTTTACCTAATAATGTTTCTTTTAATTGCGCAATAGTCATACGACTTGGAATAGCATGTGGATTAATAATAATATCGGGTTTTAATCCGTCTGCCGTAAATGGTATATCTTCTTCTGGAATAATATTACCAATTGTGCCTTTTTGTCCGTGACGACTTGAAAACTTATCACCAATTACAGGCTTACGATAATTACGAATGCGAACTTTACAAAAATTGTATCCGTCTCCATTTGTTTCAATGTAATTTTTATCGACATAACTTTCTTCATGTGTTCTAAATGAAATACTCTCATCACTATGTTTCATTGTTTTTGTAAAATCATTTTTATTTTCCTTAATTGGTAACACTTTTCCAATAATAATATCTCTATCTTCAATTAATGTATTTTCTTTAATGATTCCATTTGCGTCTAGCTTATCATAATTAGCAAATTTCATATTTTTTGTATTATTTTTATCTGGTTTGCACCTAATTTCTTCATTTCCAAATAATTTTTTGTCTTCATCTTTTTCTGTATGATAAATAGTTGCCAAAAATAGTCCTCTGTCAATTGCTCCCTTATTAAAGAGCAACGAATCTTCTTGATTATACCCACTATGACTAGCAATAGCAACAATTACTTGTTGACCCGATGGAATGTTGTTTAATTTAATAATATTCATTACACGTGTTTCTACTAATGGACGCATTGGATACGTCAGCACATATGCTGTTTTATCCATTCTATTATCATAATTAGTTACATACACTCCAATTGCTTGTTTTCCCATTGCACTATTGTGCGTCATAAAGCCACCCTTAATAAAGAAGCTGTGATTTTCGGACTGTGTTGTAATATCTGAAATAAGGACATTGTCTATTTTTGTCTTGGTTAGCACTGGAATAAATAACGCATCATTAATAAATTTACACTTGTTAACAAACATCTCTAAATCTGGGCTAATTTTAGCGTTATAATATGCGCTTTGTTTATAGCATAAATATTCTACAATTGCTGCGCTTCTAGTATTTTTATAATTATCATATTTGTAACCAATTACACTATTATTTTTAATTAAGTTTGATTCGTCATTGTCGATTTGTAGTCCAACTTCATCATAGTCTATATAATCTACAGAGCTAGTACTTGTTAATGTTAAATCATTACCATTACGCACATTTTGAAAATTGTGATATTTATAAAATGGACTATTAGCAATTCCAAAATAGCTAAATAACTGTGAAATAGTAGTACTAAGTTTTATTAAGTCTTGCTTTAAGTTAGTATTTTTATGAAATATTAAGGGGTCACAATAGCAAATATTGTCTTTTTTATACTTGATTGCACCGCCACACCCACCCTGAACCCCTGATAAGAATTCGCGCTTTACTAAATCAGACCCTTCACTTATCCAATCTGGAATAGCACTATTTAATCCTAACACTTGTAGCATACAAGCAAACACACCTTTATAATATACACTTAGTGGCTTAACAGAATTAATCTTAAAATTAGTATTAATAGTGTTGTTTTGTTGTGTTGCTTCTCCTTCTGCTTCTGCTTCTGCTTGTCCTGTTTCTTCAGCTCTTACTTCTGATGTCGCTGTTTTACTTTTGGTTTTAGCAAAACCCAACTCTTCAATGTCTAACTCGAAAAGGTCCAAGTCACATATGCTTTTAAAATTCAGCGTAATCATAAATGTGTTATTATAATCATCATATACTAATTTACTATTTGTTAAGGCATATCCTAATATACGTGCTAATATTGGAATCTTCACATTATTATTATATAATGGTAATAGTCCAAGTTTAGTTAATGTATTGCTATATTTAGTAATCAGACTCTCGTTAACCCTTAAATTGGTTAAGATTAATTTAAAGTTTTTACTATCTAAAATAAGTTCTTTGCTAGCATAAATATTAGATAATATGGCAACATCCGGTTTAATACCAATTAAATCAACATCCACAATCATTTCATTAACTTCTTTCCACCCATTATAGGTCATAAATTTATGGTCAAATGTAGCATTAAATGATTTTCCAGAATAACTTGTTACATTATACATTTGTTTTTCGGTTGGTCTAACATATTGATTTACAACCTTTGTAAAACTTGTTTTCATAGTTTTTGGATCAAATGTTTGGACGCAATCATAAACATTAATATCTTTAATTAGCTTATAACTATTATCTTTCATTAATACAGGTGTATTAACATCTAAACACTGATATGTATTTCTAGAATCAGGAAATGGAATACATGAGGCTAAAATCCCAAATATTGTGCTTGGATGAATTTCGCAATGACTATAATGATAAATAGAGTTATTATTGTTATTATTGTTATTATTGTTATTATTGTTATTACTATTACTATTACTATTTAAATCACTAATTTTCATTGCTATTAGCGCATTATTTTGTTCATATGAATCAACATATTCAATAATTGATTCTTCTACTTTAATACCAATTAATAAATCATCCCAACTGAGCTCACCACTTTGAACTTGTTTAACAATAGTAGAGTCATAAATTGGTTTATTATTTTTAATTTTTAAGAGCGGTCTACAAATACGACCAGCATCATTACAAACACGAATTTCCTTTAATTTACTATTAAAGATAATAGAAATGTAAATGTTAATAATGCCCTTATATTTTTTTTCTTTTAAGTTAGCATATACTTGTTTAGGATCTTTTGTTACTCCAACCCATGTTCCGTTAATAAATACTTTGACATAATCATATAATTCTTTATATGAACCACTATAAGTATCAATTGGCTCAATAATTGGTAAAATGTATTCATATAGTCCAGAACTGTTTGAAGTAATTGTAATGTGTGCTAAATATGCCATGTTTTTTACAATACCAATTGATTGGCCTTCTGGTGTTTCCGCCGGACATAAAAATCCCCAAGTTGAATTATGAAGACGGCGCGGCGGAACTAATTTGCCACTTTTATCAATAGGAGTATTAATGCGGCGCAAATGGCTTAAACTAGAAATATAGGTAAGTCGATTTAACACTTGTGCCACACCTACTTTGTTGCTATTAACCTGTTTAATACCAAAATCGCCAGTAGCTAATGCTCTTTTAATACCATTTTCAATTGTGGTAGACTTAACGATTTTATATATATTAGTTTTTGTAATAATATGTTCATAATCATCTGTTGATTTCCACGAACCATTATTAATTTCCCTAATAATCTGTTTTTTCATATCTTTAACGAGTTTATTAAAATAATTTCGCAGCAAATTATTCAATAGCGATCCCGTTAAATCAATTCGCTTATTAGAATACGAGTCACGATCATCTTCGTCTAACCAACCGAACGAAGTTTGTAGCAAAATATTTGTCATATAACCAAGCATGTAAATTTTTTGTTTTTCGGTTTTACAATGTGGAAATATGTCATTGTTTAACACTTCCATAGCAAAATGGTATTTTTTCTTTGAACCAGTTTCTTTATCCATATTCATTGGTGTATAAATCACATTGTTAACAATATGTTTAATAGCACACTCTTGTGTCATAATCTTGTTTGAATCAATAATAGATGCCCTTAATGCTTCTAACATTTTTTTCATATTAACATTTTCAATATTTAACACAATCAATTCACAAATTTCTTTATCACTAATAATATTAAAAGCCCTGAAAATCACAAATAGCGGAATCGGAATTTTAATACGCGGAATTTGTAAATACAATGGAAAACCAAACCCATTATTTTTAGATGCACTATAAATAGTAATTTGTTTAGGAGAAATACACTTCCAATCTGGAATACATTTCATTTCCGCCATCCACGACCATTTATTGTTATTTTTCTCAATATTGTGGCAATAAATTTGGTTTTCAGCTGCGCGTTCTTGTCCTATGCATGTTTTTTCAGAACCATTAATAATAAAATATCCACCTGGGTCCATGTAACATTCGCCTGTTTCATTATGATCTAAATGTTTGTATTGGTTTAATACACATAAGTCGGATTTAAGCATAATCGGAATTTTTCCAATATGTATGTTTTTAATTTTCTTTTGAAAGTTAACAACATTTTTATAATTTTCACCATTACGCACAGTATACTTAATATCCAAATCAATTGTCATAGCCGCCGAATATGAGAAATTACGCAACCGCGCTTCTTGTGGGAACATAATTTTTGTTGACCCGTTGTTTTCATAAATTTGAGGGCGATAAATAGATAGATTTTCAAAATTGATTTCAATTTCAAGTCTATGTAAATTTAATTCTTTAATATAATCGTGGTCTGAACTAATAATTAATGGATTAAACATACCAATAGTATTTTGTATTTGATTATTTACAAAATAATTATATGATTCTAGTTGATGCTTTACTAATTGCTTTAAATGTTTTTGTTTGAAATATGACTCAATGAAAATCCATGGAGTTTCTGAATCATTGACATTTGAATCATTGACATTTGATGCATTATCAGTATTAGAAGACATAATATTATTAAGCAAATAAGCTTTAAATTGTAATCAATTTTTAAAAATAAAAATTAATAAATAATATAATTCAAAAATTTGTATTTAAGTATTACTATTTAAATATTTAATATTTAAAGCCTACTATTTATGTTTATAACACTATTTTTAAATATTAGTTTAATATTATTATGTCTACTCAAAAAATAATAACATTTAACCCAGACGCTTTTAAATTTCCGGGCAAGAAAAAAACTTTAAAAGGGAGAAAAACAAAACCACAACAAGATGCTAATCAAGCGGTAAACTCTAATAAATTAAAGAGAGAGCTATTAAAAAAAGTAAAAGATTACCAAAAAAATAAAGAAGTAGAAAAAATAGCTGACACTAAAACTAAAGCGTTAGAAGCTAAAGCGTTAGAAAGTCAAGCCCCTGACTTATTTGACTCAAATACTTTAGAGACCAGTGATTTTGAGAGAGAATTCAATAAATCTCTCACTTTTTTACATGATTTATCCAAAAAAAATAAAGATAAGAAGAAAAAGCAAACACTTAAAGTTTCTAACTTGGACGTTTACATTGATATACCAACAGACAATTTAGTATATACATCAAATAAAGAGCCTAGTTATGGATGTTTGAAAAATGGTTCGAAGCCAACATTTAGAAATTTAGTTAAAACAAAGAAAATTGGTGAACACGGCAATAAAGACAGATTGAAAATTGTTCTTGAAAATAATAAATCGTTTGACCATAGTGCATTTTATAATAAGTATAATACTGAAGAACAACCAACTTGTTTAGAAGAAGAAGTCTTAGTGCCTTCTAAATTTCAAATGCAACAGCAACAACAACAGCAACATAAGCAACAACAACAGCAACAGCAACAGCAACAGCAACAGCAACAACAACAACAGCAACATAAGCAACAACAACAGCAACAGCAACAGCAACAGCAACAGCAACAACGTCAAATAGTTGTTATGCCTGTTACTAATCTCTCAACTAATGAAAATAAAGAATCAAATTTTATTGATTTAATTGATAATAAAATTAAAATTTTAAACAACATGGATACATTATTAGATAGCACAAAGGCACAAGGTAGCAATGAAGTTGTTCCCAATGCTGAACAAGGTGCTTGTCCTACTCTTCCTGAAACAAACATACAAGACTTTCAATATAATGAAATAACTCCTATTCCTAAACTTTGTATTACAACAAAAACATATAAATACAAATTAGGCAAAAATAAGGACAAAAGACAAATCGGAGTATTGATTAAAAATAGAGACACACAAAAGAGAATTAAAAGAGAGATTGAAAAATTAAAGCAAGAAGACATTCAAACTATAAAAAACTATTTGCGCGAAAAAGGCTTAATAAAACTTGGCTCACAGGCTCCAAATACTATATTGCGTAAGATGTATGAAGACAGTATATTGTCGGGCGAAATAAATAATAATAATAGCAATAATTTAGTATATAATTATTTAAATCCTTAAATTCTTAAATTCTTAAATTCTTAAATTCTTAAATTCTTAAATCCTTAAATTCTTAAATTCTTAAATTCTTAAATCCTTAAATTCTTAAATCCTTAAATCCTTAAATTTAGTTTAATTTTTGTTTACCATATAATATTTTAAACATTATTAGTATCATTAATAATGATAGTCCCAAATAATATGTTTTAACTAATGTTGAATCGTTAAAATCAACACCTACATTGCTAATATTCATCCAATCTTCAATATTTGATGAATATATAAGTTTATCATCATTTTGGTTTATAATATTTTTATTTATAATATTTATAATATCTTCACCGTCTGTATTTTCATCAATATTTCTAAAAGTTGAACCACTTATACAACTTCTTATAATTTGAGCGTCATTTGGAATACCTGGTTTGTTTTCACTAGCAAATGCGTCAGCTTTCATGGCTCGTAAATCAGCAAGTGAAAAAAATAGTCCACCAGGGCTAGCACCACTATAATTATATACTGAATCTTCACCCGACACAATGTGACAGCTCATTTCTGCTTCCATGCAATATGGCTTAGACTCTTGTGCAAACGAGGTAGCAACACCTACAATATTTGTTGCTAATGTTCCTATATTTCCAGCAATCGCAGGCAATAAACCATTTCCACCCGGATTTGATCCACCACCTGTTAAAAAGTTACTTCCATCGCTCACATTATTTATATATTTATACAAAGGTTTTTCTATAGGAGTATTGTCTGCTGAATTACATATTGTTTTGTTTGTAGATGGATTTATAGGAATACATTTTAAACCTGTTTTTAAAACATATTTATTTCCAAGCACCGGTTTATCTGGTAACCCTGCTGTCCGTATTTGATAACACTCGTCACGAGTAGCACCATCTGGTTTAATTATCAAATAATCAACATAATTTGCTAGCTCATTAAATACTCTTCCAACATTTGTCATAGTTAATGCTCCTCCGGGAGTCATATAATCTGTTGGTGGAGGTTTAATACAAAAACTATAGTTATGTGTAGTTCCACCCATAGCATCTATAACACATCTATTTTTATCTTGTCTTGCCAAACCTGATAGTCTTGGCATATTATATTATAACGTTATAATATAATGTTATAATATATTTTAACAAATAAATCAATAAATCAATAAATCAATAAATCAATAAATCAATAAATCAATAAATCAATAAATCAATAAATCAATAAAATATCAATAAAACACACTGTACTTTTTATAGTATTATTTAATTATTTAATATCTATTTAAATCACTATTAAGACCGGCTACTTGTGATCTATCTGTTTTTTCGGTTTCATCATATTTTTTTTGTGCTATTGCCATTGCTTTATTTGCGCCTTCTTTAAAATGTGCCTCTGGAAAAAAATATTTTGGACCACAAGACAACCAATTTTGATTTGTTGAAATTAAACAACGTTGTCGTTCTTGTTCCATAAGAGCATATATTAGTGCAATACGGTCCATTACGTCTTGAGCTTCTCGTCGTTTTTGCGCATCACTTTTAAACCAATCCATATTACCTTCAATTATTTTCCCATTATTTGCTTTAGTAAAGAATGAAACAAAAAACATAAAAATAATTGCTATAAAATATAGTATAAGCACTTTTTTTAAAATAAGTAATGAATAAACTAACAGTCTGTCATTAGGATCACGTAAGTTTATATATTTTAATAAACTTACCATTATATATTATATATTATAAGTTTTATAATAACAAAATATTGAAATAATAATATATTTTAATAATAATATATTTTAATAATAATATATTTTAATATATTATTATGAGACTACGAATTTCAAAGTATTATCAATCTTGGAAAGACACAACAAATAATGTAGTAACAATTATTCCTAAAAATATTAAAAATGACAATAGTACAAATAGTTCAAATTATACTCCATGGAATGAGGATTGTCCTATAAAAAAATATAAATTTAATGCTAATCCAATTAAGCACTATAGAAAACAATATACTAATATTAATTCGGCGTCTTCTACTTATAGCAAATTGTCGCTAATAGGCGCTTTAGATAAACCAGGTGGAACCATTCATTCAAAAATTAATGAAAATGACTGTACTAGTCTTGCGCAAAATTCTAATTTAAATATACTAACAAATTTTGATATTTTAACTGATTGCACCAGTGACTTATGTCCTGCCGCATTAGTAATTAAAAGAGCAACTACAGTTATATCAAAGGACACTGACTATAGTTCATCAGCCCGAGAATATTTATATAAAAAATGTAAAACTTATAATCAAAATTTGCCATCGCAATATGATACAATTATAAATAATGGAACACAAACCAGACTATGTAATGATATTTCAAGGTGTGTAACCTTTAATCCATCAAATAAGAAATTTCAAACACAGGGCCCAGTTAGTTCGAGCTCTAGAACACATAATTTAAAATATGGTTGTATGGACGGTGTGCAATGTAATAAAAGAGTAACAATTAATAATTGCCCGTCTACAATGTCTCTCCAAGAATGTGCTAGTTTGAAAAATTTACTAAATAATCCTACCCCAGTATGTATTGGATGTATAAATGAACCCAGCACAATACGTAGGAAACGTATTAATATATTGAGATAAGTTAATAACAACTAAACTCTTTATTTATTGTAAATTGATGTTTTTTACACCAATTTATAGATTTATGAATATTAGCAATAACAATATTGTTTAATTTAGTAAAATATTCATTAATAAGGTCATTAGAATTGTGATATTTGATTAGCATGCTATTTTTTGACGTGTCTTCATTATTTTGACTTATTTCGCTGTTTAATCCATTATATATTTCATTTATTAAGCACTTATTAATACTGTGTAATTTACTATGTACGTGTAAATATTTAAATAGTGACGAATATTCATTATTCATTAAGTTATACTTAATATTTAATGCTTTTAATTCTTTTATCAAATTTAATGTAGCACTTATATTTTCCAATTGTTGTTCTCCATATATTGCATTAATTTCCTGAACTTTTGTGAGAAAATGTTTATTTAGTGGAATACTAAATAGACTTGAAATAGAATCAATATTATTGATGATTAAATCAAAGTTTTCTATAATGTTTGTTATAATTTTTTTGTTATTATTTTTATAATTAATACATATTATATATTTTTCAGAATTAGCAATTCTGCTAGTATTTGGTTTAAATATATATACATTTTCATACATATTACATAACAAATATGTAACTTCCAATGTTTTATATTTAAAAATATCAAACATTTTTAATATAAAATTACCGCCCGTTTTTTGCATTATTAGCGCAAAAAATATTTGTGACAATATTAGCTTAAATGATATATCTTCTTGATTATTAAAATCATTTGAAAAATCAAATCCACCATCTCCTGTAATATAATCCATGGAATTACTATATTTTTTATAACAATAAGTTAAATTTTCTTTCAAAAATAAATCACCTGTTTTGGAAGCACCATATTCAATAATAATATTTGGATTATTATTTAACAATTGTGATGCTCTTTTCCAAGATGGAATATTTATATCATCACTTAATAGTGTCATACCATAATATAAATCTTCTTTATTATGTCGTATATAATTAAATGCTTCAATAAATCCGCCTGGTCCTTCTGCCAAATGAAATGATTTTATTTTTGTTTTTTCGGTTAAAAAACTAAAAGTATCCACTATTTCTATCATTTTAAAAAACGCACGAGATAAGGGCTTATATTTACATAAAGAAAATTTGTAATTAGGAACGCTTGTATGTATATATTCATATGGATTTGTTAATTTTTTGACAATATCCCAATATTCAGAATAATTATTAATAACTTGTTTCAATATTATTAAATAATTATATAACGAAGGACATATAATAGTGGAAGAAATGGTTTCACCACTTATAGTATTTTCACAATTTATAGTATTTTTAACTTGATGCTTATATAATATATTAAAATCTAAATTACTATTATTTAGATTTGGTAAATTTAAATAAGTCATTACTTATGGTTTGCTAATAATAAGTTATAGTTTTATATGTTTATATGTTTATAAAATATATAAAACTATAAAAATATAAAAATATAAAAAACTATAAAAAACTATAAAAATATAAAAAACTATAAAAAACTATAAAAATATAAAAAACTATAAAAAACTATAAAAAACTATAAAAAACTATAAAAAGTTGTTATAATAAAGGGATTGCTTTATTTTATTTTTTGCTTTTTGCTTCTAACTTCTTAGTTTTTTCTGCTTCTTTTAATGCTTTCTTTTCTTGTTGAGACTTTAATTTTTCTTCAAGTTTAAGTTTTTTCTTTTCTTCCGCAATCTTAATTTTGTCATCACTAGTTAATTTGACTCGGTTAGTAATTTTTACATTCATAGGCGTTGGTATAACGCTTGAATCAACATCGGGTAATGATTTTTCCATTCTATTTTCTAAGTCTAAGCCTGCGTCTTTATTTAAGTCTTGATTTTCAAGCAAATATTTTTCAGCCAATTTTTTAGACTTTTCTTTCAGTTTAGTTGCTTGTTTTTCTTCTAATTCTTTATCTAATGTGTCAAATTCATTCATTGTTTCATTTACTTCCTTTGCTTCTAGTGCTTCCTCTTTTTCCAATAAATCGTCACTATTATGTACGTTGCGAATTTTTTTAAATACAAAATAATTATTTAAAAACGAAATTTGCTTTTCTTCATCACTTAACGCATTTGCCGTTCCGATTTTTTTTAATAAGTGATTATTCTTTTTCAAATCTGTTGTCATAAAATTATAGAGTTGCTCAAATGACCCATAACTATTAGGCAAATTTAATTGTTTATATTCTGTTTCTGTTAATAGCACAAATCCATTTTTTTCCATAATATGTATAAAATACTTGAAATTTACCAAATATTCTCTAAATGTTTTATTAATGGTTTCTTGATAAATATCAATAGCATAACCTAGACTGGTTTCATCCTCTTTAAACTCTGGATTGTCATATTTTTTAGTAATTTGCCAAATTTTTTTACTATTTTTAAATATACTTAGTGCATCATTAGGACTTGTTGAGTTAAGCATATTAAATATTTTTTGCCCATCATAACAAGTTCCTATGAAATACCCTTCTAATAGTGTTGAATGTTTTAAATTGTTAATAAATTCAAGCAATACAGATTCGCTTTCAAACATATAATGAAGAGCAAACTGTATTGAACTAATATTGAAGCCATTTTTTGCTATTCCAAAATTGTTATATACACCTTTCCCTAATAAGGTCTCGTTTTTGGTGCCTTCCCCATAAAGAGCTTTCATTATTTGTTTTGACTTTTCATCATAAAAAGCAGACCCTGTTTTAATATTTTTTGAACTATTTGCGTGTAAAAATAGTGCTCTTGGTATAACACTAAACTTTTGTGCGTAATTTAAATAACGCGCACAAACTCCATCTAATCTATTTTCAATATTGTCTTTACTTATATCCAAGCCTAATACAAAATTTAGGTTTGCTCCAATCCATTTTGGTAAATCGCCACCTTTTCCAACAGCATAATCTATTAGTGTATAGCCCGATTTGGAAACATTAGTAATTAACATATTTTTAACATATAAATTGTGGAAATCACGAAGCGCTTGTGTTTCAGATGTTTTAGAAATTTTATTATAATATACATCATCGTCATTATTTATTGTTACACCATTTCCAGATGTTAAAATAGCTTCACTTATTGGATTATGAATAGATTGCCAATTTGCATTTGCTGTATGATAAGCATTACCGAAGTTTTTAAAACCTGAACGCAACTCGGATGTTTTATCAGAACGAACACGTAGTGGTTCCCAACGCCATAATTCTGGTTTAGAACTATCGTAAGCAAATTCTACAATAGTAGAATCTTCAATTTCCTCGCCTTCTTGAGTGTAAATTTTAAAATTGTTTGAATGGTCGTATTTTCCCAATATATTACATAGTCCGGCATTAATGTCGCTTGGACTTGTTGGGTAAAATCGACACGGTTTATAGCTATTAGCATAACTTTCTTTTAAATCCCGCTTAATTTCATTATTTAAAATGTTATTGTATGGATTAATGTAGCCGTGTTTTTTCTCATCAAAACCAACATTTAAAATTAGAGTATAATAACTATTTACTTGGCTATAATGTTCTAAGTTTGTCCCATCATTATTTAACGAACCAATATAGTTTTCGCCAAATTCGTTTTTTTTAAATCTAACAAGAAAGTCAATAGTGTTGAATTGTGGCGGTTTCCATTTAAACGATTCATTCCAAGTGGTTTTGTAATTAGGCGCTTTAACATTAATAGTTTTTGAGTTTACACCCGTATTTGCTGGTGTAAAAATTAGTCCATCTGTATTATATTCATAGAGACCCGAATTAATATTATTTAAAATTGTAGCACATCCATTAAATATATGAGGTCCATAGAATTTTTTTACAGTTATTTTAAGAGGTAGTGTTTTGACTCCTGTGATTGCTTTAAAATCTAATGATGCGACCATACTTTTTAGTAATACTAGGCGATAATCTTTTTTAACACTGTCTTGCTTTTCTTGGTCAAGCTTTTCTTGGTCAAGCTTTTCTTGGTCAAGCTTTTCTTGGTCAAGCTTTTCTTTAGTTTCTTTAGTTTCTTTAGTTTCTTTAGTTTCTTTAGTTTCTAAATTAATAAATGGTAGTCCTGTTACATTTTTTCCGCCAAAATAATATACATCAAAACAAGCAAAAGTATTTACATAATTGCCTTTTTTATCGTGTAAAATGTGTTCTCCATCAATAATAGAGTTAAATAGCTCTTTTCTTGTACTAATACAACCACTAAACTGTATTCTCATATTTGTAGAAATAAAATACATTTTTCCAATATATGAAATATATAACAATTTTCTAGAGCCGTCCGCTTTGTCTGTAACAGTGTAATTTTGTCTAATATTTGGTATAGACCTATTAGTATCATTAATTTCTGATTCAGGTAAAATATTTATCATTTGCAAAGTAGTAGAGGATGGACCAATAAAATCTTTAATATTTACATCTAGACTACTATTTGGTTTATAATTGGGGTCCACACCTTTTACTAAGTTTAAATATTCTTTTAGCACATTTTCTTCTTCATTTACACCAATAGGATAATTTGTTTCTTGAAGACCAATTAATACATATTTAATAACTTTACGTAAATTAGTATATAAAAATTCTTTAGTATATAGACTTTTATTAGCATTAATAATAGTATTATTTAACTCAATTTCTACTTCAAAATTTTCCAATGAATTGAAAACATCAGACTCTTTTATATTAAATTGTTCCATAAGTCGACCTCTATTTGTTTTAGATGTTTTGACAATAGAACAATGAATTAAAAAGGGATAATATGGGTGACTATATTCATAACGCTTAATATATCTAAATACCTTTTTTATTGAATTCCATTGTCCGTACATTTCTTCAATTAACGGATTGTTTCTTGAGTAATTCTTTTCTATTTGGTAACTTACGCGAAAATTATAATCGTCAAAATTCAACGGACCCATTTGAGATTGGTCTTTTTTAAAATAGTCTTTTTGAATAAAACTGAGATTATGCTCATCTACTATTCCTGATAAATTATCTAATTTACAATAACTTTGAATGTTTGGCAATCCAGTTATTTGCGTTCTAACTTGATTAGAACTATTAGTCATAATTTTTAAATAATAATTTTCATTATTTAGTTTAAAATCATAATTTAGCAAACTTTTTATAATATTATAAAAATCTACTTTATTAATATTTTTAATTTTTTTAGTTCCAAAACGGATTTCAAATTCTGGAATGTTTTTTTCGCTTAATTGTGAAAATGTAGTCAAATAAGTATCAATATAACCAATAAACTGCTTACTTAATTGATTTTTTTTACTTTCATCTGATTCATCAATTAATGGATTAGCAATCATAATATTATATATTAACAGTTATTATTTATTATTTAATATTATAAATAATATCAATTTTGTTATTATTTAAAATATTTAAAATATTACTATAATTTATTAATATAGTTATAGTAATGGTAACCACCAAAAAAAAATATAAAAAATCACTAAGAAAATCAGTCAAAAAATCAGTCAAAAAATATAGAAAACACGTTAAGAAACATGTTAAGAAACATGTTAAGAAACATAGAAAACGCACTTTTACAAATAGAGTTCAAATAGGGTGTTCTAAGGACAAAGGCAAAGTCATGACTGGTGGTGGTGTAAATGCTCTAAGTCAACCTTTTGAAAATGCTTATCATGCTTTTACAGGTGGTATAAGCAATACTTTTGATAATTTCTTGGGGAATCAGACTGCTCCAGATTCTAGTATTGCTGTCCAACCACATTTAAATTAGTTTTAAATACATTATTTAATATTTTTAAATACTTTATTTAATATATTTAAATGTATTATTTTTAAATACTTTTTTTAATTTATTATATTATATAATAAATGGCGTATTATAGTAAATTTGTGAAGGATTTTAGGAATTTATGTAGTCCAGCATTTATATATTTAGCTATATCGGTAATTGTTTTTATTGTAATTGCGGTCCAAAATTTTGGTAACACAACAAAATATTGTGTAGGTGCTTATGAGTGTAATTTACCAAATACATATATAATGTTTATATTTAAAGCATTGTATATTTTATTTTGGACTTTTATATTAAATTCGCTATGTAAAGCAGGATATAGAGAGATTTCGTGGTTTTTAGTATTGTTGCCTTTTATATTAATGTTTATTATATTAGGGTTAATAATAGTTTCTTACACTTCACGTGGGTTAGCATATTAAATATAACAAATTAATTAATAGTACTATATATATATGTTATTTATATAACTATTAATTAACATATAAAATAGTACTATTTATTAATAGTACTATTAATGTCCGAAAAAGAAGAACAGCTAATCCAAATGCCCGAAAAAATAGAGCCCACTAAAATAGAGCCCACCAAAATAGAGCCCACTAAAATAGAGCCTAAAGAAATGCTCAACGAATCTAAGAAAGAATCTAATAAACCATATAAGCAAGAAACAAGTACAATAACACACGACGAATTAGCTTGGCTAGTTATTGATAAATTTTTCGCAAATGACCCAAATTTGTTAGTTAAACATCATTTAGAGTCCTATAATGATTTTTTCAACAATAAAATACATAATATTTTTAAAGAAAAAAATCCAATATTGATTATGAAAGAGCAAAATGACACAACAAAAGAATATAATTATAGGGCAGAATTATATATAGGCGGACTCGATGGAAAACGTATATATTATGGAAAACCAATAATATACGATGACCACAGAGAGCATTTTATGTTTCCAAATGAAGCCCGGCTAAGAAATATGACATATGCTATAACCATTCATATTGACGTTGAAGTTGTTTATAAAATAATTAATGAACTAGGAGAGCTAAAAGAAACAACCAGTGTATTAGAAAAAATATATTTAGGAAAATTCCCTATTATGTTAAACTCTGACTTATGTATATTAAATGGTCTTGGACCATTAGTTAAATTTAATATGGGTGAATGTAAAAATGATTATGGAGGTTATTTTATAATTGATGGTAAAGAAAAAGTCTTAATAAGTCAAGAAAAGTTTGCGGATAATATGTTATATGTCAAAGCCGACTTTAATGATTTGTATAGTCATTCGGCAGAAATCAGATCAGTATCAGAAGACTCTTCTAAACCAATACGAACATTAAGCATTAGAATAGTTCGTCCAGATACTAAATATAATAACGGACATATAGTAGTGAATGTTCCTAATATAAGAAAACCTGTTCCATTATTTATTTTAATGCGAGCATTAGGTATTTTGAGCGACAAAGAAATTATTAAAATGTGTTTATTAGATTTAGAAAAATATGAAAATTATGTTGCGCTTTTTATTCCATCAATACATGACACCGGCAATATTTTTAATCAAGAAGTTGCCTTAAAATACTTAGCAACATTTACAAAAGGTAAAACGCTAGCGCACGTTTTAGAAATATTGATGGATTATTTACTACCACATATTGGAGATAATAATTTTATTAATAAAGCATTCTTTTTGGGACATATGGTCAAAGAACTATTACAAGTGTATAAAAACGACAAGATGTCAACAGACCGTGATAGTTTCAAATTTAAACGAGTTGAGCTGGCAGGAACTCTTATATATGACTTATTTAAAGAATATTACAGTTTACAACAAAAACACATATTTCAAAAAATAGATAAAGAATATTATTATAAAAAAGGCATATATCAAAACGACTTTATAGGACTAATCGAAAACAATTATTTTGAGTATTTTAAGGAGCGCATTTTGGAAAATGGTTTTAGAAAAGCATTTAAAGGAAACTGGGGCGCAGAAGAGCACACAAAACGGTTAGAAGTCGTTCAAGATTTAAACCGTTTATCGTATAATTCTTTTTTATCGCATTTGCGCAAATTAAATTTACCACTTGATTCAAGTGCTAAAATAATTGGTCCGCGCTTATTACATTCAACACAATGGGGTATTATTGACCCTGTTGATACGCCCGATGGTGGTAATGTTGGGTTACATAAACATATGTCTATTGGTTGTACTATAACTAGTGGATATTCAAGTAAACCAATTATTGAGTTGTTGCGAACCGTGTTTTTTATGGAGTTATTGACAGAATGTACTATTGAATATATTGCGCAATGTACGAAAGTCTTTGTAAATGGTGCGTGGGTTGGTATAATAACCAAACCAGTTGAAGTACTACAATTATTGAAAAATTATCGCAGAATTGGATTGCTACCCGTTTATACAAGTATAAGTTGGTCTATTAAAGATGATAGCATTTATATTTATAGTGATTCGGGTAGATTAACAAGACCCGTTTTCTATATAAAGAATGGGACAATTTCATATAATAATCCATTTATTTATAATAAATTGATTAGTCGTGACTATAATTTTAACGAATTATTAATTGGTTTTAATCCGTTAACTATTTTGAATAAAGATAAAAAAGAGCTAGCAATCAATTTGAATGACTTTATAAAATTAAATAGTGTATTTTTTAATTTAAAAGATTTATATGCTAATTCGGATAGTCTTGGTCTTAATGATCCATTAGAATATTTAATGGAAAAAAGTGGAATTATTGACTTTCTTGATACATCAGAAACTGAATCATCATTAATAGCAATGGCCGTTCAAAATATTACTAAATTTAGTACACATATTGAAATACATCCATCATTACTTTTAGGTATTATGGGCAACCAAATTGTATTTCCGGAAAACAATCAATTACCGCGCGACTTATTTTCTTGTGGACAAAGTAAGCAAGGCGTTAGTTTATATAACACAAATTATCAAAATCGGATTGATAAAATGGGTGTTGTTTTAAATAACGGACAAATTCCGCTTGTTAAGAGTCGTTATTTAAAATACATTTATAACGAAGAGCATACTTATGGTGTAAATGCTATTGTTGCGATTGGTTGTTATGGTGGTTATAATGTGGAAGACTCAATATTATTTAATGAAGGCTCAATCAATCGTGGAATGTTTAATACGACTTATTTTAATATGTATGAAGCACACGAAGAAAGCACAAAAGTTGCGGGTTCAAATGTAGACTCTAAATTTGCAAATGTTGAAACCTTAAATGTTATTGGAAAAAGGCCGGGTTATGAATATTCACATTTAGATAGTAACGGATTAATTACTGAAAATACACCATTAGATGATAAAAAAGTGGTAATAGGAAAGGTTACAAATAATTTAGCTAATCCAGATACATATATAGATGCGTCAATTAGTCCAAAAAAGGGACAATTAGGGTTTGTTGACAAAGCATTTATTACTGAAGGCGAAGAAGGATTTAGAATTGCTAAAATTAGAATACGGGAAGAACGCATACCAGCACAAGGCGATAAATTTTGTAGTAGGTGCGGACAAAAAGGGACATTAGGACTAATTATTCCAGAAGAAAATATGCCTTTTACAAGTGAAGGAATAAGACCAGACTTAATAATTAATCCACACGCGTTACCTAGTCGTATGACAATCGGACAACTTGTTGAAACATTAATGGGCAAAGCATGTGCTCATTATGGTGGCTTTGGAGACTGTACTGCTTTTGTAAATAAGGGCCCAAAACACGAAATATTTGGGTCACTATTGCGAAATATTGGTTATAGTTCAACTGGAAACGAATTATTATATAATGGTGAGTCAGGAGAACAAATAAATATGGAGTTTTTTATTGGACCATGTTATTATATGCGCCTTAAGCATATGGTTAAAGACAAAATCAATTATCGCGCACAAGGACCACGAACTTCGTTAACACGGCAAACAGTTCAGGGTCGAGCAAATGATGGCGGCCTCCGTATTGGTGAAATGGAGCGCGACAGTATTATTGCGCATGGGGCAACAAGTTTTTTGAAAGAGTCAATGTTAGTTCGAGGCGATGACTATTATATTGCTATATGTAATAATAGTGGAACAATTGCTATTTATAATGAGTCAAAAAATGTGTTTATTAGTCCGTTTGCTGATGGACCCCTAAAATTTGCCGACTCTATGGAAAATTCATTGAATTTACAAGTAATTAGTAAATATGGTAAATCATTTAGTATTGTGCGAGTGCCGTATAGTTTTAAATTATTAATGCAAGAACTCCAAGTAATGAATATTCAAATGCGCATTATTACAGAAGACAATATAGACCAATTAACTTCTATGAACTATTCTAAAACAATCGAAAATATAAAATTAACACAATTAACAGCAAAAGAAAGTAGTGAATTTGTAAAGCGCTATGAAAAGCCTTTATTAATACCAGCTAGTAGCACTGAAAGTATTGTTCAAGGAGAAAAAGAAAAAGAAAAAGAAAAAGAAAAAGAAAAAGAAGAAATTGATGATGAAAATGATGAGTCTTCAATTAATCCTGTATCATTGGAAGCTGTTGCGGCAGCAGAAGAAGCATATCAAGATTATTTGGCAGCTGAAGCTATTGATGATGAAGATGACGAAGAGCGTTCTAACCCTCCTATTAGTGTTGATACTAGTGACGCCGCGCCACCTGAATTAGAAGGTGTCGAAACTATTTCAGTTAGTCCAAATACACAACAACAAGAAGCAGCATTACAAGAAAAAAGTGAACCAAAATTAGAAGTAATAACCGACTCATTAATACAGCAAAATTTAGAAGCAGAAAAAAGCATTGAAATAAATGATGAAGATAATAGCGCCAAACGTAAGACAATAAAATTTGAGGGGCAATGATTTAAAAAATGATTTAAAAAATGATTTAAAAAATGATTTAAAAAATGATTTAAAAAATGATTTAAAAAATGATTTAAAAAATGATTTAAAAAATGATTTAAAATATAATTGATATAATAATAAAATTTAATAGTATATTATAAACAGTAATACTATGTCAAATAGCACTATAATTAGTATATATAATTCGCGAAAAAATTTATTAGAAATATTAGAAGAGCGAGGATTTTCAGTTGCCAATTATTCTAATTTTAGTATTACTGATGTCGGTATATTAACAGAAAATAATCAATTAGATATGTTATTAGAAAACAGTTCAATAAATAAGAAAATATATGTTAAATATTATGTAACAAAATTAATTAAGCCACAAAATATTTATGATATTGTAGAGGACTTATTTCATTTAGAGTCAATATTAGAAAAGAAGGACGACTTAATGATTGTTATTAAAGATGAACCCAATGATACATTGTTAGAAAATATTAAAGATATTTGGACTAGTGACAAAATTTATATTTCATTAGTAAATATTAAAAGGCTACAATTTAATATATTAAAACATACTTTAGTTCCAAAGCATACAATATTAAGTGATGATGAGAAGGAAGTTTTTATGAAAAAATATAATATTTTAGATAATTCACAAATTCCTGATATATCATATTTTAGTCCCGTTTCAATTGTTATTGGTCTTCGTCCAAACGATGTTGTTAAAATTGAGAGAGCTAGTCGCACTTCTATAACATCAGACTTTTATAGAATTTGTAAAATATATTAATAATAGACTAATATAGTATAAAAGTATAGACTAATATAGTATAAAAGTATAGACTAATATAGTATAAAAGTATAGACTAATATAGTATAAAATAATAAACTAATATAGTATAATATATATTATATATACTAAGAATGAGTGGTGAGCCGAATGTTAATTTTTACGATTTTGATGGATGTTATAGCAAACCTAGTTCCTCTAGTTTTGACATATCATTAAATTCAAGATTTTATAAGTCAGTAGTTGAAAGTGTTGCGCAATGTCAAGCAGAGGCTATGCGAAAAAATGCTGATTTTTTTTTAATGAATGATATTTCTTCATCAACTGTTACAGATAATAATAGTAATTGTTATGTTCCAAAACCAGTTTCATCAAATTTAGGGTCGTTTGTAAGTGTTGATACTATGCTTCAATTATTTAGTGATTTATTTGGAACAACAGCTAAAACAAGTGTTAGCGACACTTGCAATAATATGTTATTTAGACGAACCCCAGCTAGTCCGTTATCAAGTCAAAAATGTTTTAAATATACATTAGACGAACAAGTATATGCTCCAAAAATGCAGTTTGCTCATTATAAAAAACCAATATTAAACGAGTCTAATTTAGGATTAGCAACAAGTATTCAATCGCGCCCAACAAGTTATTATGAAAACCCAACATTACTAGCCGAATTGGGGTCATATAAAGAGTTATTATATATTGATCAAACAAATGTTCAAGCAAGTGGTCCGTTATATAGAACATTTAAGAACTTTATATGTAGTCCAAGTCAAGAAAATGAGAGATTGTTTGATATTCAATTGGCGAATTTACAAGCTAAATACGATAACTTAATAGGAAAAACAGATGACATTAGTGTTGATTTATCTAATATAAATTATTTAAAAATGGGAGATAATAATACAATAATGGCATTAAATGCTAGAATAGCTAGCAAGAAGCAAGAGTTAGCTAACTTATTAGGCTCGGGAGGAGCAAATAATGGTAGATTAAGTGATAATGTTTTTTTAACACAATTTAAGATAATAGAAAATGGAATATTGCTATTTATAATGGTGGTTATGTGTTTTATGTACTATAAAACACGAAATTTAAAAACTATTACTATGAATAATATAGTAAATGCTAGCACAAGCACAAGCACAAGCGCTAGCACAAGCGCTAGCACAAAAACTAGTTCAGTTCCTAGCACAAATAATCCACTGAATAGCGTAGTAAATAATCTTGTTAATAATGCTATAAAAAAATAGGCAATCTTAGTAGTTAATACTTAATAATACTTAGTAATACTAAGTAATACTAAGTAATACTAAGTAATACTTAGTATTTAAAAAATAAATTAATTAATATAATATTTTATTATATTAATTAATACTTAGTATGAATAATGATGAATTATTTGTCGATGTTTTACAAAATAATTCTTTACTAAACAACAAAAATTTACTAGAAAAAACTCAAAAAACTCAAACAACTCAAAATAGTGTTTCATATATGTCTATTGTTGACTCAATAGACTATTTAGGATGTATTAATAATAACTGTACTAAAATTGAATGTAATTGTAAGCCTAATGAAAACTGTAACTGCTCTAATTCTAATGTAAAAACTAGAACAAATCAGACTAATAAGACTAATCAGGCAAATCAGGCAAATCAGGCAAATCAGGCAAATAGTGCCATTAATTTTATATCAAAATTAATAGATTTTTTATTTATATTTATACAATTGCTATTGTTTGTATATATAGTATATAACAGGGCATCACATTATTTAATATATTCTTTAGGAATTACACTAATTTATATTTTTTATAGAATGTATAATGTTAACTTGTTATAACTTGTATAATGTTGACTTGTTATAACTTGTATAATGTTGACTTGTTATAACTTGTATAATGTTAACTTGTTATAACTTGTATAATGTTAACTTGTTATAACTTGTATAATGTAAATATATTTTAAGTAATTAAATAAAATATATTAACATATTAAGTTAAGTATAGATGAAAATTAAATTAAATGCTACTACTAATGGTAATATAAAACAAGTATTATATATTTTATTTTTTGCTAGTATTATTGTAATAAATATATATTTAATAAGTATAACTAATTATAATTCACTTGAATTTGGATTTGGACTAGTCAATGAAAATAAAAGCATACATAATTCTATAATAGAAAATTTTGATGTAGAAAAGTATGTAGACCTATGTAAAAATAGGAAAACAAATTTTTATGATCTTACACCCTCAAAACTAACAAATGCTTTAGATGTTTCGTCTAACTCTGATTGTGAATTAGCATGTGATAACGCAAAGTGTGATATATTTTTATTAAAAGACATAAGTAACTCAACTATGAAAAAATGTAGATTATTTAAAGACCCTAATACTAATCCAATATATGACATATCTTTAACTTTAAATTGTGAATCTAATATATTACCACCTAATGATTATGGAGTATATAATGGTTATGGATTTGTAAATAAAAATTACTTTGAAGACAAGAAATCCGGATTTCAATATATTGACCGATATTTAGAAGAAACAGAATTGATTATTGATGATTTATCTTATATAGGTTATTTAAATAAGAAAGCTAATGATTTAGATTTAACTAATATTAGTAGTAAAAATTTGTATGACTATATAGAAGACCAAAAAATAAGTATATACAATACTATTTTAAATTCTATTAATAATGTTAATAATAGACTGTTTAATAATAGTAAAAATATATTGTTTACCGATTTATTTAATCATTCTTTAAGTCATAGTGAAATTAGCAACAATGTTTTAATACCGAAGACGAGAGATTTGTCTTTTATTGATCTAATAAATAATTCCGGCACAATAAATGCTAATTCAGAATTATTAAAAAATAGGCAAAATACATTACTAACTAATTCTAACTCAATAAATAGCATATATTTAATTTTATTCATTATAATGGTATTAACATTAATATTACTAATTTTATACAATACAAATATTATAGGTGAATTTGTATTATTAAGTTATTTTGTTTTTATTATAGTTCTAATACTATTTATAAATAATATTGTAAAAATATAATATATAACATATACTATGTTATATGTAGACCCTTTAGGAAAAGTTACTGAAATAAATTATGCTAATAATCATATTAAGAAATTGAGAGAAAATAAAATGTTATATGAAGAGAGATTGAAGAGCGTTCATAAAAATAACTATTCAAATAATATAATTTTTGCAGTATACTCTGTATTGGCAATCATTTTTATTTTGATGGTATTATATTTATTAAGAAAATTACGTATTTAATAATCTATATTTTATAATGTTATTATAAATATAAATGGGAAATGTGGAAATTTCTAATGATTTATTACTAGATATATTAAAAGAATCTGATGTATATACTGCTCCAGATTTGATTGAAACCGAAATTAATAATGCCGTTAGTGAATTTTTAATTAAAAAAGACAATATTTTTACAAACGTGTTGGGTGATTTTATGATTAATAACGATCACGGCCAAGAGTCAACTATTAAAAATGTGTATGATAACATAAATCAAAGTAATCAAAATAAGCTTAGACATATTGAAATAATTAACTATAATGATAAGGTTAATAAAGAATATTTAAACATAATTATGGTTATAATTTTTGTATGTATTATTATAATTCCGTTAGCAATTGCTAATAAGAATAATTTGCTTCCAAATAGTGTAACATTAGTATGTTTGGTAACATTATTGTTTTTGGCTAGTGCTTATATTTTGTATAAAGTTGTTGATATTTATATGAGAGATAATATAGATTTTGATAAAACTCGCATTCCATATGATAGAAACGCAGCACAATTGGAAAAAGAAGGTAAACTTATTAGAAAGAGGAATCCATTAACATCACTAACATTAACTTGTGTGGGACAAGATTGTTGCGATGGGTCGATGGTTTATGATTATGCGAAAAATAAGTGTTTGATGACTGAAAATTTTAATAATTTTTTTGAAGGACATGAAAATCGTGAAGGTGCTAATGAAGGTGCTAATGAAGGTGCTAATGAAGGTGCTAATGAAGGTGCTAATGCTCTAGTTGAGCCATTTGGAGTAGGTTGTGCTAAAGACTTTTTATTACAAAAATCATTTAGTTTTTCAAATGGAATATTATTTCATATTCCTTTAAACATTTAACATTTAACATTTAACATTTAACATTTAACATTTAACATTTAACATTTAACATTTACATTTAACATTTAACATTTAACATTTAACATTTAACATTTAACATTTAATATTTAACATTTAACATTTAGAAAACGAGAATTATAAGCAAGTTTTAATATATTATACTTTTAATTTTATTTAGTGTTAAAATTAAATTAAAAGTATAATATATTGCTCTATATTAGTTAATATATAGTATGGGAAATAAACAATCAACAGCACATTACACACCCGGCGGCTTTGCTATGGAATGTAATTGCGAGCGCGTTATGCCGCAAGTTATAAAAGAGTGCTGTGAAGCGGTCAGCACAGGTGTTGAAGGAACATTTTTAGCGGGTCTTGATGGAATGCTTGGTCCAAATGCTACTTTAATAACAAGCGCATTAACCGAAACAGATTGGCAAACAAAATATAGTAATTATGTACAAAATATTAACACAGCGGGTGGTAATAATATTGAACCATTTGCCGCATCAGCACAAGACCTTAAAAATCAGAACTATTGTGACTGTGATGGTGCCGCAACACAAGTTATAAGACAATGCGAAGAAGGTTCAAAGAAAGCGGCAGAAACTATTGGTGACATAATAGATGAAAATAGCGATTTATTTGATGGATTATATAGTGCGGGACAGGTTGCGGGTAATTATGCTAGTTCAAGTAATCCAACTCAAGAACCTGATATTGTATCTGACCCATCTACAGAGACAGGTGTTAGCACATGGTTAGCAACATATTTTACTCCAACACGCACATCTAGAGTTGAAAATTACGAAGACATTGGGTTATATAAGTTTGTAAGACAATCATTAGAGTCTAGGCATAGGGCATTTAAAAATACTCCTCAATTTGCCGAAGACTGTAAAAATAATGCCACACATTCAATTAGAACATTTCTAGGAGAAGAATTGATTGATTTAAATACGCTATATAAGTATTATACAACATTTGTGGCAGATCACAAAACATTATTATTGGATAGAGGTTCTATGACGGACATTATTAGTAATAAAGTTGCTATATTACAAGAATTACAAGCAAAAATAGACAAGTATAAAACGTCATTACAAATGGATAATAGAAAAAATATATATTTAGACTCAAACTACGAATTATATAAAACTATCTATTTTTATTACATAATAGTTTATTATAGTTTAATTGTATTGTATTTAATATTTTCAAAATTTATAAGTGAAAAGCAATATACTAATAGAGTAACGCTTTTACTATTATTTATTTATTTAATTATACCTATAATATTGTCATATTTAATGAACGTAGCATATGAAGGATATATTTATTATTTAGAAAGTTTGAATTTGAAAGAAGACATTCCAACATATAATTCTATAATAGAAAAAATGTATTAAACTTGTGACTTGTAAACTTGTGACTTGTAAACTTGTGACTTGTAAACTTGTGACTTGTAAACTTGTGACTTGTAAACTTGTGACTTGTAAACAATAATAACAAATTTGTATTTTGTTTTTATTGTTTTTATTGTTTTTATTGTTTTTATTGTTTTTATTGTTTTTATTGTTTTTATTGTTTTTATTGTTTTTATTGTTTCTATTCTTGTTTCTATTCTTGTTCTTGTATTTGTTCTTCATTATCGCTTTCATTATTATAATTTATAATAACATTATACCATTTGCCCCGCTTATTTTTTCCATATTGTTTATCCATATAGTCTGTTATTTCTTTTCCATTTGGTAAAGTTGCGCGTCCATAATTCATTGTATACCATGTTTTAAACTCCTCCATTAATTCTGTTTTCTTAACCACTCCATCACGCATACGACCTATTTTCTCTTTAGCAAACTCAGTTAAATAATCTTGTGCTTCACGATAGTTATCACTAACAGATGTAACAATTTTGGCATCTTTCACTTTGCCATCTGTTTGATATGCCATAGTAACCAATTTAGACATTAAAATGGGAGCCCATAAAGTGAATTTTTCATCAATTTTTTGGTCGATTAAATATTGATATGGAAAATTCGCTTTTGGAAATTTATCCTCATTTTCATAAGGCGCATCTGTAAATTTTGACATAAAATCACAAATGCGAATGCGTCTCCATGTTCCATCATCATTTGTGTTGATGTCAAATAACACGTTAGTACACACTACTAATTTAAATTGAGGCATAAATGTTACGCTATCTTTGAATAACGCTCGTGCCTGAATGGGGTCACCTCCGGTAATTTCTTTCATAATACCTTCATTAATAACATCACCTTTGCTAGGTTCTTGCATAACAGCATAGCGAACACCCATTAATGCTACTACTTCAGATGAAGTAGACCCAATTGAGTTCCGTGATTGCGTAATTAATGTAATAGGAACTGTTGCCTTATAGTCTCCTAAACACCGGCTCATTAGTTCAACTAATTTTGATTTACCATTACAACCACTACCTGTATAAATGTTAAAAGTTTGGCTATGATTTTTTCCAATTAAAATGGAAGCTAAATGCTCCCACATATAACGACGAAGTTCTTTATCTGGAAAGAGTTCGTCAATAAACTTATTTATTTCTTGAATAATAGGACAATAAGTGTTTGAACTTAAATTGTCATATGGAATATAATCAATATTAGTGGATTTAGAAATATAGTCGTCTGGCTTGCCCTTTCTGTGAGTTTTTGCCTCAAAATCGATTACATAATTGTTAAAACACATTAAATAAGGATTTGCGTCTAATTTGTTCATAAAGTTTTTATCATAAAATAGCTCTTTAGCCTCTTTCATAATATTGTTTTTCCAACTTGTTGTTTTCAATAATATACATATATCTCCCAATTTTAAAGCGCGGGTTTTTAGATTTTCTGTATTTTCATCATTATTTTCTTTTTTTGTAATTGTTTCAATTAATTCGTGCGATTTTTTAGAGTAAATATCGTGCATCTTTTTAGATATTAATAATCTCAATGTGCTTCCTGAATCAATTTCGTTCCACTTGTGATTTTTATATTCATACCACTCATTATTTTTCACGCTTATACACACAAATTGGTCTTTAAAAAGTTGATATAATACAACCGCCAAATCAAATTCCGCCACTTTATCTTTTAAAATCATGGTTTGCAGTGTTTGTTCTATGTAATAAGTAATTGTTTCTTTGCGGATTTTTTCATATTCGGCATAATTATCTGTTTTAGACCAAAACATAATAGAGCGATTAGTTAAACCATCGCTATTTTTTACATCAAAACTTTTCCATAGCTCATATAGTTCGTATACTTTAGCTTGAGTAAAATTGAACGTCTCACATTGAGAACTTAATTTAAGCCAAGTCAAAAATAACTTTTCATGCGTATTTTTAAGAGCCCAACCGACCCTAATCCACTTATTATATGAACCAGCCCCATAATAACTTTTCGGCAAAATCATAGTAAATTCGTGTGTCTCTCTTATTTCATAATCACTATTTGAGATTTCTTCAAGAAAACAGTCAATTAAACTATCTAATGTGTTAGAATCACTAATTTTACCAAAATCATACATAGCAATGTCTATTTTGGTATTAACAACATTTATAGTTGGTTTACGCTGTTTTACATTTAGTTGTTGTTTCTCATATTCTATTTTTTTCAATAAGACACTACTTTGATTAAGTTCAAATTGTTGATGCTCTTTACAACGCGCACTCATTAAAGGTAAGTGTTGTTGAATGTTAATTTTTGATACAGGAATTTCTTTGAAATCCCACGTCTCTTCTTGGTCTGCTTCATCGTCTTGTTTTAAATAGGTTAGCTCATAAAAATATGCCAGACTATATGCTTTATGGTCTGGCTTTCGCGAGCCATAAACTTGCCAATTAACAAACCCTTTTGTTACTCCTTCATCAAACACGTCTTCATACGAATTTGTATTTTGTATATTGTCCCAAATATTTTCAATTTCTTCAATAATCATTTTTCGCAAAACACATTGATGTGATTTATCCATTTTTATAGTAAATATAATATGAATACCATCTTTTACTTTGTCTTCGCATACATTTACATCTGGTTTTTCCAATATATATACATTTATTGTTGATTTATTTGGTATACTATATATTAAATTCAATTTATTGGCATACAATACAATCAAATCAATAATGTGATTTTTATTATGTTGTCTAGTCTTAATAGTTGTGTCATAACGCAAATCAATATCTACTAACAATGGGCCGTCTTCAATTAATTGTTTTTCTGTCAAATATTCTTTGTTTTTATTCTCAAAAACATGACTATAATAATATGTCCAAAATTCGGGCATATTTGTAATATTATAACTTCCAGCATATATGCCCAATTCTTTGCTGCCTATTTTTGTATGTGTAATAATGCCGCCTTTTTCAGACTTATCAGACTTTTTTGAATATAAATATTCATCCCATTTGGATGACAAAATTTTAGTATTAGTGTTATTACTTGTCATACTATGTATATTATTATAGTATAATATATTTTTATTTCAATTTTTATAATATTATTATTATTTATAAAATAGTATTAAAACTAACATTCTAATATTATTACTATTATGTATATAAATAATAGCGCCATTAAGCGAATAGCAAAGGATGTTAAATATATTATAACTAATGAAGCGTCTTTAAGTAGTGAAAATATATATTATAAGCATGATGAAGAAAATGTGTTTAAGGGTTATGCTTTAATAATTGGAAATAAGGACACGCCATATGCTTATGGTTATTATTTTTTTGAATTTATTTTTCCCGAGACTTATCCTTTTGCGCCGCCACAAGTTAATTATTTGACAAATGATGGCATAATGCGATTTAACCCCAATTTATATTCAAATGGCAAAGTATGTTTATCTATATTAAATACGTGGGCGGGCGAAAGTTGGAGTTCATGTCAATCAATACATTCAATATTATTTACATTAGTAACAATATTGTGCGACAATCCATTATTAAATGAACCGGGAGTGAGAGAACAACATAGTGAATTAAATAAATATAATTATTTAGTGTTTTATAAAAATGTTGAATTTTCAATAGCCACCTTAATATGTTTAATAAATGATTTTCCAACAGAGCATAGTGTATCCCGAAAAAAAACGGCGCATAGTATAGAAATTATGCGTAAATTTAAGACTATTGTTAATAGTGCGTTTGAAACTAATAAAACACACCTTTTGGAATTAATAAATGCAAATAAAATTAAATATAGTAATTTTATTGCTATGAAAAATCCGTTTGAAATTGTGTTCTATAATTTAATTTATAGTCTTAATTATAACAAATTATATGATTTAATTTTAAACATTTAATTGATTGTTAATATATAAAGAGGCAACATTCATAAAGAGTTTTATGTGCTCGTTTTCAGTTAGCTCTGTATATGCTTTTTCGTTTGCTTTATTACTTTGTAAAAACTCAGCAATTATATTATTTTTTGTCATATTTTTTAGTCGCATACCGAGTCTATCTATTTCATATACGTCATCACTTGAAATCAGGTCTTGAAATAATTGATTTGTATTTGGAAACACATCAATAAATAATATAATGGTTTTTTTTAATTGTGAGCATATTTCTTCAAATTGTGTTATTTGTTGACATAGACTAGTTGTTATTTCTCCTTGTAGTTGTGGACGATTGTTACAAATCCATTTTATTATTTCAATATGTGTCTTCATTCTTTTATGGGAGTCGTGCAATTTTGTAATTAATATAGCACGCATTGCTGGAGTAATATGTTGTGTCTCTGTGCGTAACTCTTCTATTTGTGATAATGCTAGACCGCTTTCGATTAGGTTGCTCAGTTTTGTGATGGTGCTTCTACAAGCAGGACATGTATTATGTGAAATTGGTTGAGCTAACCAGTGTTCTAGACATGTTCTATGAAATATATGATTACAAGATGTTCGAGTTCCGTCATTTATGTCTTGTATATCCATCAAACATATAGCACACGTTGGGTCATCATCTAAAAATTTAGATAGCTGACGTTGTTTAAATTTTCTTTTTAGGGTTTTAGCAATCTTACTTTTAGCAAATAATGGTTTTATAATTGCTACTCCTCTTCTTACTGATGCTGGAGTTATTTCCTTAGAATGTGTTCTTGAAGTTTGTGAAAATTTTGATTTTGCTCTCCTTGTAGAACTTGTAGAACTCGTAGAACTTGTAGAACTCGTAGAACTTGTAACTGGTGTCCTTACTTTTCTTGTAATCCCAAATCGTTGTAATATTGAATCTTTAACATAATTTAATACGGAACTTCTTCTTCTAGTAGACATATTAATATAAAAATATAAAAATTATTTAATGTGTAAAATTGATTGTTATTTTTAATTATTTAAATAGTATATATTATATACTATAATACGTTAACAATGAATTTTTGTACTAATTGCGACAATATGTATTATATTAAATTAGAAGAAGAAGAATGTGATAAAATTGTTTATTATTGTAGAAATTGTGGCAATGTTGACGATAAAATTTTAGATGTAAATAAATGTATATTAGAAGAAAATATTAATAAAACAGAAGATAAATATAATACTCATATTAATAAATATACTAAATTAGATATTACTTTACCGCGAATTAATACTATTAAATGTCCTAATAGTTTATGTGAAACAAATAAAGACGGGTTTGATTCGAGTAAAAAAGAAATTATATATATTAGATATGATAATATTGCTATGAAATATTTATATTTATGTAGTCATTGTGATTTTATTTGGAAAACGAATTAAGCTTTTTAAGCATTTTAAGCATTTTAAGCATTTTAAGCTTTTTAAGCATTTTAAGCTTTTTAAGCATTTTAAGCTTTTTAAGCATTTTAAGCTTTTTAAGCATTTTAAACTAATTATTAAAAAATATAATTGATATAAATATTTTTTAATAGTTTTAAATATATTTAAATATATTTTAACTATAAAATGGACGATAAAGTTAATACAGAATTAACAGAAGTCGACCTTGAACCAGAAGTAGAAGCAGAAGTAGAAATAGATCCGGATGTAGACCTAGATATTGAGCAAGATAATAGCGGCGATGAAGTATCAGATAATGATGACTCTATTGACGAGGAAGACGATGATGATGACAATGATGATGAAACTAGCATTTATAAGCAACAAGCCGATACTAAAAAACTTGAAACCGATGATAAAATTGGTAAAAAAAATATTTTTGATAGTGAAAAAACAGCATATAGCAAATACGACCATGACATGGAAGACTTAGACGAAAGTGATTTTAACAAATTTAATGATGATTATAAGAAAAATCATATATTAAGTCACCATAATGAGTGTTTATATAAAAATTTTAATGAAATTAAAGAATTGTGTAAAGTAACAAAAAATAAAGATGGGATTATTGTAGACGAATTACACAAAACTATGCCATTATTGACAAAATATGAAAAAACGAAAATACTAGGAATGCGTTTAAAACAATTAAATAGCGGATGTACTCCATATATTAGTGTTAATGAAAAAATAATAGATAATAACATAATTGTCTTAATGGAGTTAGAGCAAAAAGTGCTACCTTTTATTATTCAACGACCATTACCAAATAATACTTTTGAATATTGGAAACTACAGGACCTTACTATTTTATAGACATATTTATATATATTTATACATATTTATACATATTTATATATGTTTATCTTTTAAATCTATTTCCACAATCTAAGCATGTAACAAATGTTGTCATTGGTTCATCTGCGCTCCGCGTTTGTAATTGATAATACGTACATTTTTTAGATTTACATTTTCCACAAATAAAATTGTCTGTTGACGCTTCAATTTTTGGTGTGTATTTATTTTCATCCTTAATTTTTTTCTCTTCTATTAATGTTTCCCATAGTTCAGGGCGTAGCTCTTGATGACTCATATAAACAAATTCATGTGCTTTAACTGCTTTTGATAATAGTTTAGATAGCAAGTCATTGTCTTTTAAATTTATAATAAGTGTTCTTAATTTTTCTATATATAGCAATACAAAGGACTCATTACTCCATTTCTTTAATAAATTTTTTTCTTCACATACTTTTATAGCATAATTATAAATACCTTTTTCTAGATTTTCACAAATGCTTTTATTATTTACAATACTATTTAATTTAGTAATAACATTCTCTCTAAAACAATCGGGGTCATTAATCTTTCTATTAAACTTACTCATGTTAATATAATAAATAATAAGTATTAATTATTATATCAATTTTTATATTAATTTTTATAGTTTATAGTTTATATTTTATATTTTATATTTTATATTTTATATTTTATAGTTTAATGCTCTTCATCTGAATAACAATATAATTCATAACTTAATTCAGAATTAGTATCGCTAGTATTATCAATAACATCATTGTTATTTTTGTTTGTATATAATATTTCATTTAACTTACCAACATTAGTATGTTGTGTTATTAAATCACCATTATTTATGTCTCCATTTATGTGTCCATTTATGTGTCCATTTATGTGTCCATTTATGTCTTCATTGGTGTCTTCATTGGTGTCTCCTTGTATATCTTCGTTTGTATTAAACTCAATTGTTTGTGGTAAGTCAAAAAATTTGGAAAAAAATGTGCTTTCTAAATTAATATAAGTCACTCTATTTGTCATTATAAAAATACATTTATTGTTAATATTTACTTTTATATTATATTTAACTAATAACGGGTGATTATTGTATGTTTTTACATTGTTATCCTCTTTGCACCATAATTCAATAACATTAGTAGAACCACAATCCCACGCATATACTTTCTTGAAATTATTGTTTGATTTGTAACCGCATTTTTTATATATATTAGCACTATCAATATTTTTCACTTTTATTTCTTTAAAACTAGTATTTTTTAATGTAATACAATATAACATTAACTGTATTAATGAGTAATTAATTAATATATAGTACTATTTGTTTAAGTGCTAATCATATATATTTTAAGCTTTTAAGCTTTTAAGCTTTTAAGCTTTTTAAAAAAATTAATAAGTTTTAATTGTATATTATTTTTTTTTATAATATACAAACTAGATGATTTTATATATTATAAAATGGACTTTACTTTATAGTATATTAATTTTTCTAATCCATAATTTATATTCGTTTTTTAAAAGTAATTTGACTAATACTAAAATTAAAGACTATTATAATACTTTTTCTATAGAAAAAGATAATACTAATAATACTAATAATAATTTATTATATGATGAAATTAATATTTCATCAACCTCTTTAGATGCCTTAGCAAATAATATTAACGATACTAATATGAAAGATGAATTAACTGATTTTTTACAGAAAATTAAACTCTAATTTTTTTCTTTAATTTTTTTCTTTTTCTTTTTATTTTTTTATTAATTAATTTATTATTATATAAAACTGAAATAATTAATTACTATAAACATAGTAATTAGAAAATAAGATGGAAAATAAGATAGAAAATAAGATGGAAAATAAATTAAAAAATGGATTATTAGTATATAATAATAGTAAACACATTCTTCATAGATTTCCTAACTTTAAATTATATAGTAATAGTTTTAATATTCCAAATTTAATAGATAATGCAGATTATTATGTATTAAAACCAAAAGGAAGAAAGGCATATTTATGGTTTACGTATTATAAAAAGGACTTGCTATGTTTATTAATATTTATTAATAATAGTTCTAACATTTATGATGAAGCAAACGAGTTTTATTATTATAATATTAATTATGATAAACGGTTATGTTATAACAATGTATTATTAAATGGAATTTACTTTTATAGCAATAGCAATAGCAATAGCAATAGCAATAGCAATAGCAATAGCAATAGCAATAGCAATAGCAAAAAAGTTAGCACTCATTATTTTATACTCGATAATGTAATGAATTATAATTGCGTTAATTTGGATAAACTAAACCATAATGAGTATAATAATTTTACAGTTAAATTAAATTTATACAAACTAGTGTTAAAATTCATTATAAATACTAATTATAGATTATGTTTAGGAATAATTACTAATAATTATAGCAATGTTTTTAAACATATATATAAATTAGACTATAAATTATATAGTATAGCATGTTATAATAATAGTCGCTTTTTAGGTAATTTTATAGTTACTAATTCAAGTGCTTTAGAAAAATCTGTGCCTGCTAATTTTAAAATATGTGCGTGTATTAGTCAAGACATATATAAGCTATATGTATTAGATAACGCTAATAAAGAAGTATTTTACGATTATGCGTTAATTGATAGTTATAAAACTAGTGTTTTTATGAATGGTTTATTTAGAAGTATTAAGGAAAATAGTAATTTAGATTTATTAGAAGAAAGTGATAGTGAAGATGAGTTTGAAAATACTGATATAAGTAAATTTGTAAATTTGGAAAAATCACATATTATTGAATGTATATATAATAAAAAATTTAAGAAATGGATTCCAATTAATTTAGCAAATAATAATAATAATAATATTATTAATAATAGTAAAATTAATTTTATTATAAAAAAAAATAAAATATTTATTTAGTATATAAAAAGAATGTTGGAGACTTTACAAAACGAGATCGTTCAAGTTGGTGGTGAATTACATGGTTCGGAGCTTATGGGTGGCAGACGCAGACGCAGACAGTCAAGAGGTGGCCGTCGCAGTCGTCGCCGCAGAATGGAAGGTGGCAGACGCAGACGCACTCGCGCTCGCAGACACTAGATTTTAGTGTAATTTTTTTCTATTATATTTGATTTGATTTGATTTAATACAATCAAATCAAATATTATATTATAATATATTATATTATATTATATTACAATATGTTCGGAGGATTTACATACAAAAATATGTTTAGTAAGAGCAGAACCAAATCTAAAAGTAGCTCTAAGATAAAAGGTAAAAGTAAAAGTAAAAGATTTAAAACAAAAAAGAGTAAGAGCAAGACCAAATACGGCTTCTACAGTTAATTATAAATTATAAAAGATTTGTCTTAATATTAAAATATTAAAATATTAAAATGAATATACAAATAAAAGACTTACATATAAAAATAACACTCCTAAAAATGTTATATTAGGACCTGAAACATAGTTTATTAAAATATTTGATACTATTAATGTTGAAATTAACATTAGTGCGTCAACAACCAATATTTTTGTTCCATATTCTTTCGCATATTTTTTGAAGAACTCCAATACTTTACTGCTTTTAGTATTTATTGAATTTATAAAAAAACCAAAACTAGTATCATGCACTAGTCCTATTATAACAACACATAGTAGCTGTAAATACAAATTAGGTGTTAGCAATGTAGCTAAATAAGCTCCAACTAATATCGATGTTATGTCCATAGTATAAGCACCAAGTGTAAATTCATTATACCATTGCCTAATAGTTTTTCTAGTTAATGCACTAAAATATATTAAAATTAATACTACACTTTCTACAATTATTGCTCCCACCGCCAATGTTAATATATTGTGATTATTCATTTATATATTTATATAAATATATAAATATATAAATATAAATACAGTATAAAAATTATTAGTTATTGTTTCAAATTAAACATTTATGTGTTGTTTCAGTTGCACTAGCTTTTTTTCGACTATTTGGTATTAATGTATTCCAATAGGCTGTTTCTGTTTCTGTTTCTGTTTCTGTTTCTGTTTTAAGCGTCTTTAAATGCTTTATATAATCACAATACTTTTCATTATTTGAACGAATAATTTTATAATTTTTTTCGTTATAAAATGCGCGACGCTTATTAAATTGATTTAAAAATACATCGTGATTATCTATTAAATCAATTACAAGCGGATTAGCATGTTTTTCTCTCAAAATTCGACCCACAGCTTGAATAATATCGGATTTTGGGCTTGCTAAAAATAGGCTTGTTAATGATTTAATATCGAGCGCTTCAGCCGCCATACTATAGGTTGCCAATATGATTTGTTTTGATTCGCTTTTTTTCAATTCTTCCATTTTCATTCCGCCAACATAATAGCCAACACATGCTATTTTTTTATGAGTTAATGACTCAAACAAATAATTTAATAAATTTTTTGTTTGTGCTAATACTATAAATTGTTGATGTGGATTAATAAATAATTCGCTTTCTAATATATATACTATAAAATCGCTTCTGCGATTGTAGTTGGAAATTTTACTTACCAGCGTTGAATATTTCACATTTCCTCTATAATCTCGTTCAACTTCATTATAGTCTTCATCATTTTCAACAATATAATCGATTGCTTTTACCAATACATTATCTTGTGAGCTATTTTTAGGTGGTTTATAGCATATTTCTCCTAAATGCATTTTAAATAGTTTTGTTAGGCCATCCTTTCTATCCATTGTGGCGCTTAGTCCAAGACCATATAATGTATTACATTTTTTTAAGCAATTGCTAAACACTTCGCTAGACATATGATGACAATTACTAACAATTGGACCGCAACTTATTTGTATAGTGTCACCAGTCACTATATTCGCTAATATATAATTATGATTGTCAGCAACTTCAATATCATATACATCACTACTATCTTCACTTAATATAAATTCTTGTTTTACCACTTCTAATAAAACCACTTCTTTAGAAGTGCCGCTTTTGCTCAATACTTTTGACCCGCTATTTAATTTATGGGCTTCTACATAGTCGTTAGGCGTTAATATTTTATGATTTAACGTGCATTCAATAGTGCATTCAAAAGTGTTGCGCTCATTATTTAATGTCAATTTTACAAATTGATTGCTCTTTTTCTTCCAAGCATATGTGAGTGGTTTATATTCAAAAGTCTTTGATGTTCTATTGTAACTGCGAATATTTAAGGCTCTGTTTTGTTTCCATAATTTATAGAGATTTGAAATTTTTACACAGCCTCCGCTAGTATAAATTAGCGTAGACCCTTTAAAGCATTCATCATATACACTTAGTCCAAAACTATCAAATAATGTATCATCATAAGTTTTCATACTTACTGACTGAATCATTGCTAATACAATGTCCTTATTTTCTATGTCAATAATTGGACCTTGTATTAGTCCAATTTTGGCATTTGGTAAATATTGTGCTATTCTCTCTATCCATTGATCTTTTAGGAAAGATTTATGAACAAAAATAATTGTTTTTTTGCGCAAAACTTCAATAATTTTGAGCCCTAACACAGTCTTTCCTGCGCCGGTCCATAATTCAATAAGAGCTGAGCCGTTACCTTTATTCTTTGTACTATCATTTGTACTATCATTTGTACTATCATTCTTTGTACTATCATTTATGCTAGTATTTGTGCTAGTACTAACAAAATCAATAGCTTTTAAGTATTCATTTAACACTTTTTGCTGATAATCTCTCAAAGTCCCATTAAATTTAAGATTAATAGTAGCACCATATTGAATTTTTATAGTCTTTGGATAGCCAAACATATTTATACCCCAATAACGTGGAACATATATTTTTTTTTCAGACTCTTGATATGCTGGAAAAGATTTGGCTTCTGTTAATGAATTGATTAAAACAGGTTTTAACGTTAATTCATCTTTTATAAAGTCAATAATTTTAGTAGTTAAACATACTTTATAAATAGAATAGCCTTTGTTTCCCAAATAGCTGTTTATTAAATTATTTTTTTTCAAATTTTCGATTACATCGGCTAGTTCCAAATAAGATTCTCTATTTTTGGGGCTTATTTTTTTAAACTTTAACATAATCATTAAATAGCAATATTAATATTTTATTAATATTTCAATTTTTAATAAAATATTATAATATTAATAATATAATATAATATAATGAATTTAGTAAATAATTTTAAAAATAAAGTGCTAGAACTCAAAAATATTAAAAATTATGAATTAGTCTTTGTTATACTATTACTATTATATTTAATAAGTGATGTATATACACCCTATGATTTGGCGCCACATATAAATACTGCCCATACGTATATATCTTTATTTGCCATTTTTATTTTACTTTTACTAAATAGCAATCCATTAATTGCCTTATTCTTTGCTATTGTAGCCCTAATATTTCTACAACGTTCAAGCAAAGTAGATCATAGAGTTATGGCTCCAAGTAACGCTAATAAAACAGCGGCAATGGAAAATTTAAACAATCATTTAAGCATAAAAACACTTGAAGAAGAAATGGTGGGTCAAATTGATAGACAACCTGATAATATTGTTAGTCAAAATTCATATCACCCTGTTATGTGTGATTCGCATGATGCTTCATATGTAAATTAACTTTATTCTGGTAATTATACTGGATTACTACTTGCTTAATCATTTGTTTTATCATCTGTTTTATCATCTGTTTTATCAATTATAGTGTTATTAAATTGATCTCTATCTATAACAGTCTTTGGATACTTAATAAATATCATATTTCCAATTAAATAAGCAAATGCTAGAAAAATAACTCCAATAAATATTTGTAAACCTATATTCTGAAATATTTTATCTGGAGCAAGTAGGCCATTTGCTTCTTTTAATACATCGGCCGAATAAGTATTCGAAGTTATTGAATTATTTTGCATGTCAATTGGTATGTTATTTTCATCAACAGGATTACATTTTATATATATATTGTCTTGTGGATTATTATATGTTTTTATAGTCCAATCAGCATTATTATATATTTCAGTCCATGTTTTAACATCTGCCAAAGTTTTACCGAGAACTTCTGATGTAAAATTAGGATTTTTCAATAATTGTTTTAATGATAAATCTCTACTAAATGTGGCTCGTGCTCCTAACTCATCTTTATAATAGGCAGCTACAGACTTTGTTCCATTATTAGTTATATTTTTTTGCTTTATACTTAATAAAATGGGGTCAGATTGTCCTAATGCACGCTCAGCAAAACTAATAAGTTCTAACCATTCATTATTATTTGCTGTTCTTATGTTAGTAGCTGAAGGCGGCATTACTATTTTATACTTTTATTATAATAATATTATATATTTTTATTATAATATTATTTTATATTTTAATATTAATATAATTTTGTTATGGGAATATTAGAAATAACAGTTAATACTAATATAAAAGAACAACAAGATACACATGTTAATAACCATAAAGAGGCTTTAAAACTTATAACTTTTATGTTATATTATGCATATTATAATACATTTGAAGACCCGTTAAATGAACATTTATATCAGCGAATACTTGATGTGCCATCAGAACAAAGTTCTAGGTCATTTGCTCTTAATTTTCTAGATATGTTGAAAGCTATGGAAACACAATCTAAGACTATAGAAGAAGAGGAGGAACATGATATAAGTTTACCTACTGAAGTACTTACTAAGCAGAAAAGAAATAGTGAATTTATAGCTAAAATATCAAAGGTAATGGCAGAAAATCTTGAAGTAGATTTATTTGAAGGGTTAAACAAAGGAACAATTAAGAAAGCAAGCACACAACTTCAAGTTAAAACACGTCAAGCAGTTGAAAAGAAGATAGCAGATGATAAGCAAGATACAAAAGTGGCTTTATTAGAAACAAACAAATATTATGAAGAAAAAAGTGAATTATATAGAATGTTAAATCAAGAAAAATATATGTATATTATTTTAGCATTAAAAACTGTTAGCACATATGTTGAAGGACATAATAATAATTTAGTGTATAACTTAATATTAAAACATGAATCATCTACAATACAATCGCTTGAAGACTTGTCTGAAGAACAACGGAATTTGTCTGAAAAAGAACAAGAGGAAGCAGCATTGGCGGAAGTTGATATTATGGTGAACAATGAGATTTTAAAAACTTGGGCTGGAAGTAAATCGAAATTTAAGATGTCGTATGATGAAGCTAAAACTATAGTAATGACGAGGCTAGAGGCAGAATGGGACACTTTAGGAAAAACAAAGCTGGAAATAGGGAAGGAATTATTAGAGAGTAAGAAGGATAAAAAAGATAGATTAGATAAAGTCGCTGCGACTTTGACTGGTTTACCGTCTGATGTAATAGCTGGTGTACTAACTTTTTCAAAAGCCGCTGCAGATTTGACAATGATTAATGCAAATCAGGTAGGGGAATTATTTTTTCCAAAACCAAAGGGTCTAAGTGATAGTCACCCGTTAATAAAGGCACAGACTAATTTACAAGAGTATACTAAGACTATGACAATGTATCGGATTGATATTAATAAACAAAATGAACGGAAGGAGGAAAAATATCTTGCATATACAGAAAATAAATGGAAACAAGCTATGATAAATCTACAGAATGCAATTAACATTATAAAACCATACAATATATTGAAAGATTTACCGGAATCACAAAGTAGTAAACATGTAAATTATGCACTACAAGTATTAGATCTTGCTAATAGAGCAAAAAAGTTAGCACAAGCCAATAAGCGTAAAATGGACGCCTACATGGCTTTTACTAGTAAAGTAGCCACAACAGTGGTGTCGGTAATTTCAGCGGCGACAGCACATGCTTTGCCAGAAATTTCCGTAGCCGCAACATTGGCATCGGTAATTTCGGCGGCGACAGCACATGATCCATCAAAAAAAATAGCAGTAGGAGGATATATTGGCGGTGGTGCTGATCCTCCTAATATTTCGTCCGATGATGACTCTGGGTCTGATGACGATCATTGGAAAGCTTGGAAACCCTTGGCGGCGACGACGGAGTCCGAGAGGAAGGCGGCGCACCAGGAGGTGGAGATGGGGGCGGCGGCGCAGAACCGCAAGGCGACAGAGGAGCGGGCAGAGGAGGCACTGGTGGTGGTGAGAGCGAAGGAAAAGAAAGAGGCAAAAATATACACGGCGGCTGCGATGGTGGCGGTGGCGAGGAACGAGCAGAAGCAAAAGGCAAAAGAGACGGAGCAGATGTTAGCGGATGAGGTTGCGGTCATGGTTAAAGATGCAAACAAGTTAGTATCTGACGCAGGTGAAGAGCTAAAAAGCGCACTCGCTGCGTATAATGATGCCACTAGTGATAAAGATTCATCAATGCATCTTCTTATGGAGGATCTGAGAAATAAGCAAGAAGATAATGATTCTAAGTTGATTAAGCTGAAAACAACATTGGAAGCGGAAAAGAAAGCATCCGACGAGCTAGAAAGAGTATTACAACTCATAGAAGCAGTGGAAAAAAACAAAGGTAAAATTGGAACTGCTAAAAAGAATAAAGCTGCTAAGGCAGCTGCGACTACTCATACTGCTTATAATATTAAGATTCGTAAGCTTGAAAAGCTTACATTGGAAAAAAATGCTGCTAAAGGGGATAAAAAGACGGCTGTTGAGGCTAAACAAGAAGCACTAGATGCTATGGTTGCAGCAAAGAAAGCTCTCGCAACTGCGACTAACGCAGTGGAAATTGCAAAGAAGAATGCAAAAGTTAAGCTTGAAAAGGCAGAAGAAACCGTGGAGACAAATCGTTTAAATTTGGATGAAGCAAAATCAGCGCTGAAGATTTTAACAATGGACAACGCAAATGCTAAACTAGAGAAGGCAATAAGTATAGAAACAGATGCACATTCTAAGTTTTATGCTACTGGCAAAGAATCACTTGATAAAACAGTGCATGTAGAAAATACCCTATATGTAGCTAAGTTAATGCATGATGTAAACATATATCCTATTAAATTTATAACTATTTATCAGGTTCCAAGAATCATGCATATAGTAATTAAAATGGGTGACGTTATACAAGACTGGATATTAGATTACAAATATGATAATTATACGAGAACTGAGAAGGAGTTGGAGGTTTATAAACAAGTACTTGATAGGAAAATTGGAAAAACGAACAGCCTAGATATTGTTCTTAATGCTGAAACGAGGGCAAAAAAGAAACGTTATAACAAATACAAAAAAATACAGGCAATGGATGAAGGCAGAACAATATATATACAAACAATATTAGAAGCGATTGTGGAAGAAGCGTCAAAATCATTGCCAGATACAGATAATTTGGTATCAACAGCGATTAATGATGCCCGTGAAAAGGTGGAAGCGGTAAAGCAGATATATGATATAGATTATGGACTAATCGATACATATAACAATGCTGTCGAAGAGGCGAAGGCGAAGGACTTGGCGGCGGCGGAGGCGGCGGAGGCGGCAGCGAGGGCAAGGGCGGCGGCGGTGAAGGCGGTGGGGTCGGCAGCAGCGGCAGGGGCGGCAGGGGCGGCGGGGGCGGTGAAGGCGGTGGGGTCGGCATTGTCGGCAACCGGGTCGGCATTGTCGGCAACCGGGGCGGCAGGGGTGGCGGTGGCATCGGGCTGGGGGGCGGCGGCGGCGGCGGGGGTGAAGGCGGCGGCAACGGAGGTGGCAGCGGGGGCGGCATGGGTGGCGGAGGCGAGGGCGGCGGCGGTGAGGGCGAAGAATTTAGCTAAGGTAAAGGCAGAACTGAATAAAATACTTAAAGATACGATAAAACTGCCTCAGTATAAGGCAATATTTTACAACGCTCTTAACCAAGTCTCTTTTGATAGTAAAAAGCGTAAAGATAAAAAAGCAAAGAAAGCAATAAATAGAATAAATACTTCATATTATGATAACAATAACGCACAGTATGAGTTAATTGAAGAGTTGGTTAAGTATAATAAAGATCAAACTGATGCAAATGGCATAAGCGTAATAAGTAAGTATAAGGCACTTGCTGCGAGTTTAACAGAGCTGGTAGCAGCACAGAACAATTTTTATAAAGTGGGAAAGTTTAGTTATACTGATTATAATCGCCCCCCCCCAATGGTCACTCATATAATAACATCTCAAATAGTGGATGTAATCACTGCTTTAGGAATCGGGACTGTGCCATCTAATGTGATGATTATCATAAAAATAGTGGGGGATATAATGAACCCGGATATAATGGAATTACATAAAAATATGGCAGACAAGGGTATATTCGATTATGAAGCATTTGACAAGGTTATAGACTTTACACGTTATGTCTTGTATCAGGCTTTAAATTTTGCACCGACATCAGATAATAAATATACTGAAGAACTGACTACAATGGTAGTAGTTGAGCATAGAAAATGGAAGGCCAACAACGCCGCCGCCATCACCGCCATCTCCAATATCGCCGCCAACCTCAACCCCGCACGTTGGCGCGCCGCTGCTGCCGCCCCCGTCGCCGCTGCCGCCCCCGCCGCTGCTGCCGCCCCCGCTGCTGCTACCGCCGCCGCCGCCGCTTCAACAGTAGTGGCGGTGGTAGCAGCAGCGGCGGCTGAACATCATAGCTCCAGTAGGCCTATATCAACGCCTCTCGCTTCATCAACGTCTCCCGCTTCATGGGAATCATGGAAGATAGTAAAATGCACGGGTGCCATGTTCTCAGCATTAGATGAGCATACGGCGACAACGAGGGCGGATGTGGCGACGGCGGCGGCGGCGGCGGTCTCGACCGCGTCGGCGGCCAAGGCGGCTGTGGCGGCGAACCCAGGGACGACGGGAGCGGCGGCGGTGGAGATGGTGGCGGTGACGGTGGCGACGAAGGCGGCGCTAACATCATTGGCGACAGCTGTCGGAGCAGTTGGAGGGACATTAGGCACAGGCATGGTAGTGCCCATATTGGTTGGTGCCGTAGTTACTGCTTATACAGTCGCTATGTTTCATAATTATTCAGGCACCCGGGACCAAACCATGAATATATTAGGGGCTCTAGTACCGTGTATTAAAAAGGCAGCCGAGATAGATGCACTGACTAAGACTGAAACAGATACAGAGTCTACAGTAGCCGCTGTTGTAGTGGCTGCCGTGGCGGGGGCGGTGACAGCAGAGTCGACGGGGGCTGCAGAGGCGGCGAGGGCGGTACGGGCGGCGGCGGCGACGAGGGCGGTACGGGCGGCGGCGGCGGCGGCAGACAAGGCGGGG
>Ga0209768_10000150_pt1 | contig 44844 bp, 42 predicted proteins | sample LauGreSBDMM110SD_3_FD_187564 | JGI IMG/M metagenome (GOLD analysis project Ga0209768, IMG submission 187564) | Freshwater lake microbial communities from Lake Michigan, USA - Sp13.BD.MM110.SD (SPAdes) (version 2) | ecosystem: Environmental > Aquatic > Freshwater > Lake | place: Lake Michigan... | reverse complement strand
TCTACTTAGAAGATGCTAATCGTTGGATCACCGGTTGGGGATTGATCAATACTCGTGTAGTAGATGCTAGTGGATTACTGGCAGGCAATGTCAGTAACGTAAACGATCTAGTCAAGTTTCTAGCAAAGATACAGGGCAACAGTGTTATCCGTGATATAACCAAAGAACGTAACACCACAGTGAGTGTGCCAAAAGGCAAGAAGTCATTAACTATCAATCTTAAGAACACCAATTCAACCTTGTTCCAATTTGACAACATCTTGATCAGCAAAACTGGCACTACCAATGCCGCAGGCAAGTGTGTGGTTATGATAGTAGAGAAAGCTGGAAGTCCTTATGCTGTGGTTATACTTGGACAGAAGAACTCACAGGAACGAGCCACATTGGCTAGCGACCTAATCACTATTAGACCAAACCCAAAGCCAGTAGAAGTTGAACCTGTATCAATAGACTTTAAGTTTCCAATATAATGGCTGTATCAGGAATGAACGATAAGGGGTTGGATTGGGACAGTAGGACTGGTCCAATGGGTGCTCCACGAGGCAAGATTGATCATGAAGTTATCGTTATAGACGATCGGGCAGTTCGCATTTACACAATAACGGCACATACATTTAGGATGGGCGATGTTGAGGATCCAATACTCTATGCCGCCCAGCCATTATACGAATGGGAGCATAGTGAAGAAGGACAATGGATTATGAAAAATGCAGTTGAAACTCCAGAATGGCATAGACATGCAGATCCATTTAATTATGGATATCAATTTGCTATCACAGCCAAACTCAAAGAACAAGATTATACACATTGGCTAATAAAGTGGAAGAAGTTGTCCACGTAGACATTTTGGACAAATTTAATTATAGTAACGCTTGACACTGAGCAACTATGATTGTATAATTAACGTATGGTTGAAACAGGGTGTATGGAAATAGGTCCATACATTGATCGTAGTAAATCTATTAATGCTGTAAATTAAGTCAGCGAAAGGTAAGTAAAATGACAACATCTTTAAGTCTCATGCAGGCCCCACATAAGTGGAATCAAAAACAGAGTATCAAACAGTTCTTATTCAAGTACAGTACTCCGTTTGAAATGGAAACAGACGCAATTGACTTGCGTACAATGGCCGAGAATTATCACGAAAAGATTATTCCACTAGAAGACATTCACCAAGCAATCGTTGCTGTCGTTGGACCAAAATTTCAAAATCGTGGACCATATACATACGATCCATCTGCAGGTATACAAATTACCTACCTGCCCAATTCATCTGCAAGTCCTAAACTAATTTACGCAGATTGGTCTGAGCTATTCCTTTGGACATTGTTCCAACGTGATGTAGCTCCAAACCATACTGTTAACATTGATGCAGACTTTGAGCATACTGCTGTCATTATGCCATGTGCTGTTAAGTTTACAATTAACGGCAAAGTCTACTATTGTGTGTGGGACGGTCACCACACACTGCAAGTATGTCGCTTACAGGGCTACACTAAGTTCCCATTGTGGGTTATTGATATTGACACAGTTTCGTGGTTAGAGATTACTAACGCTGGGTTTGACGCAACAGAAGAAGGCCGCAAACGATATGGTATTTGGTTAGCAGGTACTAACATGATCCGTATCAACTCTAAGAACAAACGTAAACTTCATGCATACGACGAGTTTATGATTAAACTAGAGTGCGGCGACAGCGAAACTATTGCCCTTAACAATATCCTTGTTAAGAATACTTGTGTTCCTAAGCGTCATTCTACGTCTGCAGGTGCGTTTACACAAATTAAGAGTGGTGTAGAATGCTTTGAGCTTGAAGACAAATACGGTAACAAGGGCATTTACTTTGATCGTGCGTTAGAAGTACATCGCAAGGCTTGGCCCAACACTCCGTTAGTCTTAGAAGTGTTCCGCCCACTTGCCTACTTGTATCATAAAGCAAGTACACAACACGGCACATTGGATGCACAGTTCGACACAGAACTTATTGCATTACTTAAAAAACAGTACGGTGATGCAGAGAGTGTACAGGGACAAATCAAAGCAAGTTATGAAAATGCCCTTTACACAGGTAAAGGTAAAGGGGTTCCTCAAGACACACATAAGATGCAAGTCATGAACGGTTTGATTAATCTGTATAATAGCAAGGTAGGCCGTGCTGTTTTACCGCCAGCTGACTATGTCTGGAAAGTCTAACATGATTAGGAAGGTGTTATACGGATTTAATTGTCCGTTTGCAAAATACACTAATCGAATTGCTGCCAAGGTAGGTATCACAGGTAATGCTGAGATACGCCTTGGCGTATATCAAAACTCCTTTAGTAAGGACAATCATACTGCCTGCTTTAATGTAGCCTACATAGGTCCAGCGAATGCAGTAGATAATTTAGAACGTGCAATCAAACGCATATATGACTGGCACATTGATAGGACAGGTCGCGGCCACTCAGAGTGGATAGGCGGATTAACTGCCACTGACATTGCAGTTATGATTGATAAGTTAATTGCAGAGGACGGCTATCTATTAGAGAAAGTAGATCCAAAGTTCCTACCTTTAACTATTGATAACATTGCTGAGTTTAACAAATTTTATAATATGGAAGAAGCAGATGAACATCCAAAAGTTTCTAGCACAAGACATCAATAAACAATTAGAGAAGGCCTGTATTTGGGGTCTGCGTTTACATTATCTAGCCAACGATCTGCGCACCTTTGCCAACGAAGTAGGCAGTAAAGAACTTAACACATTAGAACAGTACCATTGGTTCAATCAACACTTTGGTCCAGGCTTTGGCGCCGGTCCTGGATATCGTAGTGCCAGTAACGAAAACTATAACAACTTGGGATTCTGTATTAGAGAAACACAGAGCAACGTGTTAAACACTACAGAGAAGAAAGGCAACTTGGGTGCGGATCTTATTACAGGTTATGGACTAAGTCAAATGCTCACTAATGGTCTTAGTGGACTAAGCACAGATGAGTTTCACACTAAGGAAGGCGGCTTCCATTGTGAACACAACTTCCAAGTCAATCATATTAAGAAGTTAGCAGTAGAAAAGATTCTCAACAATAACAAGATTGATCCAAAGAGTCTTGTTCGTTTCGTTATGGATCTAAGTCTTGTGGTTACTGTTCACAACAGTGAACGCAAAGATGGCGGATCAAATACTAATAAGAACATTGCACCATTCTGGCGCTATGCCAATGTTGGTGCTAATGTGTTACAGTACACAGACGATGGCTTTGAAGACGTAACCAATTGCACTATTAACGAAATTAATAGCAACCGTTGGAATCGTAATAAATATTTTGCTGAGTTTAGAAACCGCTTTGAAGCAATTGAACCAGAAACTATTGATCAATACAGACAAGAAGTGTATACTAGTACATACTTGAAAGAACCATGTAGTAGTACATCCCCTGTGTTAAACGAAGAGAACTTAAAACTTTTAGTTGGTAATGATCCTAGTGCAATTGCTACAGCATTCTATCCAGATAAATTCAAAGACAGATGGAAAAAGGCAAAATGAAAAACTATCAATGGCACGAATGGGATATAAATCACTTTAGGACATTAAGTCCGTTACAAACTGATCCAACAAAAGAACTTATACATAACCGTATGGGTAGACTGTATTGGGTCACAGCAGGCGATGCATTGTATGTGCAACGCTTTGCTAGAGAGAACGGTCCGTATCAAGGACGCAATCTAAAGTTTCTACGCAAACTAAAACCTAACGCACGTACAATCTGTGACGTAGGTATGAACGTGGCAAATAACACAATGGAATACGCAACATGGGCACAGAGTGTACATGGCTTTGAACCGTTCCCAGAAACATATAAACTAGCACAGGCTAATATAGAACTTAATCAACATGTTGAGTTAAAAGGTCGTTACTATGACACAAAGACTGTTAGTACAAAGTTAGATCCCAATCATGCAGATGGATGGTACAAGACTGGCAAAGATCAATTTGCCAGTCTAACTATGACTGCTAATGTTACTGCACACAATGTAGGACTAGGTGATGCTCCAGGTAGCTTTGAAATGGAAGATCATCCTAACAATGCAGGACACAACTGTATCCTAACTGATGACCGTAAAGTTAAAACAAAGTATACAGTACACACAGTTCAAGTTAATACATTAGATAGCTACAAGTTTGATGATGTGGACATTATCAAAGTAGACTGTGAAGGCTATGAGCTTCCTATCCTTAAAGGTGCAATGCAGACTATTGCTAACTGTAGACCGGTAGTACAGTTAGAAATTGTAGAAGCACAATGTAAGAAGTTTGGATATACTCCAGATGACATCTGGGATTTCTTTATTAATCAAATTGGCAACTATTCTGTTTATGACTTTAGAGGACAGAAGTTACCCGATCAATGGCTTAAAGTTAAAGGTGTAATGGATCGTTTCTTTGTGCCTAATGAGCTTGCAGGATTGATACAACTTGATGTTGCTACAGTACACCCTGGAATGAAAGACGGCTTCAACAGTAAAAAGAAAAAACAAAAACAACAAGCAACGTTAACACAACTAGCCAAAGACTTATTTGATGTAGAAGAATGAAAGTGTTAATAACAGGAGCCTCGGGCTTCATTGGTAAGAACATGTCAGCCTTTCTGAGCCAACAACCTGATTGGCAAGTAGATGGGTGGGACTGGAACCCTAACGAATTTCCTGATGTTCGAACCTATAACTGGGTCATACACCTGGGTGCCATTGCAGACATGACCGAAACGGATGTGGACAAAGTACTACATCAAAATCTAGAGTTCAGTCAGCGTCTATTCAATGAATGTAACAAACACGGCGTACACCTACAGTATGCTAGTTCTAGTAGCGTCTACGGCAATACTAAAGACACTAGTGAGTATGCGCCCTGCTACCCACAAACTCCGTACGCATGGAGCAAGTATCTATTTGATCGTTGGGTCTTTCAACAAGAACAACACATAATGGTGCAAGGATTTAGATACCATAACTGTTATGGAAAATGGATGCACCTTAGAGGTCGTCGTGCTAATGCTATCTACAAATGGCGCCAACAGGCTAAGAAGGATGGCTTTATCGAAGTGTGGGACAATGCTGAACACATCTATCGTGACTGGACATGGGTTGGAGATGTGTGCCGCTTACAATTAGACTTTATGACAACTGTAGTTGGCAGTGGCATTTGGAATGTAGGCAGCGGACTATCACACTCATTCTTAGATATCGCAGAAGCTATTGCAGAACAAGAAGGTGTAGAGATCCGTCATATTCCTATGCCCGACGCAGAGTTACCGCGCTTCCGTCAAAAGACCTGTGCTAACCTTAAGCATCTAAAAGAGACAATAGGCAAACGCAAGTGGCTAAATGTATATGAATGGTTGGATCTAGAATGAAGACAGTAATGGTTAACGGAACGTTTGATGTGCTTCACCCTGGGCATGTTGCCTTGTTGAACACTGCACGTAGCTACGGTGATCATCTCATTGTGGCTATTGATACAGACCGTCGTGTTAAAGAACTCAAAGGCAAAGATCGTCCTATCAACAATCAAAACGATCGCAGGATCATGCTGAGTAATCTTAAGGCTGTGGACATTGTAGAGATCTTTGATAGCAAGGAAGAACTAATCACGTTAATGGAACGATACAAACCAGATGTGTACGTTAAAGGCAGTGACTGGAAACATGATACAGAGTCTACCGCACATCAATATTGTACTAAAGTAATATACTATGACCGAATTGAACCATACTCAACGACAAAAACAATACAAGATATTATTGATCGGAGATAACTGTATAGACGTATATCAATACGGCACAGTTGATCGTATCAGTCCCGAAGCACCTGTCCCTGTGTTTAAGTTCTCACATGAAGAAAGCCGTCCAGGTATGGCAGGTAATGTTTACAACAACTTAGTAGCACTAGGATGTAATGTATACGCAGTCTATGGTGAGACCAGTACTAAGACCAGGCTAATTGATACTCGTAGTAAACAACAGATTGTTCGTATTGACAACGATGTACATTCATCCAGTGCTGTCATTACCTATAAGTTAGACAACTACGATGCCATTGTGATCAGTGACTACAATAAAGGCACAGTTAGTTATGAACTAATTGAATCACTGCGTAAAGACTACAGTGGCCCTATCTTTGTTGATACAAAGAAAACAGACTTAGCAAGACTAGAAGGATGTATTGTTAAGATCAATAGTTTAGAGTTTAGTCAAATCAAAACTAAGTGTAGTAATATGATAGTTACACTGGGTCCTGATGGAGCAGAGTGTAATGGTCAACGATTCTCTGCTCCACGAGTAGAGGTTAGCGATGTTTGTGGTGCAGGAGATACATTTTTATCTGCTCTGGCCTACTGCTATGTAAATACTGCCAGCATAGAACAAGCTATACAATTTGCAATAACAGCGAGTGCGGTTACTGTACAACATTTAGGAGTCTATGCCCCAACTTTGCAGGAATTGGAATGAGAGTATTAGTAACTGGCCACAAAGGATTTATTGGACAAAATTTAGTTCAGTATATCAATGATAACACAGACTGGAATGTAAATCTATACGATTGGGACGACGGCAATATGCCCAGTGTAATGGAACAGGACTGGATCATTCACTTGGGTGCAATTAGCAGTACAACTGAACGTGACCTAGACAAAATAATGCGCCAGAACGTAGACTTTACTAGACAACTATTCAATGCGTGTAAAACATATGGTGTTAATCTACAGTACTCCAGCAGTGCCAGTGTATACGGGCTAGGAACAGACTTTACTGAAACAGCCATGCCAGATCCACGCACACCGTATGCATGGAGCAAGTATCTGTGTGAATACTATCATAGACAACATCAAGGCGGCAATACTGTGCAAGGATTTCGTTACTTTAATGTTTACGGCAATCAAGAAGGGCATAAAGGCAGTCAAGGTAGCCCTGTAAGCCAGTTCAGCAGACAAGCAGAATCTGGTAAGATCAAGCTGTTTCATAACAGTGATAGCTACCTACGTGACTTTATTGCTGTAGAAGATGTATGCAGAACCCATGTAGAGTTTATTAAACAAGTTAAAGAATCTGGCGTGTGGAATGTGGGCACAGGCAATGCTGTTAGTTTTGAGCATGTTGCCCAGCTAATTGCTAAGAAAACCAACGCACAAATAGAGTACATAGATATGCCTGAAATACTTAAACAAGGGTATCAAGCATATACCTGTGCTGATCTAACTAAACTAACGGCTACTATTGGGCCGCAACAATGGATTACTGTAGAAGACTGGCTAAACAGTTAAATACAGTATGCTGATCAACGAATTTATTACCGACGAGGAACTGGCCGCTCTTGACGAAAAAGCCAGCAGAAAGCTGTGTGCTAGCTCTAAATCTAACAAAGATCTTGGAGCAAGTAATCTAGCATCATGTAAAAGCCAAGGCCTACGACGCCGCGAAGGCAACAAAAGTCACCTAATGGGCAAAGGTCCAGAAAGCCGTATGACCATGGGCGGACACAAGGTCAAGGGCAAAAAATATGGCGGCAAGATACCAGACTGGGGCACACGCAAATGAGATTTAATGAATTTAACGTAATAAATGAAAAGTTTGGTCCAGCAGATGCTGAACCAGGTGCTCCTCGAATTAAAGACAAGATGGATCTAGGAACTTTCGTAGTTAATGTTCCTAAAGGGCGTCGTGGCGTAGAAGTTGCTGATGTACAAAAGTCGTTAATTGCATTAGGTTACGCATTACCAAAGCATGGCGTTGATGGGATCCGTGGACCAGAGACTGTGGATGCAGTTAAGAAGTTTCAAACAGATAACGGGCTAACTGTTGATGGCGATCCAGGACCTGCAACAGTTGCTAAGTTAAATGACGTTCTAAAATCTAAACCTAATATTGCTAGCAAGCTAATTAAAAGTACACCTGCAGATGTTAAAGCAGCACCTAGTGCAAGTAATATAGATACTAAAGCAATACAAGATCCTGACTTCAATAAAAAGTTAGATAAAATTGCTAATGCATTAGGTATTGAAAGCAGCCACTTATTAGCTATTATGAAAATGGAGTCTAGAGTTGATCCATCGGCTGTTAACAAACAGTCAGGGGCTACTGGACTTATACAGTTTATGCCGGATACTGCTAGATCATTAGGAACTAGTGTAGAAGCATTGCGAACAATGTCTGCAGTTGAACAATTAGACTATGTCTATAAGTATTTTAAAATGGTAGGCGTTAAGCCAGGAATGGATCTAGGTGATCTATATATGGCAGTGTTTATGCCTAAGTTTGTTGGTTATCCAGATGACTTTGTATTAGGAAAACAGGGTGGTGGGAAGGTACCAGGCACAAACCTAAGTAGTGATTTGGTATACAAACAAAATAAAGGTTTGGATAAAAATAAAGATGGAACTATTACTGTCGCTGACGTAAAAGGTTCTATACAACGATTTGCATAATGAATTTAACTGGTAAACTTTTAATTGCTCCTCCTAATGTAAGAGGAAACTTTTGGCAGAAGACTGTGACATTTGTCACAGAGAATCACAGCCGCGGCAGCATGGGTCTTGTGTTAAACAAGAAATCTAAAATGCCTATTAGAGAGTTTGCCCAACAGTGTAATATAGAATGTGACATTGAAGGATTCATATATGTAGGTGGCCCGGTAAATGTCAAAGCACTTACCTTAATACACTCATCAGAATGGACCTGCAACAATACCATGCACATCAACAATGAGTTTAGTATTAGTTCTAGTCATGAGCTGTTACAAAGACTAGCAATGGGTGATTGTCCAATGCATTGGAGACTAGCATTAGGGTTATGTGCATGGGCTCCGGATCAATTAGAAAGCGAACTCAAAGGCGTTGCACCTTACAATCACGACTTTAGTTGGCTTTTGGCTACACCAAATCATAATAGTGTGTTTGCCTTAGACGGCCAGGACCAATGGACTCAGTCAATTGAGCAATCTGGTACGGAATTCGTTCAAAATCTACTTGCTTAAATTACAAAATGGCTGTATAATACAAGCTGTTTCATACAAAAAGAAATGATTACCAAAAATGTCAGATACGCTATTACTCAACGCCGACGGCGCACCAGTCAGCTTTCTGCCGCTTAGTACAATTACTTGGCAGGATTCGATCCGATATATGGTCTTAGATAAGGCCACAGTATTAGCTTGGCACGATAATTGGATTGTTAGATCAGCTCGCTGGGAAACTGCTGTACCTAGTATTGTTATTCTCAGAGAGTACATGAAACCTAAAATAAACATTCGCTTTAGTAAAAGCAATGTATTTCTGCGTGACAACTATCACTGTGCCTACTGCGGATGTGATTTAGAAAAGAAACACTGTACATTGGATCATGTGCTGCCTACCAGCCTAGGTGGTAAGACTACCTTTGAAAACTGTGTAACTGCCTGCGGTCCCTGCAATGCCAGCAAAGGTAACAACAAGAAGATTGTTCCTAAATTTAAGCCACATAAGCCCAGCTTCTACGAATTAGTAAATAAGCGTAAAGCAATGCCTTTTCAAATAAAGCATGCAGAGTGGCTTGAATACTTACAGTGAACGATGTTTTAACTATAGATTGGAATTTAGGAAATAGCTGTAATCTAGATTGCAGTTATTGCTACTGGGAATTAAAGAACGGTGCTAATCCTTTTCCACCCATTGAACAATTCAGCCCGGCCTTCGCTCATTTAGTTGAGCAGACCCGGGCCTTTTCTTGTGTGCAGATAGAGTTCTCAGGTGGAGAACCTACACAAAGTCCTGCACTTAAACAAACTATACTAGACAGTAAGAATACTAATGTTAGATTCAAACTGGTATCTAACGGCCAAAGTGATGTTGCTTGGTGGGAAGAAGTTATAGGATCTATGTATGGACTTATACTAACATATCATCTGCACACAGACCTAGAGCATTTTAAACAAGTAACAACTATTGCTCGCACTACTGATCTAAAAGTCTATGTGGCTATTACTCCAGACAAATGGGCAGAAGGCATGCAGGCCTACAGGCAACTTAAAGAACTTCATCCACATACTGTACTGCAATTACTCTACTCAAATTTCAGCAAGGGCAACGATCAGTATCTTAAATACTCAGACGACCAGTGGGCTGAATACTATGCTGAGAAAGGCATTGATGTAACTAATCAGCAACAGGTTGAAACAACAATAGAATTCAAGAGAGTCAATCATTTGAACAACTATTATGGACACCTGTGTTGGGCAGGATATAATCAGATAGTCATTGACAACTTTGGTTATGTCTATAGAGGATGGTGCAAGAGTAACAGGTCATTAGGTAATGTGTTTACTAAAGATGTCATACTTGATCAACAACCTTATCCTTGCCCTAAGATACAGTGTAAGAATGGATTTGATCTACAAGCTCACAAGAGCAAAGGAAGTTGGGGAATAGCATGAAAAAGATATTTTGGAATGTATTAGGATTTTTAAGTTTAGGCATGGCCTACATTGGAGTAATCACTCCTGGCTTGCCCTACTCAATATTTGTAGTGTTTGCTGCCTATTGCTTTAGCAAGGGTAACGAACGTATGCATCGTTGGTTATATAATCATAAACTGTTCGGGCCTTTCCTAACCAACTGGAGCGAGAAGCGTGTGTTTCCTCTAAAGATGAAATACTTTATGTTAGCTATGATGACAACAAGTTTGATCATTATGTTTTTTACAGGAGTAAAACCAATTGGAATTATCAGTACCGCAATTTTTATGGGACTTGTCGCTATTTGGGCTTGGCGTTTTCCTAGCTCTGTTGCCGCGTATGATCAACGCATTGCTGAAGGCAGAAAAGTAGGTTGGTTCAATAACAGTTTCTAATTAGCTGTTGACTTAGACCTGCAACGTATATATAATAGCATATGAAAATTGCTATTATTGATATTATCGGAATACCCTACGATGGAACCACAGTGTTCAAACAGGGACTGGGCGGCTCAGAAAGTGCTGTTACTCTAAACGCACTGGAGTTAGCCAAGCTGGGATTTGATGTTACGGTGTTCAATAGATGCAACACAGATCATGCCAGTCCAGGAGTATATGACAAGGTCACATATGTTCCGTTAGATAGACTAAATGAAGATTGGCAATTTGACGTAGTGATCAGCAGCCGCACAGTTATACCTTTTGTGGCCACTGAAGACTACGCAAAGATAGGTGACAATCGTGCTATGCCTTTTCTGCCTATGGACCTTTACAATCGTATATTAGCACAGGCAAAGATGCGCATCCTATGGATGCATGATACCTTCTGCCTAGGTGACGGACTGATAGAACAGTTGGTAATATCAGATCGCATCACAGATGTATTCACACTTAGTGACTGGCATTTAAACTACGTTACTAACTGTGATCACGGACACAAACGTAACTATGAAGTGCTTAAACGTAAAATGTTTATCACACGCAATGGTGCTAGACAATGGGTATCAGATGTTAATGTAGAAGCCAAAGACAAAGACTTGTTTGTTTATAATGCTAGTGTTACCAAAGGCATGATACCCCTAGTTAAACATATTTGGCCGCATGTTAAAAAATGGATTCCTACTGCCAAATTAAAAGTCATTGGTGGCTACTATCGTTTTAGTCAACAGGATGGCCCTGATCAACAAGAGCGTGACTGGCGAGTTATGGCAGACGATCCCAAGAACGCAGAGCTAGATATAGAGTTTACGGGCATCATATCACAACAGGATATTGCTGAGATACTAGTTAAAGCTAACTTTATGATATACCCTGCTGCCTTTCCTGAGACCTATGGTATATCCACACTAGAAAGTTTGTTGTATAACACTCCTGTAATTACCTGCAGATTTGGCGCACTAGAGGAAACAGCTCTAGCAGAGGCCTGCTATATGATAGACTATGCTATACAACCTAACGGCTTATTCCCTAATATCAATTATCCTGAACAGATTGAAAAGTTTGTTGGCACGGTAGTCGAAGCATACAACAATCCTTATCTGCATCAACAGAAGAAGTACTATTGTAATATTGTTAAAGGTTGGAGTGGTTGGGATGCAGTTGCTCTACAATGGAAACAGCACATCTTTAAACAATGCGGCCAATATCTAAGCAGAGATGAGTACAGACAAGTATCACTGATAAACAAACGTCTGCACAAAGTATACGGACGTAGGTTCCATAATACTGTAGAGTTGGAAAATTACAAAGCAGGCAACGAACAACCTATTGTGATTGTTAGTACATTTTGGAATTGTGAAAAATATATTAGACAGTGTATAGAGTCAGTAGCTACACAAGATTACGGTCGTTGGCAAATGCTGCTAGTCAATGACTGCTCTACAGATAACACTATGGGTGTAATTACAGAGTATATACAATCATTGCCGCAGGACATACAAAAGAAAATAATTATAATTGACAACATTGAACGCAAAGGAGCAGTACACAATCAAATAGATGTGTTCCGTGATTGTATTGATCAAGCTATCATTATGATCCTAGATGGCGATGATAGTCTAGTCAATGACAACTCAATACTCAGTTACTACAATACTATCTATCATGGAGATACAGAATTTACCTACGGTAGCTGTTGGTCAATGGTTGATAACATTCCTTTGATTGCACAGCCCTATCCAGAGATTATCAAACAAACTAAGCAGTACAGGAATCACAAGTTCAATTGGAATGTCCCATATACACACCTCCGCACATTTAGAAAGTATCTATTAAATGGTATAGACGACAGTGAGTTCAAAGATGGAGACGAATGGTATCGTGCAGGCGGAGACATAGCTGTATTCTATGCACTACTAGAACGTGCAGACCCAGCTAAGGTACTGGCAATACAAGATGTTGTGGTCAACTACAATGATATCAATCCTCTCAACGACTACAAAATAAACGGTCGTGAACAAACAATTACAGCAAGTAAAATATTAAATGCCAAAAAGAATACTAATAGCAATACCAACGGCTCGTAATATAGAGCCAGATACTTTTAAAAGTATCTATGATCTACAGGTGCCAGAAGGATACACAACTGAGTTCCAGTACTTCTATGGATACAATGTAGATCAAGTACGCAACCTAATTGCAGATTGGGTAGTTAAAGGCTACGACTATCTATTCAGTGTAGACAGTGACATTGCGTTTGCTCCAGACACATTGAAGAAGCTGTTGGCACATGAGGTAGACATGGTCAGTGGCTTATACATACAACGCAAGCCAGGCGAACACATACTAGAAATATATGAGCCAACTGCTACAGGCGGCTCTACTCATATGGACTACGCCAAATTAAGAGGCAATGGTCTAACTGAAGTCGTGGGCTGCGGTTTTGGCTGTGTGTTAGTCAAGACAGAAGTCTTTAAGGCTATTGGCTATCCATACTTTAAGTATCACTCCGCATTAGATCATAGATACACAGTGTCAGAAGACACAGACTTTTGTATCAAAGCTCGTCGTAAAGGATTTAAGATATATGCTGATCCTAGCATACTCTGCAGTCATACTGGCTCATGGACATTTAAAGTGGGACAGGGTTACAAAGAAGACACTAGGACTAGTTATGAGTTACTAGCTGAGAAAAGATTATTTCCTGCTGAACACACTAACTTTCTCAAGTACCTAAAACAAATGGGCATAGCACCTAAGGTAGTTTATGACATAGGTGCATGTGTACTACACTGGACCAAAGAAGCCAAAGAGCTATGGCCTGAAGCTGACTACTATGCATTTGAAGCAGTGGCAGAACTAGAGACGTTCTATAAAGCATCAGATACCAAATACCATATTGGGCTGTTAGGCGACAAGGATGGAGTTGTTAAACATTTTTATCAAAACCCAGAACATCCTGCAGGATCTAGCGTGTATAGAGAAACTGCCTATCCGCACTTATATCAGCCTACGGGATTAACACAAACAACATTGGATACAGTTGTAGCTACTAGACAATGGCCCATGCCTGATCTAGTTAAAATAGATGTACAAGGTGCAGAAATGGACATTGTAAAAGGCGCATTGGCTACATTTAGTGAATTAAAACATCTTATATTAGAATTACAGGTAACTGAATACAATGCAGGTGCTCCGTTAAAAGACACAGTTATTGCATTTATGGAGCAGCAGGGTTGGAAATGCGCTGGTTGCTTCTGTGACTACGGACCCGACGGAGATTACTACTTCAGTCGCTAAATATTAGTAGTTTAAAGGACTACTATGAAGAAATTTCTACTATTATTGCTATGCTTACCCTTGCTAGCATTTGCACAAAAGACACCTAAGGGTGCAACCTATGACGCACAGATCCTCCGTGTCAGCGACGGTGATACAGTTGTTATTGCCGCTCCATTCTTACCAGCACCATTCAAGCCAGAGTTGGCAATTCGTGTGTTTGGTGTAGACACTCCAGAGAAAGGACACAGAGCCATGTGCCCAAGCGAAGCACAGCGTGGAGAAGCAGCCTCTGCATTTACTAAAAATGCTATTGCTACTGCAGCAGCACAAGGTGGCAAGTTTCAAGTTACCATGTATGGTTGGGACAAGTTTGGCGGACGAGTACTAGGCGATATCTTAATCAATGGACAAAGCCTACGTGCTGGATTGATTGCTAATGGCTTTGCTCGTGAGTACTACGGCGAAGCTAAACAAAGCTGGTGCAACTAAAATGAAACTAGCATCTTTACTATTAGTCTTAACACTTACAGGATGCAGCGTATTAGGCCCTTGGCCAAGTAAGTGGGATGTTAATCAAGCCAAGGTCACAACAGACCTGCGCCAAACTGCTGCCAACTTTGATTGCAAAGGCAATCTAACAGAACAGCTAACTGTTCTGAACTTACAACTACAGTGGTTTGATTTGTATGCTGAAAGTAAGAACACTAAAGATGTTGCTAAACTAACAGACACAATGAAAGCCACTGCTAAAGAATTTGCAGAGAGATCAAATAAAGGTCCAGTGAGTCCTATCTATTGTGATATCAAACGTAAGCTGATAATACAGCAAGCTGACATCATTGCTAAAACAGTACAAGGAAGATTCTAATGAAGACAGAACTACTATTAGAGTTTGCCAACATAGCGCAAACTACCTATGACAATCCTAAAACATCAAAGGCCAAGTTTAAAGCACTGGGCTACTCTATCGTTGAATTCTTTGACATAGACGGTGCTCAAGCATATCTATTGACCAACGGTACAATCACAGTGTTATCATTTAGAGGCACTGAAGTAACTGAAAAGTCAGATATATTAGCAGACCTAAAGTCTGGTAAGAATCTAGAAGCCTGTGGTGGCAAAGTGCATGTTGGATTCAAAGGTGAAATCAACAAGTTATGGCCCACTATCTCTAAAGTGTTAGCAGACAATCCAGGTAACCTATATGTAACTGGACACAGTCTTGGTGCTGCCATGGCCACTATAGCTGCCAGTCGTATGCAGGATCGTGTTACAGCATTGGTAACATTTGGTTCGCCAAGAGTTGGCAATGCAGAGTTTGTTAAGAGTTTAGCTGTTGAACACTATAGAGTACAGAACAACTGCGATGATGTAACCAAAGTTCCATTTAGAGCTATGGGATTTGATCATCATGGCACACATGTGTATATGAACTACTACGGTGAGTTTAGAAACTTAACTCCGTGGCAGCGAGTAAAGGACATGGCTCGCAGTAGAATGAAAGCCAGAGCAAAAGGGCAAAAGTTTATCGGTGTGTTTGATCACCTAATGGCCAACTATATTAGTAAGTTAGAGAAGTTAGGAGTAAAGTAAATGGCAGTGCAAATAGATGAAAAGACAGAAGTTACTGTTCCCTTAAAGACTTTGATCTCTGTAGTTAGTGCTATTGTCATTGCCAGTTGGTATGTGTTTACTACACAGACTAGAATTGCAGATCTAGAACATTCTATAAAAATATCAGATGAAAGATTTGCAAGCTATATAAAGCAACCGGGCCGCAATACTGCTGACCTTGAGTTATTGAGAAAAGATTTTGAGTACCTTCGCAGTGAAGTTGCTGAAATGAAACAAAAATACAAATAATCATTAAGTTAGAAAAGTTAGGAGTAAAATAAATGAGCAACGTATTACACGAAGTAATCAACTCAGGACAACCTTGGGCAGCTGAACGTGCTCAATATGCACTGACCATTGCAGAAGCTCTGCAGAACAATCAAATCACACAAGACGAAGCTCGCGCTTTACTTGAAGATTTGATCAACACTGAAAAGCTAGAAGCTGCTGGTGCTGACTTGCAACTTAGGGCAGCACTGGTGTTTGGTGTTACACAAGTTCTTAGTATGTGTTAAACACAGTGACGAGGGCTTGAACAAGATCCTCAATCATACCATCATCGTGAAACGGAGTGGGAGCAAATCGCAACCTCTCCGTTCCCACATCTACTGTGGGATAGTTGATGGCCTGCACATAGATGTTGTGGTCATTCATTAGTGCATCACTCATAGCCTTAGCACGTTTAGCATCTCCAACCAGCACAGGTACAATGTGGGTAGTTGAACACGCCATAACGGGTATGCCAGCTTTAATCAATCTATACTTTAGCTTGCGAGCACGATCTTGATGTTGCTCACGTAGTTCTCCGTGACTCTTTAGGTATTTGACAGCAGCCAGGGCACCAGCACAGGTCACGGGACTCATAGATGTTGTAAAGATAAAGCCAGCAGCAATACTACGGATAGCATCAACTACCACTGAGTCACAGGCAATGTATCCACCCTGTACTCCAAATGCTTTACCAAGTGTACCGTTGATTATATCAACACGATCTTGTAGTCCGTGATGCTCAACTTTGCCTGCACCTGTTGCACCGTATAGGCCAACAGCATGTACTTCGTCAATGTAAGTTATAGCACCGTACTTGTCAGCAAGGTCACATATCTCTCGGATCATACCCACATCACCGTCCATTGAGTACACTGACTCAAATACAATACAAGGAGTCTTGCCGCATAGTTGTGCAGCCTGTAGGCACTCTTCTAAGTTCTGCATATCGTTGTGACGGAAGACCTGTTTGTTAGCACGACTGTGCTGTATGCCCACAATGATTGAGTTATGATTATTACTGTCACTGATATATTCAATGTTGGGAATAATCTTGGCCAGTGCAATTAATGTCCACTCGTTGGCTACATAAGCACTTGAGAATAGCAATGCCTTTTCTTTCTTGTGTAGGGTTGCAAGCTCGTGCTCAAGTGCCACGTGATAGTGACTGGTACCTGCAATGTTGCGAGTACCGCCTGATCCTGCTCCAGTCATATCTAATGCCGTACGCATGGCATCTATAACAACCTTATGCTGACCCATGCCCAAGTAGTCGTTGCTACACCAGTTTACAATGTTTTTAATAGCATACGGTCCATACCAAATGGCCCTAGGGAACTTGCCGTTTTCACGCAGAATATCGTTAAACACACGATATTTGCCGTTGGCTTTAAGATCTGCTATTAGAGTTTCAAAGGGAGTTTTATCTATCATAGGCTGTATTTACGCTAAATATTCTATGCGGAGAAATAAATGAGAGCTAGAGAATTTGTTATTAACGTACCTATTACTATTAAGATCAACGGCGACGGAGATCCAGAAATTGACATGCCAGGTACTGATGAAGAACCTAAAGATCCAAGCGATCTAGACCCTAATCCAGTTATGGTAACTCCTCTGCAACAAGATATCGAGCTTAAAAAAGCAGAAGCGGGCAAAGTAAGTCCTATTATTAAAGACCTTACACAAGACGAAGTAGAACACGATCCGCAAAATCCAATACACAGCAGATAATTTACTCTACGAAATTTGGGTAAATACACTAAATTAAGGATTTAGTGTGTCAGATCTCCGTAAAATCTCCGCCGGCCTAGTCAAATTTGACTTTGAACAGTTTGTAGGCGAACCGGGAACAATCTTTTTTAACGTAGACACTGGGGAATTACGCCTAAGTGATGGCGTCACACCTGGTGGAAATCCTATTAACAGTTCAGGATCCGGACCACGCGGATTTGTAGGTAGCCAAGGTCAACCTGGATTTGTAGGTAGTCAAGGTGACTTTGGTTTTTTAGGATACACAGGCAGTAAAGGCATCCAAGGCGAGTTAGGATATACTGGCAGTCATGGTGCCACAGGGGCCACAGGGCAAAAAGGTATTCAAGGCGATACAGGATATACTGGATCAACAGGAAATACAGGTGAACAGGGTATACAAGGTAGTATAGGTTATACAGGTAGCCGCGGCATTCAAGGCGACCAGGGCGATATCGGCGCAAGAGGTAGTGTAGGATTTGTAGGCAGTCGTGGAGACGTTGGGGATACAGGTTACACTGGTTCAAGAGGTGATATTGGCTACACTGGATCGCAAGGCATTGTAGGTTTTACCGGATCAAAAGGTGAAGTTGGTCTTGTTGGTAGCCGTGGATTTTTAGGAAGCACAGGATATGTAGGATCACAAGGTGATAAAGGTGAAGCAGGTTTTACAGGATCATTTGGAGATCAAGGATATACTGGAAGCAACGGTGATAAAGGATTTACAGGTAGTCAGGGCCGTGATGGGGAGCGTGGACCTACAGGCTTTGTGGGTAGTATAGGTGATAAGGGTTATGCTGGTAGTATAGGCGATATAGGATATACTGGATCAAAAGGCGATATAGGATATACCGGCAGTATTGGATTTCACGGAAGCAAAGGTTTTACTGGATCATTTGGTAACACCGGCTACACTGGATCAAGAGGTGAAAATGGATTTACTGGATCATTTGGAGATACTGGATATGTAGGTAGTCAAGGCTATGATGGCAGTCAAGGTTATAGTGGATCACTAGGCTACACAGGTAGCCGCGGTTATGCAGGTAGCGAGGGATATGCAGGTAGTCGTGGATACTCTGGAAGTGCAGGATTTGTAGGAAGTCAAGGCGATATTGGATATACTGGAAGTCGAGGAGATATTGGATATACCGGAAGTCAAGGCAATATTGGATATACTGGATCAAGAGGTGAAGATGGATTTACTGGATCAAGAGGATTTGCAGGTAGTCAGGGTGACATAGGTTATACTGGAAGCTTTGGTGAAGGACTTACTACTAATGCTACCAATACCGTAACATTATCGTCCGGATTTAAGTTTATTCCAGAAACTAACGGACTACAAGACTTAGGATCCCCTACTAATAGATTTGGCAAGTTATACATAGCAGGACAGACTATTGATCTAGGCGGCACACTGCTATCTGTTGATAACTCAGGAAAGTTAACAGTTACCACATCATCAGGATCTCCGCAAGGTATTGTTGTTGATTCTATTAAAGTTGGCACTGTTTCTATCACAGTTGATGCTCAAAACAACATACAGTTTATTAGCCCAAATGGAACTGTATTGAATGGTTATACTGGCAGTATAGGTTATACAGGATCACAGGGTGTTGTTGGTTACAGTGGTTCATTAGGCTATACTGGTAGCAAAGGCGTTGACGGTGTTGCAGGGTATACTGGTAGCAAAGGCGTTGACGGTGTCATCGGCTACAATGGTAGTGTAGGTTATACTGGGTCAGCAGGTCCAGGAGCCGATCAAGACTTAAACATTGCCAGCAGTGTTAGCTTTGCAAACATAACAATAGGCGCAGATGGACTGCTAACATTTCCAGATGGATCAACACAGATATCAGCAGCATCAAGAATGTACACAAATGCAGATGCTGCCAACGGGTTAAGCCTAAGTGATTTAAAACCAGGAGATTATTATTACGATGATGTTAATGCTGCTATCTACATCTCTTACGACACAGGTCTAGGCTACTACGATTTGTTAGACTTAACAGTGAGGGCCTAATCTAAAAGATACTAGGTTAAATATAGAGTGACAATTTATTACTATTCATCTCCAGCAGCACAGCCAGCACCAGCCACAGTAGTCACAGATAACTATTTTGGCGCACAGGATATCTATGTTAATCAAAACGGATCAGCAAGAGCTGGTGTATTAGGTTCAGGACTATCAGCAGGTAAGATTACTTTATCTAGCTATGATGCAACTAAATCATTTGTTGGATCAATTGGCAGCGTCTTCCCAGGTCTAGCCACACCTCCTGTTGCTCCTAGTATTACAGCAGCAACCTATACTCCAGGTAATTCTACACTCAGTGCCGCACAAGGTACTGCAATATCTTTTAATCCGCTATATGCATATGGTGGTGCAGGCGTTGCAAATCAAATACTAAACGTAACTATTAGCCCTGCACTACCAGCTGGCCTAACACTTAAAAAATCTAAAGTTAATTTAAATGTAGCGGGTGCCGCTCCTACAGTTAGTGGGTCCGGAACAACATGGTCCGCTACTTATACTATAGCATCAAGTAGTGGCACAGCACCTGTAGTGGGCAGTTTCTATTCAGTACGTGGTCAAACTAAAACATCATACAATGGTGTATGGCAATGTACAGCAGCAACACCTACTACTATTACTCTAAAGTACAATGCTAATCCTAGTTCAAGTGGCGGTGCTAATCCTGCTGGACAAGTTGCATGGGACACTGGAGCTGCCACAACAATCTCTGATGCAGGTATACGATCAATCACAGGTGGTGACGGAGTAAACTATTGGTACAACTATGTTGATATTATTATTTCTGGAACACCCTCAGTTGCATCTGCAGTTAATTCATATGTAGTAACATTTACAGATGCCAGCGGACAGACAGCTACTAACACATTTAATCTAGAAGTAATAGGCAGTGTTGTTGCTGAATTATCTAGCACACTAGCAGTGGCTAGTAAAACGCTAGTACAGAATGTAGCAGTAGCTGCATTTACACCAGTAACAGCACAAGGTGGTACAGCTCCTATAACATTTGCAGTTAGCCCTGCACTGCCTGCAGGATTATCATTCAGTACATCAACAGGAGCAATAACAGGAACTCCCACAACATTTATTGCTGCTAGTAATTTTACAGTAACAGCTACAGATGCTAGTGGATCACAATCTAGTAAGACATTTAGTTTAACTATAACTGCGCCTGAACTAATAACAGTGGTAGCTGTTGCTACTAAAACACTAACACAAACTATAGCGTCAGCAGCGTTTACTCCTGTGACTGCTACAGGTGGTGTTGGAACATTATCCTATGCTATCAGTCCAATACTACCCAGTGGACTGTCATTAAGTACAGCTACTGGAGAAATATCAGGAACAGCTACATCTGCTAGTTCTCAGACAACATACACTATAACTGTTTTAGATAGTAACACACCTTCACAGACTAGCGCAAAGACCTTTAGTCTAACTGTAAATCTTTTACCTGCATTAAACTCTACAGTGTTATCTAGTGCAAATTCTTTTACTAAGAATACAGCTATCACTGCGGTAACTCCTGTTAGTGCTAGTGGTGGATATAATACATTAACGTATGCAATTACCCCTGCATTACCCGCTGGACTTACATTTAATACCGCAAGCGGATTAGTAAGTGGAACACCTAGTGCCGTTAGTAATTTAACAACTTACACAGTTACCGTCACAGATCAAGCTAGCCAAACTACTAGTAAGACATTTACTGTTATAGTAACTCCTGCAGTACTAATAACAACACAGACAATTGCCAGCAGAACTGTTATACAACGTACGACCATTACAGCATTTACACCTGTAACCGGTAGTGGTGGTGATGGAACATTAACTTACGCAATTACCCCTACTATTCCTACAGGGCTTACATTTAATACTACAAGTGGACTAATAAGTGGAATACCTACAGTAGTAGGAAGTCCAACAAGTTATACAGTTACGGTAACGGATCAATCAAGTCAAACAAGTAATAAGTCTTTTACACTGACTATTGATCCTCCACCGTTGCTAACATCGCAGACAATTGGAAACAAAACTCTTGTACAGAATCAACCTGCTACACCATTTATTCCTATTACCACAACAGGTGGTTTTGGCACACTAACATACGCAGTTAGTCCTGCACTAGCATCTGGACTAACATTCAACACAGCTACTGGACAGATAACAGGCACACCAACGCAGTACATTTCTAGTACAACATACACGGTTACAGTAAACGATCAAGCAAGCCAGACTAGTAGCAAGACATTTGATCTAACAATCAACACTCCTCCACTGCAAGCTCAACAAGCAGTGCCTGCAACATCGTTAATCAAATCAGTAGTAGCTACACCATTTACTCCTGTAACAGCTAGTGGCGGATCAACAGTCTACACCTACAGTGTAGACCCTACACTGCCGTCTGGATTAACATTTAGTACGGCAACAGGACAGATAACAGGAACTCCTACTAGTTTACTATCCGAGTATACCTATACAGTTACAGTCACTGATAGCATTTCACAAACTGCCAGTGCTACATTTAAATTAACAGTAGCTGATACTCCTGCAATTACAACTACACTAGTGTCAGCCACTGTTAGCAATTATAGAGTAGCTGACACGTTGAATCTTGCTCCTGTAAGTGCTAGTGGCGGATATGGATCTATTAACTTTGCTATTAGCCCAAGTTTACCTGCAGGACTTTCATTTAGTTCAGTCAATGGCAAAGTAACTGGTACTGGTTCACAGTTAATTAATCAAAGTTTTACAGTAACAGCCACTGACTCGTTAGGACAATCTAGTAGTAAGTCATTTACTCTAATACTAACTAATCCTCCAGTTGTAGCTACACAGTTGATAGCCACAAAGACAGCTACTAAGAGCAAACCTACTGCTAATTTTAAACCAGTAGGTGCAACGGGCGGCATTGCTCCGATAACCTACAGTATTAGTCCTGCATTGCCGTCAAGCATGTCTATCAATGTGCAGTCGGGTAACATTAGTGGTACTTCTGCTAGCGCATTAACAGCAACAACATTCACTGTAACTGCTACTGACAGTGTTGGTACATCAGCAAATGCTACATTTAGTTTAACTATAGAAAATCCACCAGCAGTAACAACTACAGTTAATCAAGCTATAATTGAATTGATTATTGCGACAGCAAGTACTCCAGTTATACCGGTAACAGGCGCCAACGGTGATGGAACATTAAGTTACGGCATTAGTCCTTCATTGCCAAATGGATTGATATTTGATACATCAACTGGTACAGTATCGGGAACCCCAGTAGCTATACTAGCTAGCACAACATTTACTGTTACAGTAACAGATGCACTAAGTCAAACTAGCAGTAAAACATTTGCATTGTCAGTGATAGCACAGCCGTTGATTGCAACAATAGTTACACCAACATTGGTATTTGCTGTATACACACAAATTACTCCATCACGTCCTGTTACGGCAGTTGGGGGAACCGGGCTATTGACTTTTGATATTAGTCCCGCATTGCCTGCAGGATTATCATTTAACACATTAACAGGACAAATAACAGGAACTCCTACTGATGACGTGCCTGCTGCTAACTTTGTAATAACAGTTACTGACACAGTATCAGTAACAACATCGAAAATAATTAGTATAGCAGTTAATGATGTAAGTCCACCGGCACTGATAGCATCTGCTCAGAACAACAGTCAAATATTAGAAATCAACAGTGATTCAAACGTACAGCCTGTTATAGCCAGCGGTGGATTTGGTACACTTGCATATGCTATTAGTCCTGTATTGCCTGCAGGACTATCATTTGATACAACTTCAGGATTTATCAGCGGACAACCTACTGTATTATCTACTAGTACTGTTTATACAGTAAGTGTAACAGATGCAGTGCCGCAGAGCAGCAGTGCTACATTTACGTTAAGTGTGGTATTAACTCCAGTAGGAAGTGGCAAAGGATTTACAGGTAGTTTAGGATTTACAGGTAGTAGAGGATTTAGCGGAAGTCAGGGAGAGACTGGGTATACAGGATCATTAGGTTATGTTGGCTCAATAGGCTATACAGGGTCACGTGGCTTTGCAGGCTCTGAAGGATTTGTTGGTAGTCAAGGAGATATAGGGTACACAGGTAGTCAAGGTATTCCAGGTGCGTATGCAGCACTAGGATTTACAGGTAGTCAAGGAAATATAGGTTATACAGGCAGTCAAGGTGATGCTGGCTCAGTTGGGTACACAGGCAGTCAAGGTGATGCTGGCTCAGTTGGGTACACAGGCAGTCAAGGCAATATAGGATACACTGGATCACGTGGTATACAAGGATTGTCCGGGTCAATTGGCTACACTGGATCAGCTGGCTTCACAGGCAGCAAAGGTGATACCGGCAATCAAGGTTTAATTGGAAGTTTAGGTTACTCAGGATCACGCGGATATTCAGGAAGCCAAGGACCTATTGGTGAAACTGGAGAAATTGGACCGCTAGGTTATACAGGATCAAAAGGTTCCCAAGGTGACCAGGGACCTATTGGTGACCAGGGACCTATTGGTGATCAAGGTGTGATAGGTTATACTGGTAGTCAAGGTAATGAAGGTCCACAAGGTCCTGCTGGCGGCTTTACAGGTAGTCAGGGCGTTACTGGATTTATAGGCTCGCGTGGTATAACTGGCTTTACTGGAAGCCAAGGTCCTTCCGGCGCATTTGCAGCATTAGGATATACAGGATCACAAGGATTTGTGGGTTCACTAGGGTATACTGGGTCGCAAGGCATACCAGGAGAATTTGCCGCACTAGGCTATACAGGTAGTCAAGGAAATATAGGTTATACAGGCAGTCAAGGCTATACTGGCAGTGTTGGATTTACAGGCAGTCGAGGAGTTCAAGGTAGTCAAGGTGCAGGATTTACAGGATCACGAGGCACTACTGGACTAGCAGGTGATATAGGATATACTGGCAGTGCTGGATCACTAGGTTATACTGGCAGTGCTGGATCACTAGGGTATACTGGCAGTGCTGGATTAAGAGGTGTGGTAGGATTTGTTGGCAGTCAAGGAAATACTGGCTTTGTTGGCAGTCAAGGAAATACTGGTTCACTTGGTTATTCTGGAAGCCAAGGTCCAATTGGCCTAACAGGATTTACTGGCAGTACAGGAGTTACTGGTTATTCAGGAAGCCGTGGTGACATCGGGTTTTCAGGAAGCCGTGGCGACGTAGGATTTACTGGATCACGTGGTATACAAGGATTGTTCGGGTCAATTGGCTACACTGGATCAGCTGGCTTCACAGGCTCGCAAAGTACAGCCCCAGGTCCTATAGGGTATACTGGATCAGCAAGTACAGTAGCAGGACCGTCAGGCGACTTAGGGTATACTGGGTCTGTTGGATTTACTGGCAGCAAAGGCACCACAGGACTGCCTGGCGGTATTGGATTTACAGGAAGTCAAGGTGCAGGATTCACAGGTAGTATAGGCGGGTTAGGTTACACAGGTAGTATAGGCTTTACAGGATCACGTGGATTTGTAGGTAGTGCCGGACATACAGGCAGTTTAGGATACACTGGCAGTCAAGGTGCAGGATTTACTGGTAGTGCCGGATATACAGGCAGTTTAGGATACACTGGTAGTCAAGGTGCAGGATTTACTGGATCACGTGGAACTCAAGGTCTTCAAGGTGATTTAGGTTTTACAGGTTCGCAAGGTACAGGATTTACTGGTAGCAGGGGTACTACAGGATTACCAGGAGGATTAGGTTATACTGGAAGTCAAGGTGCAGGATTCACTGGTAGCCGTGGTGCTACAGGCCTAACTGGATACGCAGGTAGCTTAGGATTTACAGGAAGTCAGGGTGTAGGATTTACTGGATCGCAGGGTGTAGGATTTACTGGGTCCATAGGCTATACTGGTAGTCAAGGTGATCAAGGTACTCCTGGTACCAGTGTTACCATTGTAGGATCAGTAGCATCATTTGCTAACTTACCTATACCTTATACCGGATCAATTGGTGACGGATACATTACTAGAGACAACGGACATTTGAATATTTGGACAGGTACTGCATGGAATGACGTTGGACCTATTGTTGGCTACACTGGTAGCCAAGGCACTATTGGATTTACAGGCAGCATTGGCTACAGTGGATCACGTGGCTTTACTGGATTTAACGGAAGTCAAGGTGACATAGGTTACACAGGTAGTGAAGGTATAGGGTATACTGGATCAGTAGGCGGCACAGGATTTACAGGAAGTTTAGGCTATACAGGTAGTTTGGGATTTACTGGATCGCAGGGTGTAGGATTTACTGGATCACAGGGATTAATTGGGCCACTAGGATATACAGGATCTGCTGGTGAAGGGTATACTGGATCAGCAGGTGTAGACGGAGTAATAGGTCGTGATGGTTACACAGGCTCTATAGGATTTACTGGTAGTAATGGCGTTGGGTTTACAGGCAGTCGTGGATTTACAGGATCAGTAGGATTTGTAGGATCAGCAGGCACAGGATTTACTGGATCAAGAGGTGCTACAGGGTTTGTTGGTAGTCTAGGATTTACTGGATCGGCTGGAACATCTGGAGTAGGTACACCAGGTTTTACTGGTAGTGCGGGCACACCAGGTGCTACTGGGTTTACAGGTAGTCAAGGACCTAAAGGGGATCCAGGTGATGCGGGCGGCGGAGGAGGTGGTGCTGTTGGTAATTTTGATGGTGGATCACCAACATCAATATACGGCGGAATCACTAGTATAGATGCGGGTGGAGTCACTGCATAAATATTAAAATAACAGTAGATTAAACATAAAATGGCTATACAAATACAGTTTAGAAGAGGAACAGCACTAGAGTGGACCACAGCCAACCCTATCTTGGCAGATGGGGAAATGGCTATTGAAACAGATACCTCGTTGTTTAAGGTAGGTAATGGTGTTGATAGATGGAATACACTTGCCTATGGTGGATTAAGGGGCTTTGCTGGATCTCAAGGCGGCGCAGGCTATACAGGGTCAGCAGGTAGTGGTATTGTTTCTAACGTAATGTACGTTAGCAAAAGCGGAAACGATCTAAATGCTGGTGATTCTCTAGTTAGTTCAAAACTAACAATTAGATCCGCATTGGCAACAGCTACCTACGGCACTACAATTTTTGTTAAAAGCGGAGATTATACAGAAATTAATCCTATGATAGTGCCAGAGGGCGTGGCCATTGTAGGCGACAGTTTACGTACAGTTACAGTTCGTCCACTTAACAAAACACAAGATATGTTTTGGGTAAACAATGCAGTCTATCTAGCACACATGACTTTTAAAGATCATGAAAGTCCTTCATCAGCAGTGGCATTTAATCCAGACGGCAGCGCAGGAGTTATTCATACCAGTCCATATGTACAAAATTGTACATCAATGACCACCACTGGTACAGGCATGCGAGTAGATGGTGCTCACGCAGATGGACTTCGCTCTATGGTTGTTGATGCGTATACTCAATACAACCAAGGTGGTATCGGTATTCACATGTTGAACAGAGGTAACACTCAGTTAGTGTCTGTGTTTACGATCTGTTGCTCAGTAGGCTTCTTGTGTGAGTACGGAGGCTTTTGTTCAGTAACTAACAGTAACAGTAGTTTTGGTACATATGCGCTGAAGTCAGACGGAGTTAGCTCTACACTGTATGCGGGCAAGGTTAACGGTGAAATTAGAGGACGTACATTTGTCATAGATAATTTAACTACTCGTCCTAACGTAGGCGACGCGGTTAAATTTGCAGGCGATGATACTTACTATACTTTGTTTAGTTCTACACCCTTTACCAGTGGTAGCACTGCAATAGCTACACCTAGCTATGCAGATGAATCCGCAACTGCAAGAAACCTAAGACAAACAGTGCTAGATGGCAAGAGTAAAATACAAGCAGACACTATTGATTTTCTAAATGAAACATATCTAAGTTTTGACTACAATGAGTTTAAGTGTACACGTGATATAGGATTGATCATTGATGCAGTGGTTGATGATATGATGTTCAGCACTAACTACAAGAGCATACAAGCAGGTATCAGCTATAATAGAGCAACTGCTAGTCTAGTAATAACTGGACAACTAACTGAAACGTTGGCTGCTGTAAACTTTGTTAAAACAGCAGTACTAGCCTTAATGACAGTGGGCGCAGAACGAACTAGAGTCAGCAACAACTTTGACATCATTCTGGCTATCATGGCCGGCGGCACTGCTCCTGCGTATGTATGGGCTAGTCCTAGCAATGTTGATGCTAACAAGCCCAAAGCACAGACTATCATACAGGCCAATAGAAACTTTATCATTGAAGAAGGCATTGCTTACATTACTGCAAACTACTCTGGATTAACTTACGATCAAACTAAATGCCGCAGAGACATTGGCTTAATTGTAGATGCAGTGACCTACGATGTACTCTACGGAGGCAACAGTCAAACGGCAGATGCAGCTGATGAATACTATAGTACAGGCACACTACAGGTACCTGTAGGTGAACAGGCAGCAACGGCCGCTACCTTTAACTACATTAAGTCAGTAGTAGCTGCCTGTGTAGTTAACACTAGCATCACAGCACTAAACATTATAGTAACACAAAGTACTAGCAACCCCGCAGCAAGTGCCGCTGAAGCTACCCAAACTGATGGGTTGTTTGACATAGTAACTAATTTAATTACCAATGCCTATTCAAGTACTATTGTATTAGAAGAAAGTGTGCCAGCTAACATTGCGGACAATGCCAATGTTAGCTTTCATCAGTTTAGTTTGATCACTTCATCGGGACACACTTTTGAATGGATAGGTGCTGGTACAAATGTAAATACAGCTTTGCCTTATCTAGGTGGCATTCCTATAGCAGAGAATCAAGCGGTAGCTTTAAACCAAGGAAAGATCTACTACACTGGTACTGACCAGCGTGGAGACTTTAGAATTGGTGACGGATTAATTATTAATAGGAATACAGGTACAATTTCTGGTAGAACGTTTACTAAGAGTTTGTTTGCTGTGATGACACCTTATATATTAGCAATTGGAGATTAACATGGCAACCGCAGCACTACCCTTAAATACGTTTAGAACTAAACCATATGAACTAACCACTAACGAACAGACAATCTATACAACTCCTGAGGGAATTACTACTATTGTATTAGGTGCACAGGCTAGTAACTTTGGCACTGTGGCTGCCACTATAACATTTACACTTAGAAAGAATGATGTAGATTACGTCATGCTGAAAGAATTTACTATTCCGACTAATGACTCAGCAGAGATTACCACAGGTAAATTAGTCATGGAAGAAGGTGCATCTGTAAAAGCAGTGGTCAGTGTCAACAGTACAATCAACTTGGTTATGAGTGTGTTGGAGACAAGTAATGAGTAAAAGCCGTCTAGTTAGCGGTAGAGTAAAAAAGCTAACTGGTGCAGCATTAGATCCTAATCGCGGTAGCTATCTTGATGTAGGAAATGCAGAACCAGATCTTGGCTTACCATCTATTGATGGACAGGTATTAGTCAGTACCACCGTAGGTGCTAGATCGTGGTCTACAGTAACATCATTAACAGGATCAGTTGGATTTACTGGTAGTCAGGGATTTACAGGATCAAGAGGTGCGGGATTTACTGGATCGTTAGGATTTACTGGAAGTCGTGGCTTTACTGGAAGTAGAGGTACAGAAGGATTTGTTGGAAGCCGTGGATTTAGTGGTAGCAAAGGTGAAAGTAGTTTTAGTTACGGACCAACTGCTCCTATAAATCCACAAGTTGGTGATAGATGGATGGACAGTCTAACTGGTGCAGAACTAGTATGGACTGACGATGGTGATACTGCACAGTGGGTTGAAGTAGCTGCTAGTGGATTTCTAGGACGCCAAGGCTACACAGGATCAATTGGTGACTTAGGGTATACTGGCAGCGAAGGCCCTGCAGGAACTTCAGTAAACATTGTTGGACAAGTTTCTACAAGCTCAGGATTAGATCCTGCATACACTGGAAACCAAGGTGATGGATTCATTGCACAGGACACAGGGAACCTATGGGTATGGTCTGGATCAGCATGGAATGACGTTGGTCGTATTTTAGGCTATACTGGATCAGTAGGCAGTGCAGGATTTACAGGATCGCAAGGTGTTCCTGGCGAATATGCTGCTATAGGATTTACTGGTTCAGTTGGATACACTGGTAGTCGCGGACTTCCTGGAGAAGCAGCAGCAATTGGATACTCTGGTTCAGTGGGCTATACTGGTTCAGTTGGATACACTGGTAGTCAAGGTGTCGATGGTGCTTATGCTGCTGTAGGCTACACGGGTAGTGCTGGCGAACTTGGCTACACTGGTAGTCGCGGACTTCCTGGAGAAGCAGCAGCAATTGGATACTCTGGTTCAGTTGGCTACACTGGTAGTCGCGGCGAAAGTTCATTTACCTATTCAGATACACCTCCATTAAATCCTACAGCTGGAGATAGATGGTATGATTCGTCATTGGGTTTTGAATTTGTGTGGACTGACGATGGTGACACAGTGCAGTGGGTTGAAATCACCACGAGTGGAGCAGGATATACTGGAAGTTTAGGATACACTGGATCTGCTGGTGTAGACGGAGTAATAGGACGTGATGGTTACACAGGCTCTATAGGATTTACTGGCAGTGCCGGTAGTGGCCTCAAATACTACATTTTAAATATTTAAGGAACATACATGGCTAATCCAAACATAGCTTCTGCAACAAACTTATATGGTAATAATTCTGCTGTAACTTTAACCACTACAGCAGCAACACAGTTAATTAATAATCCTGCTGGAAGCGGCAAGATTTTTAAAATCAACGTAATTAATGCCGCCAATACAAATGCCGCTCCTGTAAATTTAACACTTACACTGCATAGTGCAGCAGAACTTGGCGGCACAGGTTACCCATTAGTAAGTACACTAGGTATTCCAGCCAACGCAGGTATGTTGTTAGTAGATAAATCGAACTCAATTTACTTGCTGGAAAATCAGTCTATTGGAGCCACTGCTGGAACGGCTAACTTTGTGTCAGTTGTGGCTGTTTGGGACGAAATAAGTTAAGGGATATATATGGCACTTACAAGACCTGGGGGATTCATACGAGCTGCTGCTCCTGTAGTAACTTTTTTAAATGCTAACGGATGGTGGACTCTAAACCAGATTACTAGATTTCAGGCTACTAAAATCTGGCCTCAAGAGTTCTCAATAGTATTTGTGATTGGTCAACAATCAAGTTTGCCGTTAATTTATGCGTGGACCGGCTCTGCTATTTCAACCACTTTATATACAGCACCAGGTAGTAATGCTTATTCTAGCGTTGCTTGGGACAGATATGGTAGAACATTGTTTTACGCAAGTTACAACTCAATTAATGGTTACGAATTTACCAAAGCAGGCGGAGCAGTTTCTACATATTCTCCAGGAACTCAAACCTACACTCCTGCTCGAGATACAATGAGAGCGTCGCCCGTATCTGATAGATTATGGTTTTGGTCAGCCGCAGTTGATGGCAGATTATGTAGTATTACATATGATACAGCGACCAAAACGTTTGGAATAGCCACTACTGCGGTATACTTAAATAACTATCCATTTAGTGGGATTAGGCGACCAAGCATATCTCCAGATGGCAATTTTTATGGTAGCGGACACTCTGCTTCAGGTGGCTTAGTTTATTTGTTTAGGATAAACAACAGCGACGGTAGTAGTCTAGGATCTATATCAACACCACTTAGTATTACTAATGATAGTAGTAGATATACTTACAGTGTTACGTGGAATCCAACAGGAACAGTTATAGGAGTTGGCATGGATAGAGGAACCCCTAAATTTAAATTATTTAGGTGGGATCCTGTTAACTATTACGGTAGCGAGTATAGTTATGCTAACTTTACTGGCGGCGTGACTATTATATTGAAAGTATTTTGGAATAATGCTGGAAACGTATTATTCTTTCATACCGCGGCGGCAGACGCCGCCAGCATTCAAGCATATCAATGGGATGATATAAATGGTATAGGTGCTAGATTTGCAGACCCACCTAGTTTTACTTTTTCACAAAGTTCCTTGCTGTCAGATGTGGTTCTTTCTCCCGATGATAAACTGCTTGTGTTTTCAACTAGTGGCGCATCGGGATCAGAAATAGCTCTAGGATGGAACAATACCGCAGGTTTCGGAGAAGTTACTATTATGCCAGTAGGTCAAGCAAACCCAACTAGTGTCGCTTTTGGCACATTAACAAATTAACAAGGATAATCAATGAATAAAACAGAATATTTAACTAATGCTATTCAAGCACGTACGGAAGAAATAGAGCGTTTTAACTTAGATATTTCAACAAACCAACGTGTTGTTGATACTATTGGCCAAGACCCAGCTTTACAAGAGTATAAAGCTCATATGGAACGAGTAATCGCTTTTAGTCAACTAGAAAAACGAAAAGCTGAACTCCACAAAACAGCTTTAGAAGCCGAGTTACAGGCTCAATAAATATAGGAAATATTATGACTACAGTGAGTTTTCCCGTAAATCCCATAACAAATGATGTCTACACCTTTGGCGGTAGATCTTGGCAATGGAATGGCCGCGCTTGGCAATCCGTTACTACATTTCCGGGTTATACAGGTTCGGCAGGCGCTAATGGATATACCGGTAGTATGGGCTATACAGGTAGTCAAGGTGCAGGATTTACTGGTAGTCAAGGTGCAGGAATAACTATTTATGAGCTTGAAGCAAACTTACCGGTTTCAGCTAATGAAGGAGCTTTAGTATATGTTACCGCAACTAACAGGATGTATCTGTATAACGGAACTTCCTGGATTTTGATATTTACTGCAACTACTGCTAACTTAGCACCAGTTATTACAGCAGGACCTCAACCAGGTTATCTACTAAGTACAACAGGTACACCTGTAGTAATTACTATGGCTGCACAAGACCCTGAATATGGCCCGATTAATTGGAGTTATACTATTACTGCGGGTACACTAGGCAACGTAGCTACTATAGCACAGAATAATGACGTATTCACTATAACGCCTTCAACTAATACTGCTCACGGTGGAAGTTTTGAGCTTACAATTACCGCGTCTGATGGAGTAAACTTAGCTAATGCTCGTACATTCTTTAGGTTGTATTTTACTGTATCAGAACCTGGTTATGGTTTAAATTTTGTATCATCATTAGCGGCTCCAACAAATTTATTTACTAATAGTACTAATGCCAATTTTGGTAAAGCTATAGCGGCTTATGGTGGGACTTTAGCTGTATTAGGAAGATCAGATTTAAGTGGAGCTGTTCGTTCTGAATACGTCTATAATTCCGTTTATATCTACACTACTTTAGCAGGAACAAATCCGGTTTATCAAACTAAGATAGATTTGCCTGTTGATGCTGGTTATGTCACCCAGACAAAAATTTGTCTTATCTCAAACATGTTAATTGTGGGTGCTAGGACAAGTGACAATGCTTCCACCAAATGGTATGTTTATTTTAAGTCCAATGATACTACATGGACTTTAACACAAACTCTAGTAGATAACAGTACGGTAATCAGCGGGGTATTCGCTACTGCGGTTATGGATATATCAGATAATGGTTTAGTATTTGTAGGTGCGAATCCTGGAGTGCAAATAAATATATATACTAGAGCGACAACTGCTACAACCACATGGACTCTTAGACAAACAATACCTATTGCCAATGTACCGAGTGCAGTTGCAAATAACGACATTTTTCCAACTCATATTAAAATTAGTGGTAGTGGTACGCATATAGCTTTATCTTGCAGCAACGCTGACCAAATATCACCCGCAGTAGAGAATACAGGAAAACTCGTTATTTATACTAATACTACTTATAGTAGTGGGGGATATGAATGGGGCGCAACACATACACTTGCGGGTAGCGCCACTTTATACTATATAACGGTCACAGCCAGCCCAAAGTATGATGATATATTCTATGTATTTCGTGAAACTACTGCTCCAGTAGCTACTCTTTCTTGTATTAAATATTCGAGTGTTAATAATAATTGGACTGAGTATACTTATGATGCTACACAAGTTAATAAATTTCTAACCCTTAAAGACTCTCGCGATTCAAGTTGGATTAATTATCTTGATCCTTACATAATGACCGCAATTGCAGGCCCCAGTGACAGTATGAGTTTTTTATGTATAAAACGCCATAGAACTGATATAACCATAGCAGCTTTAGTAACATTTAAATTTGCGCTTGCCGATCTAAGTACAAATATTACAAATAATAAATTATCTGCAGCACCTTCTGGTGTAACCCCGCAGACTTTGGCTAATGCCTACCACTGGAACTCAGCCGCTAATATAATTAACCCTAGTACTGGAACATTTCTTTGTAAACCATATGTAGATAATTTAACTGGAGAAGTCTTTTTAGCTGCACAGACCTCCAATTGGGCGACTATTACAGGTTCAGGTGTTGTACACAGATATCAGTTACATAACTCAACAGCTAATGCAGTTACCAAGGAATACATATCTTCTGCTGCTTTTTCAGCACTGACCGTACCTCTTAAATGCTTTTATATGAGCGCAGTAATTGTAGGCGGTGGTGGCGGTGGTGGTGGCTATATTTCCGATGCAAGGTGTGGTGGTGGTGCCGGTGGTGGTGCTTTAGTAGCATTTTCCAATTATCCTGTAACACCTGGGACAGAGGTGGGCATCTGGCGTGGAGCAGGCGGAGGCGTTGGCGGTCCCGATTTTGGTGGATCCCCAGGCGGGCCTAGTTATATAACTTATCAAGGTGTTTCTTGGATCGCCGGTGGCGGTAGTGGCGGCGGCCTCCAAAACGATCAAGGCGGCACTGGCGGCACCGGCGGTGGCGTGACTTTACCAACACTTAGCGTCGTACCTGTAGGTTATAGTACCGTTAGCGGTTCTGGCGGTAATGGCGGTAATGGCCCAGACTATATCAGCACAACTCATTATGGTGCCGGTGGTGGTGGTGCCGGTGGATACGGCGGCCCCGGCGGGAACGGTCAAACCAACGCCTCCATCGTTACGAGCACCTCCGGTCAAGCAGGAGGTGGCGGAGGAGGTGGCGGTGGCGATTTTGGTGGTGGTGGTCGTATCGGCGGTGGCGTTGGTATATATGGAATTGGTGTTTCCGGTAACAACGGTGCCCGATACGCCACCGGCGGGAACGGTAGTGTAGATTCGGGATTGCCAACTGCCAACTATGGCTATGGCGGATCAGGCGGGAAAGCAGCTTATGGAAGTACAGGCGGCATCGGCGCTGTACGTATAATTTTTAGCGATGCCCCTATTTATGTGTTTACAGATAACAGCTCTACTACTATTCCTCTTGTACGCAATCCTAATTATACTGGCAGTTAAGTCATAAATAAAGCAAAAAAGTTGGTACACCCCACAAGTTTTTGATAAAGCACCTATCTATGGGTTTGACATTTTAACTAACTATAAATACATATGATTACTTTATACTACTAAAATGCCATTAAATTTTCCCCTATTACCCGCAGTTGATACACAGTACACGTTTGAAGATCGTACTTGGGTATGGAACGGTCGCTTTTGGAAAGCAATATCTACTACTATTGGTTACACTGGTAGTCAAGGTGCAGGATTTACAGGATCAATCGGATTTACAGGATCTAGAGGACCTGCTGGAACTTCAGTTACCATTGTAGGTTCTGTAGCTTCATCTTCGGGATTACCTGATCCCTACAGTGGTAATCTTGGTGATGGATATATTGCTAGGGATACAGGTAATTTATGGGTATGGACCGGAAATACTTGGTCAGATGTTGGACAAATTCAAGGCTATACAGGTAGTCAAGGGGTTGTTGGCTCAATAGGATTCACTGGATCAGCAGGTGCAGACGGATTTATTGGACGAGATGGTTACACTGGATCAATAGGATTTACTGGAAGTCGAGGTATTGCAGGAGAATTTGCAGGACAAGGCTACACTGGTTCACAAGGTGATCTAGGTTATACTGGCAGCGAAGGTCCTGCAGGTGCATTTGCAGCAGTAGGTTATACTGGCAGTCAAGGTGAGCCAGGAGAATTTGCCGCACTAGGCTACACAGGAAGTGAAGGCAGTCAAGGTTATACAGGTAGCCAAGGTATTCCAGGTGAGTATGCAGCTCTTGGCTACACGGGATCTAGAGGCTTGCCGGGCGAATATGCAGCAGTAGGTTTTAGCGGAAGCCAAGGTGATATTGGATTTACAGGTTCACAAGGTGAGCAGGGTATTCCTGGAACTTATGCAGCCATAGGATATACTGGATCGCAAGGATATGCAGGCTCATTGGGTTATACTGGTTCGGTTGGTGGATTTAATTCTCTACAGAGTTTTACCACAGTATCTACAGCCAGTTATACACTGCTTGCAGGTGATGGCGGTAACATGGTGCGTTTTACTTATGCTGGCAACATCACTGTTACAATACCAAATGACAGTACATTGAATTTCTCAGTAGGTCAGCGTATTGATCTACAGTTAGCCAGCACGGGGTATTTGTCAATAGCAGGCGCAGGTGGGGTTACAATCTCCGCAGCAGGCGGTGCCTTATATCTTGTAGATCAATACTCTGCAGCATCAGTAATTAAAATTAGTGCAAATACTTGGAACCTAGTTGGTCCATCAACTTCAGGTTTTTCTGGATCAAGAGGTTTTACTGGCAGCCAAGGTGCAGGTTTTACTGGATCACAGGGATATACTGGATCAATAGGTGGTTTTGCATCTATACAAACAATTAACGATCAAACTACAAATTATACTCTAGTGAGTACCGACATAGGAAAATTAGTTAGATTTACCAGTGCTAGTACGTTAACCCTAACAGTGCCATTAAATTCAGTCGTGCCATTTGCTGTAGGACAACGTATTGATGTTTCAACTGCCGGCTTAGGTGGATTATTAATAGCAGGCGAAGGTGGTGTTACTGTCTCAGCTTCAAATGCAAGTCTAGCATTGTTTAATCAATACGCAACGGGAACGTTGGTAAAAATGGACACTGACACTTGGTTGTTTATTGGACCGGCTAGCTCAGGTTTTTCTGGATCAAGAGGTTTTACTGGCAGCCAAGGTGCAGGTTTTACTGGGTCAATAGGTTACACTGGGTCAATAGGTGGTTTTGGATCTGTACAGGAAATTAACGATCAAACTGTATCATATACTCTACAAGCTACGGACGTTGGCAAGCTGGTTAGATTTACTAGTTCTAGTATCCTAACAGTAACAGTGCCATTAGATTCTGTTGTGCCATTTGCTGTAGGACAACGTATTGATGTATCAACTGCTGGCTCAGGTGGATTATTAATAGCAGGCTCTGGCGGAGTTACAATCTCCGCAGCAAACAGCAGTTTGGCATTAATCAATCAATACTCTGCAGGTACCTTAATAAAGACAGCTACAGATACTTGGTTGTTTATTGGCCCTGTGAGTTCAGGTTACACTGGCAGTGCTGGATCACTAGGTTATACTGGCAGTGCTGGATCGTCAGGCGCATCAACATTTGCCGGACTATCGGATGCCACAAGTTCAAGCCTCACAGTAGACAAAATTTATCTGCCTGCAATCACAATGTTAGTAGTCACAACACCGGTATTCAATTATAATATTGATCAATATTCAGGAGACAATCCTGCAATATATGCTATCAGTGGCACTACCATAGCTTTCAACCTCCAGCAAGGCGCCAGTCATCCGTTTTTACTTCAGCAAGACAGCACAAATATTACCACTGCGAATCTAATACATGTAAGCACCGCAGGTGTAGTCAGTACCGGATCTGCCGCTCAAGGTAAAGTTTCAGGCACACTGTACTGGAAAATACCTGCTAGTGTTTCAGGTACATTTAGATACATTTGTCAAAATCACGGAACAATGGTGGGCGCAATAACCATTAAAGACTTTGCTGCCATTTAACAAACTTTTATAAACACAATTTAATATGCTAGATATCGGAACAATTCAAAGACAACAATACATACCATTTGGCCTAAGTGGTGGTGTGGCGTTTGAAAGCCCTGGGTCTTACACTTTTATAGTGCCCCCCAACATATACCTAATGTCCGGAGTATTTATTGCACCTGGCAGCATCTTTGGCAAAGGAGGAGATCTACGTTGGATTAACAACTTTCCTGTGTCCCCAGGAGAAACACTGACTGTTGAAATTGGTAGCAGTGATGCAAGCGGAGGCAACGATTTAAATACACAAGTTAGAAGATCAACTGATGTTATTGTTAGGAGCCTAGGACGTTATTTTTCAGATAACCTGTCCAGCACACTAGGTGCAGGGCCATTCGGTGGCATTATAGGTGGTGGTAATGGTGGCGCCAGCAGCGGTGCTGGTTTTGGCTATCCGGACCGACTACCGGGCGGTGGCGGCGCTGGAGGTTATTCTGGTAATGGCGGATCAAGTGTGGTAACCAGCGGTACGCCGGTCGCCGGTCAAGCAGGAAGTGGTGGTGGTGGTGGTGCTGGAGCCAGCGGTGCCCAATTCTCCGGTGGAGCCGGAGGAGCAGGCGGGGGCGTTGGCCTTTATGGACAAGGCAGTAATGGACGTGGCGGCATAACCAACGGTGACCCCTACCATACCGCTGGTGGCGGTGGCGGATCAGGTGGAACAAAAGGATATGGGTACGGAACTAGTAGCACCGGGCGTTTAAAAATGCACGGCGGTAATTACGGCGGAGGCCAGCCAGTCCCTTACAACGGGCCTCAGGTCGAGACCGACCCCAGACCTGGGTACGGCGGTGCTAGACTTATATGGGGAACAGGCCGCGCATTTCCTTCGTCAAATGTGGGTAAAGGATCTGATCTAGGTGGAGGAAGTGTCACCTATGATGGTATAGGTGGCACTTACTCATGGACAGCACCAGCTGGCGTATATTCTGTATCAGTAGTATGTGTTGGTGCCGGTGGCTCGGGCGACGGTGGAAATGCCGCTGGTGGTGGTGGCGGACTTGGTTGGAAGAATGCAATTGCAGTAACACCTGGGCAGAGCTATACTGTTGTAGTAGGTAACCGTGGACGCCGCGAGAGCGGCGTCAATGTAGGGGTTGCCGGCGGCGACAGTTACTTTATCAATACAGACACAGTACGAGGCGGTGGCGGTGGCGGCGGTGGCGGATCAGGCGGCGCTGGTGGTGGCTTTGCAGGAGATGGTGGTGGCGCAGGCGGCAACGGTGGCTACAGCACAGGCGGCGACAACGGCGGCCTCAATGGCAGCCAATACCCAGGTGGTGGCGGTGCCGGCGGATATACTGGTAGCGGCGGCCGCGGGGCTGGCCAGGGCTTCAGCAACAATGGTGGCGCTGGCGCTGGCGGTGGTGGCGGCGGTGGCGCAATGGGTGGAGGTTTTGGCAATGGCGTTGGCTCTACAGGCGGTGGAGGAGTTGGTATATATGGTCAAGGCGCTAGCGGTGCTGGTGCCGTCAGAAGTGAAGTCAATGGCTCAGCAGGACCTGCTGGAGGTGGTTCAGGAGGTACTAGTTACACCTACACATTTGGCGGCAACTTTGGCGGTGGTGGTGGTGCCGGCGGTGCAGCAGTTGCCACCCAAGGCGGTTTCGGTGCTGTACGTATAGTATGGGGATACAACAGATCTTTTCCAAGTAATCGTGTTTCAGATCAGTATGACAGTAGTTCCGCATCAGAATATATTGCTGCAGGTGAATATTCTTGGATTGCTCCTGCAGGAGTTACCAGGGTAAGTGTAGTGGCTGTAGGTGGTGGTGGTGGCGGCCGTCCAAGCACAGTGACCACAGGAGGTGGCGCTGGTGGTGGACTTGGTTGGAAGAATGCAATTGCAGTAACACCTGGACAGAGCTATACTGTTGTAGTAGGTGGCCGTGGTGCTGCTGGTGGTGCTGCTGGCGGCACAAGTTACTTTATATCAACTGCTACAGTAGCAGGATATGGTGGTGCTGGTGGCCCTGTATCCTCTGGCGTATCTAATGGTGGTGGATATGTAGGAGATGGTGGCGGTAATGGTGGTAATGGTGGCTACGGCGCCGGTGGCGGTGGCGCTGGCGGGTATACAGGCAGCGGTGGCAGCGGTGGCCCTTCAAGTTCATCTACACCAAGTGTGACGATCGGAGGTGCTGGAAGTGGTGGCGGTGGCGCGGGCGGCAGTGGACAAAACGGCAGTGGCACGACGTCTTCTCCAGGTGGCGGTGTGGGCATTTGGGGACAGGGTGCAGATGGCCGACCAATCCCTCAACCATTCACCAACGCTCAATTGAAATATGGTGGTGGTGGCGGATCGGGTGGCGCGGGTGGTGGTGGCGATTCTGGGGGCGCGGGTGGCGGTGCTTATCAAGATATACCTCCATGGGGAAACATTGGTGGAAATGCACCCCAATATGAAGGCGGCGATTTTGGCGGCGGTGGCGGCGGAGAATATTATGTAACTTCCGGCGAGGGCGTTGGTTATTTCACCAACTCCGGCCAAGGCGGCAGTGGCGCCGTACGCATTATTTGGGGACCAAGTAATCCCTCTATACACAGGATCTTATAATAGCAGCGTGTAACGGGCTAAATATCTGATACTGGATATATTATGCGAGCACACGAGATTATTAGAACAGTCCTGGACCTTATAGATCAAGCAGGACAGGCCACAGATCAACCTGACGATACGCCCAGCGGATACTGTGATGACGATCTAGCACGATTCAAGCAGATTGCGGGCATTGTTACACAGCCTGGTGAGATGAGCCCATTAAGCAATAGTCCTAATGAAAAAATAGCAGATATTACAGCAGTCACAGTAGATGCAGGCGGTGGTGTGAACGGTCCTAAGCACCCACATGACCTACGTGTAAAAGATCCAAGCATGTATCCAAATCAACAAGAGGTTTAATATGTCAGCAAACGGAATCGCACAATTAGCAACTAGAGAAGAAAGACAACTAGCTAAACTTAATTTGGCTCAAACTCGACGTCAAGCAGGCGGCGACACTACAGCAAACTACTATAGAGAAAATAATACCTACGATATAGATGCCCTACCCACAAAATATTCTAATAATTCTATTGTTAACAATCCTAACACAGGCGGATTAGTTCAAGGGCGTCCCTGGATCAATATTGCTGGCATCACATTTGATCCGGACATTTATTTCTACAACAGAGTTGGAACTACTAATGCTAACGGTTATTTTGGCCTCGACTTTACCCCTACCAACGATGATCTAACGTTCTTTGATAACCCCGTAGTTGCACCTGTGACTGAAACACAGGGCACTTTGGTCACATTGAATATCACTGCACAGCCTCAATACAATTCTATTATGTTGCTAGGATACTTACGTGCGCCAACAACAGAAACATACACCTTTTTCACTAACACAGACGATGCTAGTTATATGTGGATAGGTCCAGATGCTATCTCAGGATATACTCATACCAATGCAGTTGTACAAAACGGTGGTCTACATGGTACCACTGAACAAAGCGGTACTATTAGCCTAGTACAAAATATCTATTACCCTATTAGGATCATGTTTGGTAATAACACTGGGCCAGGCACAATGGTAGTGAGTTATTCTACACCTACCATTGCCAAAACATCCACATGGACGGGTTTAATATTCCATAACTCAGCCACCAACGGATTCTAAAGATGGCTAACCTACATCCCAACAGTACTGACTACGTACATAGTTATGAACCAAACACTAATGACCTCCATATGGCTATGGACTACAGTGCGTCAGGTGAACCATTATTGCGAGTAAACAATGTAGGCGGTGTTAGTTACAACGATGCTGGCAACATCTCGGCCAGTATAGATGCGTTTGGACGACTACGAGTCAGCAATCCCTTTACTTTGTTTGACGGCGCTCTGCGTTATAGAGACGACAGATTTAAATGGGATCAAGTAGATACAGGCAACGGTGTTAGTACATTCTTACCTAACGAAAGTTCAGTAATAATGACAGTATCGGGCAACGGTGATAGTGCTATTAGACAAAGTAAACAAGTGTTTAGTTATCAGCCAGGCAAGAGTTTGCTGACTATGGCTACCTTTGTAATGAACACTCCTACAGCGGGTCTGCGTCAGCGTGTTGGTTATTTTGGGGAACGAAACGGTGTGTACTTTGAAATAGACGGTACTGATATTAATCTTGTGATTAGAAAATACACATCAGGCTCAGTGGATGATACCACAGAAAAGATCAACAGATCAACATGGAACGGTGACAAAATGGACGGCCAAGGCGGCCAGAGCAACATCAGCGGAGTCACATTGGATTTAACAAAAGTACAAATCTTTTGGTGTGATGTTGAATGGTTGGGCGCAGGGTCAGTACGCTGCGGATTTGTTATCAACGGTCAGTTTATTGTTTGCCACATATTCCATCATGCTAATATATTTGACAAGGTCTATATGACTACTGCGTCATTGCCCGTTAGATATGAACTCTCCAGCACAGGTGCCGCAGGCACTATGCGAGCCATATGCAGCACTGTGATATCAGAAGGCGGCTATAGCAACCGAAGCCAGAGTAGAGCAATAGGAACCAGTTTAACTGGTAAGAATCTCAGCCAAACAGAATATCGTCCATTAGTCTGTATTAGAATGAAGTCTACTAACATAGACAGTGTTGTAGTGCCTGCTAAGTTTGATCTTTACGGTGTACAATTGGCGGCGTTTGGATATAGAGTAATATTAAATCCTACACTGACCGATGCCTCGTGGACATCAGCAGGCGACAACAGTTCAGTAGAATATGATCTATCGGCCACTGCATTAAGTGGCGGCATAGTAATTGATCAAGGTATTTTTGTGGGATCTAACAAAGGTGGCGCAGCCAGTGTTAGTGGCAACGATGTAGATTTTAGCCAACAGTTAGGCCGCACCATAGCAGGAGTAAGTGACATTTGGTGTTTGGCTGCTATTGCTACTACTAATAACGATGATGCAGTAGCATCAGTATCATGGCAGGAGCATGAATAATGTATAGAAAATATATAAACATAGTAGAAGCAGCCAACAAGGACTGTCCTATAGCGACTTATGATATAGATGTTAACCTAAAGAATCGTCAGAAAGCTATAGATGAGTATCACTATGGTCCTGCTAATCCAGAACAAGCTGGAGACTATTGGAACAAAAGCGCAAAGATATTCAACGTGACTTCAGCTACTGCTAAAACAATGTTGTGTGGAAACTGTGCGGCATTTGATGTCAGTGACAGTATGAGAGAGTGTATAAGCACAGGCATAAAGGGCGATGAAACAGCAATAGATGCCAATGCAACTATTAACTTATCAGATTTAGGATATTGCAACTTCCTACACTTTAAGTGTGCTGGCACACGTTCATGCAAGGCCTGGGTCACTGGTGGACCAATCACTGAAAAAGACAAGAACAAATCTGCGGATTAATGCCTATGATACTGGAGTCAAGTCCGTTAACCTTGAGGGGTAGTTGTTCAGATGACCTGCTTATGAGTAAGCTGCATCTTGCAAGACAACTTAAACGACTCAAATATGATCGTCATGATAAAATCTACAACTTGGGCAGTTGGTATGGTAATATAGGGCCAGCGTTGGTTAATCAAGGGATCAAGTTTAATCAACTGTTAAACGTGGACATAGATCCTGAAGTTGTTGATGATGCAGATCGAGTAGCAGAGCATTTTGATATAACACATTTAGTAAAGCAGCTAACTGGTGATGCTAATAAATTGAACTATAAAAATCCAAGCCTGATAATCAATACCAGTTGCAACAACATCAAGGGCAGTGATTGGTTTGATCGTATACCTAAAGGCACTCTAGTGGCACTTCAAACAAGAGATATGCCAGACTTTAAAACACTGTATCCATTAAGTGAAACCCTGCATTTTAGCAGCTTGCGACTTGAAGATCCAGAAGAGCGATACACACGACTAACCTGGATAGGAATAAAGTAATAGAAAAAGGACCCGAAGGTCCTTTTTGTTTAATGTAATATACTATTACTTCTTAGCAGTTGCACCAGCATTGACAAATGCGTACATCTTTTCTGCTGTCTCTAATACTTTTTCCAATCCTGGGAACTGTGGCATTTCGACCTTGTTAACGATCTGACCAGTCTTAGCGTCCTTCTCAGCAGTCATTTGCCATCCGGCAAACTTAACTTGGAAGTCTTCAGTGACCAATGACTTAGCCATGTCCAGAATATCTGTACGGATTTCGTATCCGTTCTTGTTAAATTTAACTTCTGGTAGTTTTGGTGTTTCGAATTTTGTTGACATAATAATCTCCTGTGTGTTTTAATGTCTGTGTTAACATAGATACTTCTTTTTCTCTATGTACTATTATATATGCTTTGTGATAAAAAAGCAACTTATTTCTTGAACTTGTTTACTCGTTCCTTAATAAGTTTAACCACTACGTCACTAAGCACAACCTCATAGTGGTTATAATCTACTTCTACTAATTCCATATCCTCATGATGCTTCTGACTGGCAATGGTTACTACACCATCATTGGGCTCGTGCATAAAAGGACTCTGTCCTTTGACGGTTACTATATTAGTCCACGGATGCTGTATCTTAATACGGCTTGCCTGCTTCATAACCCACGAACTAGGACCAATATCACGCATTAGTCTACTAAACGGCAAGAAGTATTGAGCATAGTCTGCTACTTCAGCACCACCATATGGCGTACTCAATGTCACAGCACCTTTAACAGCACTAGGCATACTATTGGCCAAATGCAGGCTATAGATACCGCCCAGACTATGTGCAATAAACACTAGGTCTTTATGGGCTTGCAGTGCGGTCTGCATGTCTTTTAGGTTATTTTCAAACCCATTGCGACTATCATAGTTAAGATCTAATCCGTCGCCTAGTTTACTTTTAATATAGTTAAAGCTCTCGCTGGTGGCATTGGCACCGTGTATATACACTAATTTCATGCCAATATTTAGTAATTTTAATAGTAGTGATGAGATGCTTTACTCTTGCGGTATTCCGCAATAGCTTCGCCCCATGCAAC
>Ga0209768_10000148_pt1 | contig 44996 bp, 36 predicted proteins | sample LauGreSBDMM110SD_3_FD_187564 | JGI IMG/M metagenome (GOLD analysis project Ga0209768, IMG submission 187564) | Freshwater lake microbial communities from Lake Michigan, USA - Sp13.BD.MM110.SD (SPAdes) (version 2) | ecosystem: Environmental > Aquatic > Freshwater > Lake | place: Lake Michigan... | reverse complement strand
GACTTCGCGCATGGGAATCCGATACCAAATCTTGCGACCTCGTTTGCATTTACCTCGACTCCGAAATCTCCTCTCTTCCCTCTCTTCCTTTCTCTAACTCCAACTCCAACGACCTCCTCGACGACCAACTTTTATTTCCTTCTACTCCTTCTATCATTTCTCAACTCGATCACCCACACCTTGACCTTCACCTTGACCTTGACCTTAGTCTCGTTTAAGTAAGGGAACCTACGGTTCCCTTATGATCCCTCCCTTTATTGTATATTTCAGAATATAGTGTAGCGCGTTGTTGCGATTATGAATATTTTTATCGATAAACGTACATAAAATTGATATGCTTTTTTTAAATTAAATCTAATGTAACTTATATCAAGGTAGTAGTAACGTATTAATCAACAATGTCCGCAAATAACACAAATCAACCAGAGGAAACTATGGAGTGCTGCATATGTTACGAGTCAATCGGTAACCAAAACAACTGCACAACGCCATGTGGTCACAAGTTTTGCTTTGTATGCATGATGAAATCGCTTGGTGTAAACAATACGTGCCCGTGTTGTCGAGCTGTTTTGGTAGAAGAAGAGAAAGAAGATGATGACGAAGATGAGAACGACGATGAATACTTAGACAGCGACAGCGACGACGATAGTCACGCCGACTTTCGCGATAATGATACCGAAGCATCTTCGGCAAAAATCGCGGCCCGTTTAGAGGCGAAGGGATACACGATGGCTGATATTCTGACCTTGTATTTACGACGTATCGATCCATCGAATGAAAGGACCTCTCGCGAATTCATTGTAAAGCTTGCCCAAGATCACGATGAAATTATCGAAAGTGAAGATGTGGCTGTCCAAAATGAACATCGCGAGAAATTCAATATGATGGGGGAAGATATGCGTCGCCATAGCCGACCCGTAAATTCGTGGTTAGAATCTGAACCCGAATCCGATATTCTATCGAACCTGTTTTGTATCAATTAATCGGAAGTCATTATTCGGGGGGGGTATTTGAAACGAAACTTTGGTCGAGGTATTTCGGGAGAGAAAAATAAACCAACAAAATAAAATAAAAAATAAAAAACGTAAAAAAATAAGATAAAAACCTTATTTTTTTATCAAACAATACACAATACAAATCATGTATAATTTCCATATAGATGGGAATAAATACCCCGAAGTAATTCCGGCATTCATTGAAGTCAGTCAACATTCCAATGTGAAATACGAATGGGACAATGAAAACAGTGTTCTTGTATTAGACAGAATATTACACTCGTCGGTTTTTTATCCAGAAAATTATGGGTTTATACCCCAAACGTTGTGCGGAGACGGAGATCCGTTGGACGTTTTAGCAATATCAAGTCGGCCATTACAACCCGGAACCATCGTATATGTTCGACCCATTTGCTATATGGATATGACGGACGAAAAAGGTAAGGATGAAAAGGTTATTGCCGTTGTCGATAAAGATCCATATTATTCGAATGTGGAGTCGATGAAAGACCTATCTCCACATACACTTGCGCAAATAAAAGATTTTTTCGAAACATACAAACGACTAGAGCCAAATAAATGGGTGAAGGTGGGAGATTGGTATGATACAGATACCACGTTGGAGTTGGTGCGTTCCACGCATGAAGAGTATATCAGTATGAAAGACGATGAATGTAAATAAAAAATATAAATATGCGTCATCGGGTGATGTAATTCTAGGCGATGTAATTATGGAAAGGATACAATGTTTTCATTTTCATCGACATCGTCCGATGATTCAGTATCAACGCTAGACTGGTCGTCCGTTTTATTCTTCTTACCGTATTTTGCAAGAATGTCCATCGTTTCGGGCGTATTTGGTAAAACGACATATTTGATGTAGATAGTATACTCGGTCTCGTCATCCATATTGTCGTATCCAACAAATACACGTGCATATGAGGTTCTGTTTGGTAAAAGTTGAAATGTGCTCCACCAACTCTGCGTTGTCATAGCTCGCACACTCTCGCTACGCTGTTTATCAACATGTTTAGTTGTAGAACAGTGGTAAAACCCATTGATTTTATGGGGTTTTGAACGCCCTCCAAGTTCCTTTCCTGTGATATCTTTATAAAAGTCGGCTACCTTTGCCCATATGTCGTCGTCATTATCTTCATATACTTTAAACTTCTTCCATATATTTGGATTTGTAGGTGTGATAGACTGCAATGCCTTTTTCTTTTCCTCCCGTGCACTGGGTGGTTCTGTCTCTAGACCATCCAATTCCTTCAATGTGCAACTTTTACCAGCAAATTCATTGCAGTGCTCAATAAACGCCTCATATTTCAGACAGGTGTCGTATACTCCGCGTGTAAGCGAATGAAACTTTGTTTTCTTGATGCGAGCCTTGGCTTCCGGTGACCAATTCATATAGTTGAACAAGAATCGACACAATTGATATAATTTGTCGTCAGCAAGATGTTGATGTGCTACAATGACGTTGTCGAAGTTGCCGATCGATTCGTTAATAAGGGTCACGCTCATTCCGACACACATCATCCCAGTTACGAACGTCGGACAATCTGGAAAAGGTTTGACGAGCTGTTGAAATACATAGGATGGTTCAAGAAGTTTTTGTTTTTCTGCGGCGTCTGCTGCTAGATTAAGTTGTGACCCGGTATGAACCATATAACTAGAGGTTGAATACGGCAAGATACGAAACAGTTCGTGTCCATTTCCATTGGAGACAATGACGTTTGCATTCGGGAAATACTGTAGAATAATATCGACGATATGGTAATGAGTTGATTTGCGGGTATATGCAGGGCAGAAATTGTAACTGAATGCGTCGTTTGCAATACCAATAAGAGGAAGAATGTGATGAACAAATCGTAGATAAAGTTGTTCGTCTCCAATATCAAATGGGAATTTCGAATCATACCAGGTTGGTCGATTCTTGATAGACATTCCTGCGCGATTATATACGACATCGGGAATAACATCGTCGATTACGATAGAAGAGACACGCTCTGTTGTAATGATATCGTCATATATGTGCGCCTCACATTTATTAACCCCAAAATATTCGGGTGAACGCATGATATTATATTCGGCCTCGGTATCGATGATATGAATTCGATGAAATAATGGGTCGTTGCTATCATTGCATGTCCATGTCTTTTTGGGAGATCCGCTGTATCCAGTTATACTGGATACGAGTGTACATCGATTGAAATTTCGAATGTGATCCCGGTTTTCGGGGATGTATTTGTGTGCCTCGTCAATATGCATAACAAATTTCACATTTTCTTCTCTGAAACGAATAGAATCTTCGCCTTGCTCTAACATGTGAGGTAGACTATTGCGAATTCGTTTTTCGTGTGCGCAACAGACAATTACTTTGATATCAGGGTATCTGCGAAATAATATGAATATATCATTCACCGTCTTTGCGTGATGGCAGTTTCCAGCAGAGTATTTGTTACTATTGAATACAATAATGCGTTTCGACCCAACCTTTTCCTCCATTCGTCCGAAGAATTGCATTCCAGATGAAAGTGTGTTCATTGTGAGAACAACATGGATATTTTTAGACACATCGTTAACAATAGTGGTTATGCAAATGAATGTTTTTCCCTCCTGCGGTTTGCGGATAACAAGACTTAGTTTGCTATCGTCGTCATCGGGGATGTTATATTCGGTTTCAGTCAGGTAGTCGGACATTGTTGTTTCAGGGTTTAAGACCATTCAATATATATCAGGTAGTATCAATTTTGTATGTCATATCATCGTAATGCGCATTTTACGATGCCCCGTATTTTCAGCATCGAACAGTAATATTTTGAACATGTGATTCGAATATTCGTCTAATAACATGTCCGATTCCAGAACATACATGCGTTTTACAGTTGTGAGGTAGACCGTGTAGCGGTATTTTGTGTCCGAAATTGAGGTTCGATTAAAGACGACGCCGCTATGTGGAACCTCTGTAATATCCGGGTTGTGAATGCAAGAATATAACATATCGCAGTCCATTTGCACCCGTTGGATGGATTTCACATCTCTATTCAGGCCGTCCATTTGTGCGGAAACCTTGTTCAAAAATGCGGTCGATTCTATCGACGCGTTTGTCCCGAGAAAACATATCTGATTCAGAATGTCGACAATGCGGCGTATCGGACTAGTGATGTGAACATAGGCGTCTACATTCAGCGCCATGTGACGGATGTCGCTATTTTCATCAAATAATTGATATGTGCTATGCGTGTTTTTCCAAGATTCCAATACCCGTCGCGTTTCGTCGTTTCCCGAGGTAATCGGTATACGATTGCTAGATTCTTCGGCGATAACCGAACGGAAGATGCCGGTTTTTGCCGCGTAAAGTTGTTTTGCCGCCATGGAATTCATGTATACCATCCAGTAAGCAACCACATCGTGGCTGTCTATTGCGGAGGCGTCTAGTTTGCATGTGATAGCGGCCAGCCGTTTGTAGTGTGGATTTTTTAACAAGGCCTTTTCTTCGTATCGGAAGTTACGCGCGACGTGAACATATGAATTGAAGAAGCGAATGGAATCATTCTGAATCATACCGGTGTTCGAATCAAGAGTTACTTCCATCGCAAAAGTGATTCGTCGAGTATTTTCCAACAGGCTGCAGATGCGGTCGGATAATGCAGGAGGCAACAGTGTTTTGCGATCATCTGGTAAATAGATGGTAGAAACCCGCTGGGTCATATGTTCCCACATGCCCAGAAAATCAATACATGCATACACATTTGCGATATGAATGGTGATTACGGTCAATCCGTCTTGTTCGCGTATGCAAAACCCATCATCGAGGTCGACACTACCATTGGGGTCAATTGTAAATACGTAATCGGCAGAATGGTCTGCGATGTTATAACGAGAATCATTTTTGATGTCTTCGACGAGTTGAGAATCGGAAACGCCGGCTATTTTGCGACCGATAGACTGATTAAATGCAGTCAAAGAGTGAACAAGATTACGCGTCCACATTTGATAACTGCAAAATGATTTGAAGCAATCGACTTGTCCAATCGTTTCGGTGATAATTCCGCACGGGTGTTTCCCGTCCCAGTTTGAAAACCGAAACAAAATATATTTATTTACGAGCAATTTATGGAACCCTATTTTTAAATCGTATGGGACTAAAAAAATGGGAAGGGTATTATCGTGTGGGATGCATTTATACAGGATTCGATCGTTGGTTGTTCGACCAAACGTCTGATTTCCTTGTAAAATTAGGATGCCGGGTATTGCGCGATTCTCGCGCACGGGTGATTTTACGATCGTAGCATGTGCGGAATAAGTGAACTCGTCGCCGGAAAATAGTTTATTTTGAATAGGGTCGATCGGATCTGATAACATGGGCGTAATACTAAACTCATCGTAAGTGCGCGAGATAGATTGAAAATAATAGGGAGAATTCATACATATACCTTTCAAGGTATACTTTTATATGTTTATATAATGTATAATATGGATGGAGTTAGTAAAGTGGATATATCGAATCCAAAATCATTTATAATGATCAAGGGTATATTTTTTTTATTATTAGCATTATGCGGAAATTATATAAACTCGATTCTAAATTGTAATTTGCAACATTTTATTACACATAATATTTATATTAAGCATGTGATAACAATTGTTATAATATACTTTATGTTGACGTCGTTTTCTGAAACAGTTGACCATCCGTTAACGAATATTTCATATGCATTTGCGACATGGGGTCTATTTATAATATTTAGCAAGACTAGTTTATACTTTTCCAAATTCATTATGGCTTTGATGATCGCATTGTTAGTATGCAAAGACTATATTTCGTATTACGAATCATTTGATTTGATAGACTATGAGGATATAATTGCTAATTTGACGAAGGCGTTCGAATATGGTATATATGTGACCATAACAATAATGATTGTTGGGTTTATATTGTATTTCAAAAAACAGTATCATGAACATCGATCAAATTTTTCGCTAATAACATTTATATTGGGAAATGCAGTATGTGATTCTATGAAATAGTCACAGGATGAAAATAAATGTGTATTACATACTCTATGTAATATACAATGACCGATAGCCAAGAAATACCATTAAACATTTTTCAAACGTATCATACATTAAATTTACCAAAACAAATGAGGGCATGCGTGAACAACTTGATACGTGAAAACCCAGAGTTTAAACATCATTTATACGACGATGCGATGTGTCGGGAATTTATAAAACATCATTTCTCAGACAAGGTAGTTAGTGCGTTTGATATGCTGAATCCAGGCGCATATAAGGCCGATTTGTGGCGGTATTGTGTCTTATACGTACACGGCGGAATTTATTTGGATATCAAATATGGATGTGTGAGTGGTTTTAAACTGATTGAATTGACCAAAAGGGAACATTATGTAAAGGATCAAATAATGGCTGGTGTGCGAGGGGTATATCAAGCATGTATGATACATTTTCCGAAGAGTGAGGTATTGATACAATGTATTAATCAGGTAGTAACAAATGTGCAAAATGGATATTATGGAACGAACGCGCTAATGATAACTGGACCACACATGATGCGTGCGTTTGTTTCTGATGATATATTTGATAAATCTGAGCTATATTTAAATGAGAACAAACGGTGTATTTATTACAACGACCGGCCTATATTACGTGTATATACGGGTTATAGAAGCGAATTGCAACAAACGCAGACATTGCCGCCGTATTATGTATTATGGGAAAGACGTAAGGTATACGGCAAAATTAAATTAATGCAATTGACTTGAAGATATCATGCGTAATATAATATAGCATGAATTTTATAATAACAGTATTCGCAGTTTGTTCGATTGGTCTAGTTGTTGTCGTATGTATATGTAGTTTAGCTGCATATGCATTATTAACTCGAAATTATCACAGAGCGGCGGGGTATCTTGGGGAACATCGAAATTAACTCTGTTCAAACAAAATATGCGTATAATATAAACCCACATGAATTGGTTTGATGAATTGCTAGATAAAATACGACACTTTTTTGAATATTATTTGTGTTGGAATACGCTTACAAATCGATCGGTAAAATGGGATGACGATTTAAATGATGTGTCGTATACACATTCCGACGATGATTATGACCGGACATCAGTTCCTGTATCATCCACGAAATACCGGGATTTTGATTTCGCGGATATTTACGGACGCAAGGTATAGTGTTCACACGCGTTTATTTCTTTAAACGCATCGCCCAGAATGGATAATTCAACGATTTTCCGGAACCAAATGGCGGGGTCCATGACTCGTCGCCATTGATCACAACCGATCCCATTTTTTTTCGCAATAGACTCGATATACTCTGATCGTGCCTATTTTCTTTAAACTCCGCACATTGACCGTTTGTATTGTATAAATCAGTGCACAAACGTGGATTCGCACTAATAATTCGATCATATTCGTTTAAATAATTCATCAAATGCTCGTTTTTTTTCATAATCAACACGCCTCCCAAATATTGCCCACTATTCGCATGTTCTCCCACAATATCGACCCCAACCGCTTGGAATATTTCTTTGGTTGTCCACGCCTTTTCGCATTGAAGGCTGCCGAATCCGTCATTTCCGCTCATTTGGAATGATAATATACCGTAGGGACTATTATCTAGCAAATCGATATATTCCGTAAGGCGATTTCGTCCATATAGATTCAATTTGCAACCTGCATCTAAATATATCAAATATTCGCCATCTCGCATTCTGTTTACCGCTTGGCGAATAATTTCTTGTTTCCATATCCAATACCCGCCTCCTCTTTTCATATCAAGGATTTCCTTGTATTTGGTCTGAAATTCTAGCGACAGGTCGTTCGGGCCATATCCATTAATCGTTGTGAAGAGACCAAACTCGTGGGCTTCCAACACAAGTCTACGTTTCGCCTCTTCGAATACTTCGTTCGCATAAGTAATAAAGTGTATTTTACGCGTTGGTGGCTTATATGTAGATTGAAAACGTTCGGCCCAGTAACTTACCGTTATTTTACGCATGTTATATATATTATCGTGTTTTTTTCCTTCGATCTCAGTATATGCTTTTTCCAAGAGATCGCGGTTGATTTCCGCCCACGAATTCACAACCAAAACTGGTAAATCTTGGTATAATTCATTCAAATTAGATGATAGCACGATAGGAATACAACCAATATGAATAGCTTCCCACGTTCGGTGACAGTCTTCTCCCGCGCCCCTTGGGGATAACACAAATTTATATTTTGACCATTGTGTATAACATTCCGGATTCGTCACCGGAATTTTGATTTGTCCCTCAATGTGCGACGGCATCGCATAAACGCGCGAATTCGGAATAAAATCCAATATTGTGCAAAAGTTCGACCACTGGTGTTTCGCATATTCAATTAATTTCACGCGGGAGGGATCAGTAGCAATACTATAATTCATACATAATAATTTGGTTTTGGAAGATGATGTAGACGGATGTTCGCGCAGCCAGTTTGTAATCGCAGCATATTGACGATTATAATTCAGGCCAATGGGCATTGCCGACATTTTAGGATGATGAAACGGTTTGTTCCATGTGAAGCAGTGTTGTAGTTTCGGATGATCAAGCCATTCGGGATTTATCTGCACCACATCGCTTTCGATGATGATGAGCACAACGGTTGCTGGAAATTTTGAAATTAGGTTTTGAAAAAAATGTTTGATGATTTCAGGGTATCCGGTTAAACAAACGTATTGAATACCCATGCGGTACGCGAAGTCATAATGTGGTAAATTCCAAATTCCTCGCGTGAGTAGTAATCCACCAACCGACGCTACCCATTGTGCAATCTTATCTTCAGTTAGAATCATTCTATGTAACGGTATCAATAGACGTTTATATTGATATATATTGATAAATAATATTTTTTCAATCGAAAACGTTCTTTATATTATTGAGCAAACGAAATAAACCTATCTTGATAATAATGGTTAGTAAATGCCGCCTAAACCGAAATATTATGCTAAGAAGGTATCCAAGCCATCGTCGACATCAAGACCTACATCAACAATGTCGACTGAAGTTACGAGCGCATCCTATTTGGTGATTGTAGAATCTCCATCGAAGTGTGCTAAGATCGAGTCTTATCTTGGTTCAGACTATCGATGTATTGCGAGCAAGGGGCATATTAGAGAGCTTCTCGGGTTAAAAAACATAGATATGAAGAATAATTATCAACCAACTTTTACAATTATACCAGAAAAGGCGGATCATGTGAATAAAATGCGTGAAATTATATCCTATTTTCCAAAGCAGAACATTATTTTAGCTACGGATGATGATCGGGAAGGAGAAGGTATTGCGTGGCATATATGCGAAGTGTTCAAACTGTCGGTTGCTACAACCCGACGAATAGTGTTTCACGAGATCACGCAGTCCGCGATCCAATCTGCAATTAGAGAACCAAAAACGATTGATGTTAACCTGGTTCATGCTCAACACGCACGACAAATCTTGGACATTTTGGTCGGATTTAAGATTTCTCCCCATTTGTGGAAACATGTTCAAAATGGGAAAACAAATGCGTTATCTGCAGGGAGGTGTCAAACGCCTGCCCTCCGATTGGTATACGATAATATGAAGGAACGTCAGGCATCTGGTATGGAAACGCGATATAAAACACTCGGTTATTTCACTTCTCACAATTTGGAGTTTCATCTTGGACATGAATTCGAAGAAGAAGATCAAATGGAACAATTTTTGAATCAATCGGTTGCCCATAAACACATAATGGAGATTGGCGCCGAAAAAACGGTCACAAAATCGGCACCAAAACCATTTAACACGTCCAGGCTGTTACAAGTCGCAAGCAGCCAGCTGCGAACTTCTCCAAAACAAACCATGCAACTGTGTCAAACATTGTATCAAAGTGGATTAATTACGTATATGAGGACAGATAGCACGAAATATGCGGGTGCATTCTTGGACATTGTTCGTAAATATATCATATCATCGTATGGTGGAGACGAATATATTGGTGATTTGAATGCGATTGAGAACAAGGATAAGTCTAACCCACATGAGGGTATACGTGTGACGGATATTCGGATAACGGAATATCCACACGAGTGTAAGGGACGCGAAGCGTCTATGTATAAATTAATCTGGCGCAATACCTTGGAAAGTTGCATGTCGGACGCGAAATGTCTGTCCACGACCGTATCGATATCGGCGCCCGGTATAGAGAAGAGTCGAACACCAATATTCTACACACATATCATTGAAATACCTACATTTCTTGGATGGAGAAAAGTATCGGATAAAATGCCGGACCAATCCGAGTTAACATCGCGTAAAATGTTTGTTAAAGGATATCACGGGAAGGAAGTGAAATATAATCGAATAGAAAGTAGCGTAGTCGTTCGAAACAAGACATCATATTATACCGAGGCGAGTTTAATTCAAAGCTTGGAAAAGTTGGGTATCGGAAGACCTTCTACATTCGCCACACTGGTAGACACAATCCAAGACCGCGGATATGTAAAATGCATGGACGTGGTTGGTGAAGCCAGAAAATGTGTGGAATTTACACTACGTGTGAATGAAATCTTGGACAAACATATTTCGGAAAAGACATTTGGTAATGAAAAAGATAAGTTAGTCATTCAACCGGTGGGCATTCTGTGTGTAGAGTTTCTGGTAAAACATTTCGAAGAACTATTTTCATATGATTATACCAAGAATATGGAGGAGAAGTTGGATGAAATAGCATCACAAATCGAGGATGCGAATACGTGGTATGAAGTATGTTCTAAGTGTGTATCTGAAATAGATAAATTATCCAAGCCGGTGTCCAAGTTAACAAAAGAAATATATCGAATTGACGATACACATGAGGTGGTATTTAGTCAATTCGGTCCGTCAATAAAGGAGACGGGCGAGGACGGAGCGGTGAGTTTTCATGCGATGAAAAAGTCCAAGCTTGTCTTGGACAAATTACGTGCAGGTGAGTATAGTGTGGACGATTTGGTTGAAATAAAACACAGTGTCTTGGGCGAATATGAGGGGCAGGCATTGAAATTGAAAACCGGTAAATACGGGCCTTATGTGGAATGGGGCGAGAATCGCGAAAATATACGGGACTGGAAGCGACCTTTAGATGAACTTACTTTATCAGATGCGATTGAATTGATCGAGTCCAAGAAGCAAACCATTAAATCAACCGGCATTTTGAGGAACCTTGGTGGCGCAATGAGTCTGCGAACAGGAAAATTTGGACCATATGTGTTTTATAAAACAGAAAGGATGAAGACGCCCAAGTTTTTCCCACTGAAAAAGTGTCCCCATCCATACGATACATGCACGGAAGCAGATCTTGTTTCGTGGGTAACGGACACGTTTTTAAGCAAATAATGTATAAAAGGGTTCTCTAGGAAAATCGAACCATAGTATAAATGGACGGAGGGTTTACAAAATACTTTTATATCGCGTTGATGTTTATTGTCGCATTTATAGCAATGTATAATCATATAACATCTGCGATTGGGTTTGGCTTGGTATTCGCAGTGCAAACAATATATACATTGGTGTTTTTGTTCGATGTGTTAAAGGATTATGCTAGAGCATTCAAGTCATTAACCTTGACGTTTCCCAAGAATCCCCTAATTGAAAACAGTTCGGTTTCCATACCATTATATTGGGTAATATGCCCGGGTGTAATATTACAATTCGCAGCATCTTTATTTACTGTATTGTCTACGGATTTTCTGCATAAGAAATACAATAGTATAAGATTGTCTAGAAATGCGACGTGGAATTTAGATTTGTATAAATGGATGTTTATTCTGGCGACATTCGCATTAATCATGTTAACATATAGTTACATGTGCGATTTTACAGACACAATATCCTCTGCGAAATTTTCGGGTAGTTATAAATCGTTTTTAATCGCGATGTTTTTCATATCGATGATACTGCCGGTTATAAACGTAATCAATGCGCACAGCCTATCAAAAATACTGGTGACTACCACGGACGGTTAACGTAGTCAAAAACTCCCGCTCGCTTCAAATGTAATATGGATATAAAACATATAAACGTAAATAGATTATTTATTGAAATAATCTATTCATGAAATTTTACGAAACGCAGTTTGATGAATACTTAACAAAGGCCGCTGAATTCGATATTCATCCAGAATTGCGTGCATTTGAAAATTCAATACCAAATTCCCCCAAAGAGTTTAAAAATATTATTCTATATGGTGCGGCGGGTGTTGGTAAATATACACAAATGTTGCGTTTTATAAAAAAATACAGTCCAAGCGAATTAAAATACGACAAAAAAATGGGTTTGCAGACGGAGAAATACGAACATAGCTACAGAATCAGTGATATTCATTATGAAATAGATATGATGTTGCTCGGATGTAATTCCAAGTTGATATGGCACGACATATTTATGCAGATTGTGGATATTGTTTCGTTAAAGCCATGCAAATTTGGTATAATAGTCTGCAAAAATTTCCACAATATTCATTCAGAACTATTGGACAGTTTTTATAGTTATATTCAACAATATGCGAGTGATAATCTAGCGTTCCAGATAAAATTTGTATTGTTAACCGAGCATGTGAGTTTCATACCAAATAATATTTTACATAATGCGCAGATAGTGAATGTGAAACGACCTTCACGTGAAATATATACTAGGCTTGGTCTACCCAGTGAGATATTACCGGAATGCGTATTGAATTTGAAGGAAATTAGTATAATTAAGAATATCGGGGATGTATCTGAGTTGCCGGCGGAAACATTCAATTTGGTATGCGACGCAATAATAAAAACGATAAGTGATCCAAGAAAGTTGACTATTGCTGATTTCAGAGACACATTATATGATATCTTGGTTTACAATTTGGATATATATGAGACAATTTGGTATATCCTGACTCATTTTATTCGCGAAGGTAAATTAGAACAAACGAGCGTTTCCGAGATTTTGCAAAATATGTATAAGCAATTGCAGCAATATAATAATAATTATCGACCGATTTACCACTTAGAGAGTATTTTTATTACTATATTAAATCATATCCACAATTATAAATACCAAGATGCAGAGCTATCACCAAAAATGCGAAAGCGCGCATCAAATACTCGGCTTAAAGACAACCGATAAAATAGACGAGAAATCATTGAAGCGATGTTATTACAAAGAGGCATTGCGCCATCATCCAGACAAAAATACGTCCCATGATTCGCATAAAAAGTTCCAAGAGTTGAGTAACGCGTATGAATTTGTCCGCCAACATCACGGGTTTTCTGACGGAGATGAAGAATTAAAAGATGAGGGTGAAGAATACACCCAAGAGAGTTCGATACCAAATATGTTTACAAATTATGCAAATGTATTATTTTCGTTCTTATCTCCCATGTTAGAGTCCGATCTATTCCAAGATGCAGGCAACCGCGCGGTGTATACAATTATAGAAAACATTTTAAACAGGTGTGAGGATAAGGCGCTTAAAATGTTGGAAAGATTAAATAGGCAACAGTGTGGTAAAATATGCGACATTTTGAGAACACAGGGTGATGTCTTGCATATACCGGCGACGTTTATTGAAAAAATGGAGATACTATACAAGGAAAAGATCGATAGAGACGGATGTGTTCGCATATATCCAACATTGGACGATTTATACGCAGATAATTTATACAAGTTAGAAGAGGGATCGAATACATATTACATACCATTGTGGTATCATGAATTAGTATACGACAATTCGGGCGCCGAACTATACGTGCAATGCATACCTAAATTGGATGATGGTGTTGAAATCGACGAAAAGAACGATATACATATTACCAAACAGTATTCATTGTCTGAATTATGGAAGATGCCTGAAATATCGATCGGTCTAGGTAAAAAAACAGTTCGCGTAGATCGAGAGCGATTAACACTAACAAAACAGCAAACAATTAAACTGGTTGGTGCGGGAATATCCAGGATGAACAGTGCGAATATTTACGACGTATCGAAAAAAAGCACTGTTTATATACATGTTCAAATATCGGATTAGTGCGGCAACTGAATCAAAAAAAAACAAATGCTATGATTTTTATTCATAGCATGTGTTAGTGAAATACTTTTTTAATACGAGTTTTATAATATGAGTTTTTTAAAATGCGGTTTTATATTTTTTATGAGTTTTAGATTATATGCGTCCTTATGCCTCAGCCTCGGCCTCAGACACCTTCTTCTTGACCACCTTCTTCTTCATCACTGCTGCGGGTGCCTCCTCGACGGGTGCAGGTGCCGCCTTCTTGACCACCTTCTTGACTACAGGCTCTGCGGGTTGAGTAGCCCGTGGAGGAGCAGCAACAACCTCTTCATCATCGCTATCGGCTGCTACAACAGAATGACTTGCACCGGCCTTTGCGACAGAGTCGTCGAACACAGATGCTGCGCGAGGAGCAGGGGCTACATCTTCGTCTTCCATATCGTCTTGGATCGACTGTGTCTCAATTGCGCCGCGCTCGTCGTCGGTCAACTTGATGTGGCACTTTCCATAGACGCTAACAACTTCGCGGGGCTTCACGACAGACTGAATTACCTTCCATGTAACTCCCCATCCCTTTCCGCCGATCCAAATTCCACCACACTGCAATACACACGCGACCTGGCTCAACTTGGGAACAAAGTCGACAGGAGTCAATCGGTCATTATCGCCTGGGAAGACCAACTCATCACGGGTATTGTATAACTCAATACCCCACTTACCATCATAGAACGGGACCTTAGCACGAATAGAAGGTGGCTTAGTCGCATCGATCTTCTTAGTTCCCTTGATAGTAGAATACTTCAAGAAGGGGAAGAACGAATGCTTGCACACCTCGCGAGACATTTCCTCGCCCCACCACAGCTCGGCATTCTTGACGGCATCGTCTAGAATCTGATTCTCGAATGCCTTGATCTTCTCAAGGAATGCATCAGTTGTTGGCTTGCGATAATCATTATTTGGGAAATTAAGAGACATGGTATACTTTCCATCAGATTCGCCATTTTCTCCGATGAAATCGGAGATGCCCCAGGTCATCATCATGGGGGTGGAAATATGCAGGGAACGATTTGTTTGTGTGCTAATCATATTAATACTCTTACCTCCCATCGCATTTACCTTGGGAGGCATATACTTAACAGAGGACGGAGTCCAATCATTGGCGGAAAGAACAATAGGCTTTGCGGAAGACATTTTGCGAATACTAGTTTTCAACTGGATGTAATATATAGATAGACCTTTCTTTAAATCAATTTTATGCTAGTGTATTTTTAGCTGCTGCTAAATGCAGCCATTTTTGAGTGTTTTATATGCACATTATTCGATTATGCTTCGTATGCCCAAAGTTCACTCGGGAAAACTTCATGACGTCCAGCTAAAAATAATATAGAGCAATACTGTATATACGTATTATATTGAAAATGTCGAATGAATTAATTGATGTAACAATTGTGACCGGGAGTGATACTGATGATATACAGATTATAGAAAACAAAATAATTAATATAATACAGCCAACAATTGTAGAAATGGTGAGAATTACTACACCACTCGAGTTTGAAAAAGATCCTACATGTATGGACAGTATGAAATTACCGCAAATTCGAGAGACGTTGAAGTTTTATAAAAATAGCATGGTGATACCGGTCACATTTTCGGCTGCATCAAAGCGCGATGCGAAAAATGCTGCGAAAAAAATGCACGATTTTGCATTAGTTGGTTCAAAATTGGTATTGTTAGAACGACTCAAAAAATACATGCGACAGGAGGCATTCGCCACACGTATACAACGGGTCGTTCGAGGTAATTTTGTTCGTCGAGCGAACAATTTAAGAGGTCCTGCGCGATTCGACCGAAGTATCTGTGTGAACGACACCGATTTTTATTCATTGGAGCCGTTGAAAAACATACCTTTCTACGATTTTTTTAGTTATACCGATGAAAACTCATTCACATATGGGTTTGAATTTGAATCGTTAATGATATATATGAAACGCCGGTCAAAAAACATAAAAAATCCATATAACCGTGATAATATAGATCAATATGTCCCTCTCATACGAAAATTAGAGAGATTGATCAAAATTATAAATACACATTATACACCACAGCCAAGAAGTGTAATACCGCCGGTTTCAAGAATTGTCTCTGCTATACCAGGACAATCGCCAGCGAACACGTCTCGCAATCGCCGGGTTACACCCGAGCCGACCGTGAGTCAATATAACCATACAACTATGATTGAAACGATTCGCACTATTAGAGCAAGACCTTTTCGTGAGAGAGTAGCGGCACTGTTTATGGAAATTGACCAACTTGGTAATTATACACAACACCAATGGTTTTCCGATTTAGATTTGAGGGGCTGTCTCAGATTCTTTCGAATTTTAAAGGATATCTGGACATATCGTGCACAGATCCCTACATCGGTAAAATCAAAAATATGTCCGTTATGGGATCCATTTGTAATGATAGCCACCAATTCAATTAGCATGGTAGATCTGAATTTCGACCAAGTTCAAAATGTGTGTCTATCGGTAATTGAAGATATGATATATACGGGCGTAGATGTCGAGTATAAGACACTTGGCGCATTTCATGTATTATCAGCACTTACGGTCGTAAATCGAGATGCACGCGCAAATATGCCCTGGTTATATGAATCACTTGTGTGGTAGAACGTCATAAACAATTCCAAGTTCACTCACTAAATTCCTAAATATTTTATGAACCATTAGATGTCTCCTAAAATATAATACTCCTCCTACTATCGTCTTATGTATTCACGTGTAAAAATTCGGCAAAAGCCATATTTTCGTCAAAATACTATAATTCTAATAGTTTAGACCATAACCAAAATTTGACGCATCGCGTTAGCACGATCCATCTAGCGACATTTAGGAATATTTAGATATTAATGCGTTAAACCACTTAAATAAAGACCTGTATAATGTGTATACTAGAATGGTCAGAACTGCCTCTAAGACGACTCCTACCGCGCCCGCTACTGCTGCCCCCGTTGCCGCCGCCGCCCCTAAGAAGGAGGCCGCTGCCCCCAAGAAGGCCGCTGCCCCCAAGAAGGAGGCTGCTGCCCCTGCACCCAAGGTGGTTGCTGCCCCCGTTCAGGAGGTTGCTACCCCTGATGCCCAGAATGTTATGACTGAGGTCGCGGATGATTCATCTGCCGTGGCCAAGAAGCTCAACGAGTTCGGCGCCAAGCTCCAGCAGATTGGTAGCATCTTCACCACCATGAAGGGTGATTTCAAGACTCTTGAGAAGATCGTGTCTCGCGAGTTGAAGGCCGCCCAGAAGTCCTCCGCAAAGAAGGCCAAGCGTGCCGGTAACCGTCAACCCTCCGGGTTCGTCAAGCCCACCCGCATCAGTGAGGAGCTCGCCAAGTTCCTCGGCAAGGCCGTTGGAACTGAGATGGCCCGCACTGAGGTGAGCAAGGAGATCAACGAGTATATTCGCACTCACAAGCTGCAGAACAAGGACAACGGTCGCATCATTGAGGCCGACGCAAAGTTGTCTGCCCTTCTTAAGTTGAAGAAGGACGACGAGCTCAGTTACTTTAACTTGCAGCGTTACATGAAGTCTCACTTCATCAAGGCTGAGGTTTCTGCCGCCGCAACCGCCTAAGTATTTTCAAAATAACCATCGAATTGAATGGTCGGAATAAAAAACAGAAGACGTTGGTCGAAGGAGTTTCATAATAAGAATGTTTTCATAATAATATAAAAAAAAATATTTGTATCATCCGATGTGATGTTACAAATAACCAGGAATTTGGAGGGCGACGTAGACGCTAGCCGAAGTTTACGTGAAGACAAACCCGTCTTCTTTTAATATCAACTGCAATTGATTCGCATTATAGTTTGGATTTAATGATATATTCAACTTGTCTAATTCGGGATATGAAACGCCTTCCATGTTAAACATGTCGTGTATACCAGTCAAGTCCTCTAGATTTTTAATATATTTTGTATTAGCACGCAACCAATCATAGAATCCGTATGGACCATTCAACGAGTCTAAAGTAAACCCGTCTGCACGCATACACTGTTCATACCATTTCATTGACTCTACCAGTGTAGTTTCATTGTCTATATTATAATCTGTTCCAGATAACACTGCGATTTGTCTAAAAACCGACATATTCATTCTCAAGTCGATTAACATACTAGGTGTTTTATATAATAACACAGATTCGTTCAATAGACTCATGTGCCGAAGAACGCGTTCACATCCGTATACAAACATATCCATATCGTCACTTAGACATGCCCATGCACGTCCGCTAATGACCATATACGCGCACACACGATCCGCCTCGCCGTCGGCATCGTAATACATCGCGCCGTATGCGGTGATTAATTCCTTGACCATAATGGTGTCGCGAGGAGATACACGAATAAATTGCCGTTTTAAATTATCCATTTCCATGTTCAGTGATTTTCGTAATTCTGCATCGTTTTCGTCAGCAATTTGGTCCTTCAGAAGCATAAATCGCTCTTCGGCCTCCTGTTTCAATAATTTTCGTCGACGAAGCAGTTCACGTTTTTCGGGCGGCGGTTTTCCGTCAAATATAAATAGCGGTGTAATGTTATATTTATGAAACAGCGAGATCATGAGATAGAAGTTTTCCAGCAATGCATCTTGGGCGTTGTATTTGTAAAGGTAAATACTTGTGTCTATAACAATCGTCTTATTTCGCAAAATATCGAATGTTTTTTTGCATATCGAACTCTTTTTACAATTATCAACAAGAAATCTGTTCAAATTTTTTATTCCCATGTCGGGGGTTATATAATGAATTATACACACGGGCAATGTGGGGTTGCTCGAATCAATTTTGTTCAGAACACTACCGGGTTCTGTGTCTGCAACTTCGCGTTCCGCTCTGTCGCACACCCTATTTTAATTCGTGAACAGTCATGCGAAGTGTGTTTACTATAGGATCGGTTTCATGGATAGTGGGCAAACGATGTTCGAACTCTCCAATATAATGCAACAATTGGCCATTTTGCGATTCGTCTACTACCAGGTTCGCATATCGAACGATATTTTCGGGTGTATTCCGAAATCCAATAATGGTTGGATTATTTTGCACGCACCATTCAATAAAATGATTAGGCTGCGACATCAATATAGATTTTGCTATAAAATACGACAAAACATAGGTGTCTTCTCTATATAACATTCTAGCCTTCTTGGACACGGGACAGTTAACATTGGTGAGTTGTCCATATGTTAGATTATAATGATGCAATATTTTCACACATTGGAATATTGAATACAACATTTCATTCTTTAACATTGTGTCTATATGCTCCAACATGCTAGGTATCGACTTTTTATCACGAGCCGTTAAAAATGCGATACATGTGATATTCATCATTTCCGCCCACATTTCGCAATAACTCTCATATAATCGTATACCATTCGCGGCTTGGATGGGAAATGCCTGTAATATAATCTTATTTGCCGGACTATCGTCCATCGCCGAGAAATCTATTCCCGTATTATGAAGGGTTTCGTGCATCAATACCTTGAACCATTCTTCTGCTCTGTATATATGGACACTTGTATTGGGTTTACAATGAGTAGTGAACGCGGTGTTTACGTGTAACTCGCCAAGCGGTTCCGATTTGGCGGAAGCCATTTGTTTCGTATGATCGGTGAAAAATATATAGATATTTGTTGTAATTGAACATCCATTCACAATATACGGCGCGATTAAATAAAACCACATATATATTTTCTCAATTGCTTGCTTAAAAAAACGATTTGTTCGAGTTCTAGCAGACGATGTATCGACATCAACTGGATACATTAACGCAATTTTATACTCGCGTTTATCAACAGTTATCAAACACATTTTTTGATATACGGAACTCTCTTCAATACTCATACGAATTGATTCGGGGATCAACATATACTCGCGACCCTTTGCGAAATCGGAATGTGATAAGTATTCGATCGGGGTATGTGCTAATGTTTCTTGAAATGTTGTCCAAGATTTCCAACCGTCAGACAACCGATGTAAAAGTCGACTAAATATTGCTTTCGTCTTATTGGACATCAATTGTGATTGAATAGGTTTCGGAAAATATTGGTTCATCGTTTTATGATAATATTGTATCAGTTCCGGCATAATATATACTATTTTGGTTTATATTATACTCACATTTTTCTACTTTCAATGCCTCGCATTAGGCTTTGGTCGATTGAATCAGCTCGCGACGAACAGCCATGAGAACATGGTCCGGTTCTGCGGGTGCGCCGCGGTGATATTGCATGAGTTTCGCATCTCGTGTCGCCATGAGTAGCTGTTTCAAATCCTCATTCTGTGTAAACTTCGCACGAACCGCCTCGACTCGTTCCTTTTCACTACGTTCACCATAGAAGTCGGGGTCGATTTCGACCGTTTTTGGTCGCAACAATATATCCTTTTTCACCTTCGTCTTGGCTTTTCCGGAAGGAATACCGCTTTTGCTACCCGCTGCCTTGGCCAAATCTACGTCGAGAGAAATTTCGCTAGGTTTATCCATAGAGAACATGGCCGAAAATTCGGGGTTTCTCTTTTTAAATTTTGACGCCTGGTAATAGTGTTCAACTGACGCCCATTTATGGTTATCGAGTTCAAATGGCGCTTCTGTCCAAGAATCGTCTAACCTGCGGCGCCAATCCACGGCACGACTTAAATCCAAGAACAGCGAACGTTTATCCGCGGGAATTTTCTCATTGGTTCCCTTTCCCGGCTTGGGTGTATTCGCAGATGTTCGATGAAATTCAAAAACAATATTACTATTGTATTCAGACGAATTTTTATCGTCTGGGTCATCGGGTTTACCCTCATCTTCGTCGATTCCCATGCGCGACTTAAAATCACGAACCTCTTTGATGACGTAAAATGCACCGGACGATTTTTCCAAGCATTTATTTACGATCAGCGTCTTTACGTGATAAGGTAATTCATGAAACGAGAATATTCGCCGGTCTTTATAGGTTATCAATTTGAAATGATCGCCACTATAAGACGTCATAATATAATGTTTGGGACGAAATACACCCTCGCGTTGCAATTTAGCATCGAATTCGCCACACATAAGCACTGCGTCTAAATCATTGTCTAAATATGATCTCTGGGATAGAACAATGATCTTTATTTGTAAGACACGTTCCAAGACGGAGATCGCCCAATTATCGGCCCAATATTGGGGCGTTTGCAGATATTCGCGGAATTTCTCAAGCGTATCAATGGCCGAAAAATTGGAGACACTTTCGGAAAGAATGGACTGTGCACTCTGTTTGTTTTTTAATACGCGTTTGTATTCTTCTTTCATACGCGTCGATTCATTTAAAATAGCGCGCAATGCTACCTTATCATCGCGCGAATTTTCGGCGCGTTTGTGAAGAACATTCTCCAATGTATTTTTAATATCTTTTAATTCACGCTCATATTCACGAATCGTGCCGTCGAGGTCATTAAACAATGTGCGATGTTCTTGGAAAACGGAATCATTTGCCTCCTCAGCCAAGATCGCACGCAATTTCGAAACGTCGGTAACCTGTCCAATTTGTTTAAATGCGTCACGTATCACGGCAAAAAGGCAGTCTCCATTTGATTCAACTTCGTGAATATCATAATGATTATTTTTCATAAACTTCTCGATCCACGCTGTTCTTGCGGTGGTTTTAAAATCCGTTTTATACTGCTTCGCGTCGCCTTCAGATTCTTCTACTAGTTCAGGTTGTATTTTCACAGTAGGGTCGGTGCGAAATACACCATCCTTCAATGTATCCGCGGCTTTTTCTGCCTCCTTGGATTTATTCGCGGGAACTACTTTCACTAACAATACATCATCTTCGTCATCGTCGCTTTCATTCTCGTGATCATCTTTCTCTTCGGTAGCAGGTTCATCTTTTGCATCAGGTTTATTTAGATTCTTCAAAAATACGTCCGCGTCAGATCCGTTTCGGTCAATATACGTCTCGTTCGCAAAGCCAAAATAAAGGGGCGCGGGCAAATTGTCTACATCTAGATCGCCATCGTCGTCGGTTAATTCGAGAACGCGATTTTTAGCAACTTCGATCACACCTATATGCGATTTTATAAGCCCGTTCTTGACTAAATATATGGGAAAGTATACAACACCACGATTAATATAAGTATGCTTAGCTTTACCGAATACAATTAATATTGGCTTATTATGGATATTGAGTTCATATACAGTTGCTTCATGTCCGGTATCTTCTGGGTCAATATCAGCCGACTCTTTATAAAAAACAGTTCCATTAAGATTTGAATAAACCATTTATATATTGGGCAGCTATTTTGTCCATCTTCGAGATACGCATAACTCCTTCGACAATGCTTACGGAGTTCACTCGGGAAACTTCGGCTAGCGCCTACGTCTCCCTCCAAAAACATGACTAAACGACTTTTATTGTCGCCATATATACTATAAATGACGTCTAGTATTTTAGACAATCCAGTTACGGTAAACGGTGTAAATACACCCTTCTCAACATTCTCGGGCCAAAATGCAATGGCCGAGTTTTTTAACGTATTCAACATGTTCTGGAAATACTTAATAGCCATTTTCGCATTTGTGTGGTTTATGTATCGATACACAATGCGATCTCGTTCAAAGGGCAAGGGGCGCATGACTGGCGGATGAGGACCACCTCCGGGTGGGGAAGAAGATCGACGAGCGCCGATCTAATCCATACTCAAACAACACCATTTTGCTAACGCCGACTTTTTCGTCCATGGGTATAAAATCTAACACGCGGAATGACCAATGTGTGCGTTTAAAATATGCACGTTTTGTGAAAAGAGTTTTAGATATACCAATTTTTTGGAGGGAAATATAAGAGAGGCATAGTTTCCATCAAATCAAAATTTACAAACTCCCTAGACTAGCGCCCACGTTTTCGTCAAACCATTTTATAAAACCATTCATGGTCTCATAAAATCTTAACTTTAGTTATCATGTCCGGCGAGATATTGCCCGTGAATTACGAACAGTTCCGTTGGGACAAGACGTAACAGTATTTAATTTGTAAAATACCATCGAATTGTTTGAATACAAACTCTTTCTAGTTCCGAGTGGAAATGTCGGTGGAGTATAGAAGAAGTAGTTGGTACATGATACGCACGGATTATTCGCCATATACATATCATATAGATAATTTTATTTACCAATCATATCCATATATTTGAAAATGCATCGACTAGACAAACTCTTATGATCCTTTGCCTTTCTCTTAACAAATTCCTGCATAAACGGGACGATCTTATCCGTCCATAATGCCTCCCCCGCCAAAAACCCTCTTCCCATAGTAATCAAAATAAACATATTCTCGGTAATCTCCTCGACGTCGTTCTTACGATTGTCCTCGTCGATTAATTTCAAGGTAAACAACTGAATTTCTTCGATAACCGCCAACGTCTCTGTGCGAGAGATCATTTCGCGCTTCGTCAAATTCATAATAAATGCCGCACTTGCGCGGCGCAACTCATTTTCCTTATTGTAATCACAAAACTTATCATAATTCTCATTTGGATCTACATACGAAATGCTATTCATAGTCGTTCTATATTTATTAATAAGCCCGTCTAATAGATTTCCAAAAATGTCTTGTTCCCCGACCAATTCAACGTATATGTCTGCATATATATCCGACAAGAAACGGTTCGCACTCGCAATATCAAAAATCATATTCGCGACCTTGATTGGATTTTCATCAGATTCCTCATTTGCGACGATTTCGTTAACCTTTTCGACAATGACCGTTTTCTGTGTATCATAATTCTTAGTGGATAACTTGTTCAACAATCCGCGAATATTATTCAATTCCTTTTCAAATCCGACGACCTCCTTTTTTTCAGTAGCCTTAAAATTTCGCACCGCATCCCAATCGTCCATCATAGTAGTCAAATCATCCTTTGACGAATTACGCGAACCACCACCCCGTCGCCCACGCCCACCCCTAGGTGTTCGATCAAAACTTTTGTCGTTTTTACGTAGTGTGGGAGATTCAATCGGCTCCGCGGCTACCACAATCTGCTTATCTAGAAAATCTAAAATAGCACGCGTATTATCATCTAAAGTATACTCTCGATCAAAGCCACGAGCCGTCAAAGACTCCACCGTGTAATGATATATGATCTCAGTCATGATTTACTATATAGAATAAAGAACATATATTTATATTATTTGACCACAAACAAGTTAAATAGTAATTTATTTATATATGAAATGGACCTTCATACAAATCTACTTAAAACGGATAATGTGGAGCAAATAAAATCAGTCGAATCATGGGACGAATTCGATTTAGATACCTCTTTGTTAAGAGGTATATACGCACACGGATTTGAAAACCCCAGTCAAATTCAAAAAACGGCAATCCTGCCTATAATTCAAAAGCGAAATGTAATCGCACAGGCACCCTCGGGGACAGGTAAAACCGGCGCGTTTACAATCGGAATGCTTCAGCGGATTGATTTGTCGTCGCGAACAACACAGGCACTCATTTTGGCTCCCACCCACGAACTAGTCCGACAAATATCAAGCGTAGTAAGTGTAATCGGGGGTATGATGAACGGACTTGTAGTGAAAACGTTGGTTGGCGGAACATCGGTCACAGAGGACGCGGCCGATTTGAGAACAAATATGCCCCATGTGATCATTGGGTCAGTAGGACGAGTATGTGATATGATTCGCAGGAAACATATCCGAACAAAGGATATTAAATTGTTTATATTGGACGAGGCGGACGAGATGTTGTCCGGCGGATTTTTAGAAAATATATATCAAATGCTCCAAACAATGAACGGTAACGTTCAGATCTCAATTTTTAGCGCGAGTATGCCGAAGGAAATATTGGATTTGGCTGATCGGTTTATGAGTAATCCCGTAAAAATCACAATGGAGGCCGAAAAACTGAATTTGGATGGTATTCGACAGTATTATATAGCATTGCCGAACGACCAGGCAAAATTCGAGACGCTTCGCGATTTGTTCGAACAACTTTCTATAAATCAAACGATTGTGTATGTGAATAGCGTTAACCGAGTCGTCGACTTGTATGAGGCTATGCGAAAAGAAAATCATTCAGTGTGTTGCATACACAGTTCCATGACTTCAGATGAACGAAAGCGTGCTTTGGCCGATTTTCGAACGGGTGTGTATCGTATTTTAATCTCTTCCAACGTCACTTCGAGAGGAATTGATGTGCAACAGGTTAGTGTGGTGGTGAATTTTGATATACCGCGATGTGTTCATAATTATCTGCATCGTATTGGTCGCAGCGGCCGATGGGGTAGAAAAGGTTTAGCGATTAACTTTGTAACAAAAGAGGATGTGAGTGCGATGCGCGCGATTGAAACACATTACAAATCGACAGTGGAGGAACTACCATCTAGTTTCGCAAGTATGGTTTGAAGCGCCTACGTTTTATGTTTATCACTATAATATCGTGTATTCGCACGATATTATTGCGTAGAAAAATAACAACTAAAATCCGCATTTAGTTTAAGATGCTTTCTTGGTTAGACCCGTTTATAAATGATGCGAAAATACAGGTTGAAATCATAATTTCGGACTCCATCGGCGTTGATTCTGATATACATGATAATTCGAGTATGAATAGCGACCCATCGAACAACTGCGATGTCGAGCAAATGAATTTATATTATCCGTTCAAATTGCCGATACAATATTTACCGGAAAAATATATTCACCCACTTTCCAGTATAGTCACCAAAGATTTGGAATTGGTCGAAACTGTCGGTAAACAGTCGGTATATAACCGATTATTTAAGCCGTCACATTTATTTGGAAGCGGATTGATCGACGAATGGAAAAAACAATTCACAACGAGTATCCAATTCTTAACAGAAACACAAACTATAATCCAAGAAACATCACCCGTTATTGGATACAAAATTCACCCCGAAACACTCATGATAATTTGGGAAGATGTAAAAGGGAATCCCGGCAATTTCTTGGAAAAATACTGTTATATTGAGTGGGATATTATCAAGCCGCTCAACCGCTCGTCCAAATTCCTACAAATACTGTCCATGCTCAATATGATGTCTCCCGCAATTAGTTTGATGATTCCATTCTTGTTCTTGGTATTACCATTCTTATTGTTGAAATTACGTGGCCTGCCTATCAGCGTTTCGATGTATATAGACGTATTGAAAGACATCGCAAAACACCATTTCATAGGCAAGGCTCTAACGAATTTGTCCAACATGTCTGTAGAAAATATGATTTATCTAGTATTGGGCGCAGGAATGTATTTTTATCAGATATATCAAAATATAACAGCATGTAAACGGTTTTACAGAAACCTAGAAAAGATGAACAATTACTTATACGAATTTAAAACATATCTTGGACATTCCATCCATAATATGGAGGAGTTTGTCGAAAAACACGGGGCAAAAATAACTTATACACACTTTTGTGTAGACGTTCAAAACCATGCAGACGTGTTGAAAGATTATATGCTAATGCTAAGTGATATCGAACCATTGGACAGTTTATTCAGTAAATTGGGGAGCGTCGGATATATGTTACAGTGTTATTATGAATTGCATTCAAACCGAAAATACGAGGAAAGTATTCGCTATTCGTTTGGATTTGAAGGGTTCTTGGACAATTTGCGTGGAGTGAGTAGTCATTATTCGACCGGGAACGTCTCGCCGGCTAAGTTTGACCCAACCCATGCATGTGAATTCAAGCAACAATATTACCCCGGGCATCTCGACGAAGAACATTGTATTAAAAACGACTGCGATCTGGATAAAAAACTAATTATCACAGGTCCGAATGCATCTGGTAAAACGACCATGTTAAAGGCCACAACAATCAATGTTATTTGTTCACAGCAGATTGGGTGTGGATTTTACCAAGATGCGAAAATTAATCCATATACACATATTCATTCATATTTGAATATACCAGATACGTCCGAGCGAGACAGTCTTTTCCAAGCCGAATCTCGCAGATGCAAGGATATCATCGATTCGATCAATAAACACCCCGCCACGGAAGGGTTTCGCCATTATGGTATATTTGATGAATTATATTCGGGGACAAACCCAGAGGAGGCAACCAAATCGGGATTCGCATTCCTACAATATTTATCGAAATATGATAATGTTGACTTTATATTGACTACACACTACACAAAAATATGTTCAAAACTTAGGAAGAATAAACGTATTCGCAATCACAAGATGGATGTTGTCCAAGATGATCTTGGTAAATTAAAATACACATATAAGATGAAAAAGGGCGTATCTAAAATACAAGGCGCTGTTCGTATCTTGGAGGATATGGATTATCCCGAGGAGATAATCAATAGCGTTAAAAACGAAAAATAGTTCTAGGCGTCTTTCAGACGCTTAGTCTTCTCAAGGACCTCCATTTTTCGTGTCCGACTATCAAATAAACTAGTCGCATCATAAACGTGAGTAAACAAACTTCGACCAATCTCTTGTTTCCGTTCCTTATATTTGTTTAATACCTCTTCATACTCGTCTTCGTCTTCATAATCGTCCTCATTTGGTGGCCGACCAATTTCCTGCTCCAATTTTACCGTGAAAGTATTCTTTAAGGGTAAAAGAGCCTTGTTCATCGCGTGTCCGATACTCGCGCCCGCTTTTTCAAACCCGTCCACGTATTTGATGAATTCGGCTTCACCGTATAGCTGTCTGTTCTCATCCTTTCGCTTTTCCTTCACATAAAATACACCATTTTTTATGTCTGTAGTTTGAATAAAATTCATATATTGTGGATTATCCTCCAAACATCTGAAAAATAGTTCGTATACATTCGACGCCAAACTGATCTGATTCGTTGCTACATCGCGATATTTGTCTGTAAAAAACTCAACACATCGTTTCACATACCGATCGGTAAAATCGTGTATAGATTCAGCATCCTTGCATGTATTCGTTAAATAAAAATTCAGCGTATTATTCACAGTATGATTATTTGTTGTATTACCGACCTTGGGTATAATATCTATTATTTTATTCATGATTTCTTTTTTGTCGGTTTCATTTCGAATTCGCTCCTCCTCGTATTTTTCCATCATCAACATAAACATCGATTTAATTTCGCGATTCGCATCTTTCATCTCGCGATTTTCTTGGTATAACTTATCAATAATATCGTCCTTGGTCTCTCGAGTTTCAAATTCCACGTCGTCATGCGATTCAGAGGCACGACAGGTGGCCTTATGTCTCGAATAGCTCGATTGATGCTTGAAGTAACACCCACATACACAAGTAAACAAGTGTGATGTTTTTTCATTTAGCACAGTATAGCATTTTGTTAGCTTTGCGTGTTTTGATGTCGCCAAGTGCCGATTATAGTCACCTTTTTTGCTGCATATAAAGTTGCACGATTTACATATGAAATTATTTGATGTAATTGATGTTTTATTATTTAGCATTTTTACATATATAATGCTAAATAAAAAACTCCTAAACGACCCTACGCGGCGAACGAACGGTAAAAAGTTGTGCAGTGGATCGAAAATTGAATAAATTGAAATGACTGCATTATGGAGACAACTGGAAAAACACAAAAAGTATTTTAAAAGATATCCTTGACTTATCATTTTTAGAACTTTTTAAAAAGTTCCAAAATTAAATTCCATCAACTGTTTCAACCAATCCTTTTTATTTTGTGGGATTTAATCCCACAAGTTAACATTTTGGTTATATTTTAAAATGTTAGAGCTTACTGCGAATTATATTCTTGGAATAACAAATTGTTCATTTGGATTAGACATACCAAATACGTGATTGAATACACCGACTGTATTATATTGCGAAGGCATGGGAGGTTGCTTATCGGGGCTCGTGCGAATATGAGTTTCGTTAGAAGCGGGCGAATATTGCAATGCAAATTCTTCTACTGTAGTTGCAGGAGCGCGAGCGGGAGCACTAGCGCGAGAACGAGCAGGAGCACTAGCAGGAGCACTAGCAGGAGCACTAGCAGGAGCAGGAGCACTAGCGGGCGAAAGCATGGTCAACCCTTCGATCGAACTCATTTGACTAGCGTCTTCGGAGTTCAGTTGATCACTCTCATCTGCAAAATAATAATTACCTATAAACAATGATATCACTAAAGTCAATAATAGACAGCAAATAGAAACAATACGTCTAGTTGAAAACACCGCGTGCATGCTATATAGATTAGGATGAGAAACTATATAAAAGAGTATACCTATAATAAATCATATCAGGAAGCAAGCATGTCTACCGATAATGTTACACAGAGAATGACTGGAATGGTTAAGTGGTTCAATAACAAGTCTGGGTTCGGATTTATTACCGTATGTGGAACCGAATCCTTCGGCGGAAAGGATATTTTTGTGCACTACTCATCTATCCGCGTAGTGAATTCTCAATACAAATACCTTGTCCAAGGCGAGTATGTCGATTTTAATTTGGTTCGTTCCGAGAACGACAAGCACGAATATCACGCAACTGATATTACTGGTGTATCTAACGGACCCATTCTATGCGAGACTCGTCGTCAGGCACTTGCGACACAAACCGAAAGACCCGGTTACAAGTATGGTGGTGCTAAGCGCACGGGTCGCGATAGACCCGCTTCTCCCCAAGAAGAGGCTGGAGCATCGGCATAAACTCCTTCGCATAATTAAGGCGACCCTCTAAAAAGTATTTTACATGAAACATGTTCATGTAAAATATATATAATATTGCAATCATCTATTTAATTTTCAAAACTAACCGTATATTTTGCAATAACTCATGCATAACATCGGAAATAAAAGCAGGAGAAGTTGGATTAAACCCAGGCGATATCTTAGCCTGTTTTTTCGCGACAGTATGAATGGAATGAGTTAGTTCACGTATCGCGCTAAATAATGCCTGAATTATAATAATTCTGTTTACATCATACGATGTGGATTGATTCGATAAACTCGTCTCAATGTTTGATCGAACCGCATCCAGAACAGTTTGTCCGTTTTTCAACATATAAATATACGAAGCATTGACCATTTTTGTAGTTATTTGATTACTTACACCATTTATGTTTTTCGTAGCATTATTTAACAGGGTTTTTTCATAATCAGCGTATAATTCATTTGCGATAAGCCCGCTGTCGGCATTATTAACGGGGGTGCCGGTTACCAAATTAGATATTGCCTTGGGAGCATTGCGCACGGCGCCGGCTGCGCGTGAAACGTTTTCCATTGATCCACGATATGTTTTTTGTGCAGCCTGTCCAATTGTTGAAACCCCACTTTTTACATTTCCAATCACAGCCTTTCCAGCGTTTGAAAGCCCGCTCTTTACACTTCCGCTCACAGCCTTTCCAGCGTTTGAAAGCCCGCTCTTTACACTTCCGCTCACATTACCCATCATTTTACCGAGTTTCGTCGTGATACGAGCGTTGTGTTTTGCCTCCGCCGCCAGCTGTGCCTTCTTCTTTGCCTCCTCTGCCTTCTCTGCCTCGCGCTCTTTTATCTCCCATGCCGCGGCGTCCGCCTGCATCTCTTGAGGCGACCGAGGGTCGTAGTCACTTCCTTTCCCAAAGCTTTCCCCCCCCCATTGTTTATTTCCGCCTCGCACAGAACGCGATTTACGCACTTTTTTATCAGTTTTACGTCGTTTATGTGTTCGAGCCCCACCACTTTTTTGTGTAATAAATAACCTGGGGTGCGGTTCATTCAAAACCTTTGCTAAACGTTTTACAAAATCATATTTATTATCACCGTCTTTAAATATATCCATAAACACCTTACGCATAACACCTTCAACTTCAAGGAGTGACTCGGCATTATCTAGTAATACGTATAATAAATTCGGACCTTTTGTCGAACGGCGCAATGTTGCACCAACGCTCTGCAATACGGCATCGGCCATTTTATTCTGGGTTTCGGCCTTTCCCAGGAGTTCTATCATCTTATCCTGAATTAACTGTGAAAAATTTCCCGATACAGTTTTACCATCAATTATATCTTTACACAACTCATCGACAAATTTATCACTTATTTTTTGATAAATGATATTGAGTTCCCGATTCGTAAGTGAATTCTTACATGGAACGGACATAATAGTATAATATTCTTATCATATTATTAGAAAATATTCAGATGAAAACGTGAACTCCTGCGCTTAACCTACGGTTTCGTCCAAACCGACGGATAAAATTGAAGATACATATAACATAAACCGTTACTGTAAAATGTCTACAATACGAAATCGTGAAAAGTCCGGTCGGACAAAACGGAACAATGCTCGACTCACCGAGTCTGAAAAAAAACAGATGTGGTCTGTATTTGATAATGATAATATTGATAATCTACCTGCAATAGGTAGCCTGGAATGTGTATACGACAATAAAGCAGAGGTGTCTGATGAATATGCACAAGAAAATACATGTAAATTGTGCGAATCGCCGGTTATGATAATGGATGACGGGTTTCCAACATGCACGAATGTAAAATGCGGTATCCTGTATAAAGACACGCTCGATTATTCACCGGAGTGGAGATTTTATGGAGCCGACGACAAAAATGCGTCAGACCCAACACGATGTGGTAATCCGATAAACCCCCTTCTACAAGAGTCGTCATTCGGATGTTCGATTTTATGTGGGCAAAATGCATCTTATGAAATGAAACGTATACGAAAATGGACGGAGTGGCAAGCAATGCCGCACCGAGAAAAATCATTATACGACGAATTTCAGTTTATCACAGTCATGGCTAAAAACGCGGGCATACCCAGAATATTTATAGACGATGCGATGGCCATTCACAAAGACATTTCGAGTCAAAAAATGTTTCGCGGCATGAATCGGGACGGTATTAAAGCTGCGTCAATATACATATCATGCAGATTGAACGATTGCCCACGAACATCTCATGAAATCGCGGAAATCTTCAAACTGGACAAAACGAGTGCGACAACTGGATGCTCTATGGCGGTCAATATATTGTCGAATCTCGATCGTAACGGCTCGAAAATTAATGCGACGTCAGACGATTTATGTGCTACAACGCCCGGATCATTTATAGACAGGTTCTGCAGTCGTCTAAGTATAAATACCGAACTGACCACATTGGCGAAATTTATAGCATCCAAAATAGAGACGAGTGGATATATAAGCGATAATACACCGCAATCGGTAGCGGCTGGAATTATATACTTTATCGCACAATCGTGTAACCTTCCGATCACAAAACTGAACGTGAAACAAGTATGTGGAGTCAGTGAAGTAACGATCAACAAATGCAGTAAAAAGATGGAAACTATTCAAGATAAGTTAATACCAAGTTGCATTTTAGCAAAATACGGGACGGTGTAAACTCATTCAACAATGTTCTCCAATGACGAGTCACGCGTCAACCAAATGATAAATATATAACGATAATAATTATATTGTATAAAAACAGCATGTCGCAAATGGTCGAAAACATTACGATTGAAATCGATAAACGGGTTCCCAAATTGATTTTTATTATCCCATACAGAGACAGAGAGCAACAGCTTATTTTTTTTAAGCGCCATATGGCCTATATATTAGAAGACATGGATAAGGCGGATTATGAGATATTGTTTATACATCAAAAAGATACGCGCGCATTCAATTGCGGCGCAATGAAAAATATCGGTTTTTTTGTAGTCAAGGACAAGTATCCGAATGATTATAAAAATATAACTCTTGTGTTTAACGACGTGGATACGCTCCCGTTTAGCAAAAATTTTATCCCATATGAAACAAAGCAGGGAATCGTGAAGCATTTCTACGGGTTTCAATATACACTTGGCGGGATTGTATCAATCACTGGGCACGATTTTGAGAAAATCAATGGATTCCCTAATTTTTGGGCATGGGGATATGAAGATAATATGTTGAACGACAGAGTAAAGAATGCGCGATTAACGATCGATCGAAGTGTGTTTTTCCCATTCGCGGATAAAAATATTTTACATTTTTATGACGGATATATGAAACAGGTAAATCGGTATGAATTTGATCGCTATGCTCGTGGGACACGTGAAGGGATTCACTCTATTTTTAAACTCGCATATAAAAAGAATAATGATACAGGATTGATCGATGTAACATCATTTGAAACGGGAACCGATGAAAATAAGCAATTAACATATATGCACGACTTGCATAAGGGAACAACCCCATTTAATAATATAAAAACCAACCGCGGGGCATCAATGAATCTATTTCTATAAAGTTTCAGCGGAAGATAATTCAACGATTTTATAAGTAATACCCACCTTGTCGTGCGATTCCCATATCCCCGAAATTTTAAGGGTAAGGGATGTGGAAGATGCATTCGAAGCGTCTAAACTCCTTCGACTAGCACCAGGTGAGTTCGCACGATCAACGTGCTCCGTATACACGCGTATATGTCGGTTGGACAACTGTTTAAATAAAGATAATTCAAACTGCTTTTCGCATTGATGATATCTATTATACAGAGTTAACAGTGCAGTCTCAAGTAAAGCAAAATCTTGCGTGAGAATAATATTGGAAGGATTATTATGTATCAATGTACGTATGTGATTAATATGAGTGGCTTTGGTGACTGGTCGTTTGTCTATAACTGCGGGAAATAATAAATACAGCCCGTTCATCGTAAAACAGTCAGTTGAATACAGGATCTTTGTAAAATCGCCGTCCATAATAGTGTTCTGCTTCGCATATAAGAATCGGATATTGTCGTATAATTGAATCTCATTTTTTGACTTGAGGTCGTCAATATTTAAATATAGATTCATCTATATTTAATATACAAGAACGGTTTATATCGTTATATGTGCTAATTCGGAACAATATAATTTTTGACTATACCTTCAATCTTCTGTTGTTCGGCGGCATTGTTAAATATTATACCGGACCCTTTAACCGTTTCTACCTTGCGTTTTGTCTCCTCAACTTGACGGGTAATATATTCAATTATCTCGTCAACCCTCTTTTTAATCGAATCGGAATTGTTTAAATTCGATTGACTTTCTATAATACCTTTAATCTCGGCTTCGTGTTTACGCACTATATCATTCACACTTTTTGAAGAATCAGCACTTTCATTCGAAATAGTCGTTTTGATACTTTCATATGCATTTGATGCATATTCTTCTGCAAGCGCAGCTAAGCTAGCGTTTTTTGCATCATTGCTCATACCCTCCATGCGATATTGCATAAATGCACGAAAAGATAAATAGAAAAAGAATAGGAACAACGAAGCCAGGAAAATGTTTTTATAATCAAAATGTGAAAATAAATGACTCATTATTATTATATATATATTATATTATACAATGTCTGGGAATAGTCTAAATAAATCATCATATATTTCGTGGAAAGGGCGGACATTTGGTCAAATATCTACATCTATTCAAAAAAATAACAATTCGGAGGCAATAATGCAACAATCCCTGCTATTTATACCGCCGCCGCTGAAAATATATCGTCGAGAAATAAACACGGCCACATTGAGTGTAAATTCGACGAAACATTCATCGTCAATCGACGAATTAGATCGACCCGGTGGGTATTTAGTAATTCCGCATGCGACGGAATGTGATTGTAGTGGAAATGTGAACACGCTAGATAATAACATCCCGAATAATCGAACCGAGACGGGTGAATGTTGCAACCCAAACGCCCTCTTGGATCCGGCGTCAATTGCGCGTCGTCGCATGAGAAGTTCGGGGCGTATTCGAAGGCCCGTTGATAGTGCTGCATCGGCGGCGCCCTATTGCACAACATCCCAAGAATATCTGAATACGCGTGGAAAAACATTCGACCAGAATCAGTTTCATTACTTTAAATCAGGAAACCCCGTAATTAAACCAGGTGCACCTGGGAGCGATGCGAATAAATATGCGGCGAACGTGGAGAGTGGGACATTCTGTCCGAATAACCCGAATTATTATGTGGAGACACAATTTAAGCCGAACAATTATAACTATTCCCAAGACGGTGGCGTATCATCGAGTGCACGAACCGCTCGGCTAAATTATAATACAATTACAACGAATGGTGGTCTGTATACAAGGGCATTTGGACCAGAAGTTGGTAATGCATTAGCATACGGTGCATCCAGTGATGCATATACGATCAAGAATAAGATTGGCTTTCCTGCGCCATGTGATACAAAATGTATGATCAAGTAAACTCCTGCGACAATGCTTACGGAGTTCACTCGAGAAACTTCGCTTCACCTACGTTTTCGCCCAAAGCAATTTCAAAATACGTGTAAATATTTTGAAATTAATCTCAAGGATACCCTCATTACCATCTATTTTTAATTCTGTGACGCCGAACGCCGTATGTTTGACCCCCATTCAGCCTCATATTTTTTATGATCTGCATGCAATTCACTGTATGATACAATTTTATTAGAATTGGCCATTCGCGTCAATTCATCTATATGTTCGTCCAAAATCCTTCGGCTATCGCCCACGGAGTTCAATCGCTCACCAAATATAGGAGTAACTAATTCACCAAGTCCGGTCAAAAAGTTCTTCTCAATTTTCCACCCCAAATCTTTAATTTTTTGATTGCTTATATAATATCGCTGATCATTAAATGGTCGGTCTGCTACATATGTAATAAAATTCGAATATTGTTCCGTATCCTTTATCATGCGAATCAATATTTGTGCGACCTGTAAAACCGAATATTCCATATTTTCATCGCATCCAATATTATATATTTCGCCGACGGCCCCCTTTTCCAAAATAAGTTCAAATGCAGTAACCGTATCACTCACATGTAAAAATGCACGAACCGCCGATCCATCACCCTGAATGGTGACGGGTAGATCAGTTTTCAATTGTTCAATGAATCGCGGGATGAGTTTTTCGGGGTATTGATTTGGCCCATATACATTGTTTCCTCGCGTTATAATAATGGGCATTTTATAAGAATGATTGTATGATTGTGCGATAAGTTCGGCACCCGCTTTCGTAGCAGCATAGGGATTTGTTGGACATAAAACGGAATGTTCGGTCTTGTGAAGTTCATCAATATGGTTCATCGATTCGCCATATACTTCGTCTGTGGATACGTGAACAAACTTTTGGATTTTACCATATTTTCGACAAGCCTCCAATAACACATGTGTTCCCATTATATTGTCGTGCGTATATTGAAGGCTGTCTTCAAATGAATTTTGAACATGAGACTGAGCCGCAAAGTGTATTACATGTGTAACTTGGTATCGATTCAGTGTATGAGATACGGCATCCATATTGGTTAAATTAATTTTGACCAACTTATAATCCGGATTCTCACGTATTGCCGAATCCACGTTTTGTTCAGATGCACAATAATACATCGCATCCAAATTAATCAACATAGTTGGTTTCTTTCGCGGGAAATAATGATTGATAAAATGGCTTCCAATAAATCCACACCCGCCAGTAACCAACAATACATATGGCGAATTTGTGTGATTGAATGAATCCAATGAACGTTTATATCCACGTAGACAATCTTCCACCGCATCCTTAATATTTCGAACATTTGGGAAAAGTGTTTCGAGTCGCGATGTGTCCAAAAAGTTATTTGACCGATCTGCCGCGAGTATTTTACGCTGTTCATCTATGCTAAAATTATTCCACGTGAACTTGGGATCAACAATATTACGATACATTTCCAAAATTTCATTATGAGAAATCAGTCCAGGGTTTGTTAAATTCATTGTTCCGGTCAACTTCATTCGCATCATTTCTAATACATACCCAAGAAGTTCGGGTAAAACGGTCATTGAATTGGGGATGGAACAAACCTTTTGATATGTAGTAATTTTTGTAATAAAATTTCTGGAATTTTTTTCGTCGTTAATCGGCATTCGGATTCGCAAATTTAATACGTCCTTATCGTATAAGTGTATGAGACGGTCGGTGAACCCTTTTACAACAGAATATGAAGACCCGAAGAAATTCGGTTTATCTGATTCACCAAACCCTCGCTCTTCTTTACCATATGGGTGCGATTCGTCATATGTGAAAATACATCCGGTTCCCAAATAGGTAAAATGTATTTGTTTTGACCGACATATTTCGGCTAGACATAGAGGTGAGAATAAATTATCACGCACATTTTCTACCAATTTATTTGGCTGTTCTAAATAATCAATCGTGCTATAGTAAGTATCTCCGATTGTTCCGTGTGTGCGACCAATGAACGATATAACATGTGTAGGAGAGTATTCCGAAATTTCTCTACGAACCTCTTCATATTGATCTACCCGAACCTTTCCTTCGGTAAAATGAACACCGTTTTCAACTAAAATAGACATAAATTGAGTTCCAATCCAACCACGAGATCCATATACTAACACTTTCATTATGGATACTATATAGAATAACAAATTATTCTATATATCAAATACAAACTCATTCGCTCACATATCTCTTCAAAACGCTTCCTCTTCTAAAAATACATTTGTATTCGCAATATTATGGAAGGACACGTTGTATTTTTCGCACCACAGAACACACTTTTGAACATTTTTTTTGATTAATCCCTCTACCTTGTCGTTTTTGTGGTAGGACTCAATTAAAAATAAGGTATAATGAATATTTTCGATTTGTTGTTGGCCGAAAATAGCATTGTATTCCTCAATCTTCATTGTAAACAATAGAGACATTGGTATATTAAAAAATCGCTCGATACGTTGAGTTGATTCTGCTAATAATAACTTCGAAAATGCACCATGGAGTAGCGTATACATTTTTTCTAGTGGTATATTCAAAAACCCTTTACACACCAAATATTTTTCAGAATTCGCATATCGACTCGTTTGTGGTTTCGTAATATATACTTTTTCATAGCAGGACGAAAGAAGAGCCAACATATCAATTGTAGGATGTGTAAAACAGTCGAACATTTTGAGTATAAAGCACCCACCTTCACATTGCATCACCAATGCATAGACGATCTGACCAAATAATAATTTTATAATATGATGCTCTTGATTGTTGAAATCACTAGAGAAATCGAATCCACCATCCCCGGTAACAATGTGCATAGATCGGCCGTATTTATTTTTGCAATATTCGAAATTTTCGAGCTTCAATATATTACCGGTTCCATCTGCGCCGTTTTCAATGTGCACGTTCCGATTCTCGCGCAAAAATTGCTGACTTTTCTTCCAAGCGGGAACGTTGGTATCGTTAACGTCGTCCAAAATGGTCATTCCGATATACGTATCATGTTTATTTTCGCGCATATGCGATAATGCCTCTATGAAGCCTCCTGGGCCCTCGGCCAAATGGAAACTGCGAATACCCGATTTGCTTGAAGTAATGGAACGCAGATCTAAGAGCCTAAAAAAGGATGTGAGTTCGACCATTTTAAAATAAGAACGCGATAGCGGCTTTCGTTTTGCGACACTCTTTTTCTTATTGGGGACACACGTGTGAATATATTCGTATGGATTCGTGTATCTTTTATATATATCCCAATTATCTTCATGCAGCTGGATTCTCTGTTTAATGTCTCCCAAATAAAAGGAAAGCGATCCTGATATATCCGGCGATTCTTGGGCGGTCGTCGTTAACTCGCACGATAAAAAAGAATATAAATCGGGTGTATTGCGTGGTAATTGAAAATGTATCATAATATAATAACAAGTCGGTATATAATATAAATGTCGTATGTTTATATATTTTGGATATACTAACATAATATTTCAAACTCGGTAGACTATAACCGAAGGAGTTTACGCCGGCGGCTTCGGACGACGAATCACCACTTTTTTAGGAGCGGCTACAGTGGGTTCAATGATATTTACTGTCGTGTCGTCGATTGTTGTGTTATCAACACGCCCAATCACAAGCTTCACCTTTTTACCGGGAAGTTTTCGAATCACGGATATTTTGTTTGTCTGTGTATCGGCAAGTTTTTCATCCTCTTTTTGCACTCGGTCGACAACTTCGTCGGCATCTTCGTCATCGGCGCTTCGTCGCATCATTAGTTTCGCTGCCTTTTCGGCGTTCACATTGTGTGTTTTGCGGAATACGAAATATCGATTCAAGAACGAAATTCGCTTCTCTTCGTTGCTCATATTTGGCGCACTCTCATATTCGGATTTTATGCGCGAATTGCGCGATATCTCAGTTTCCATGGATTTATACAGTTCATCAAACAAACCCGTCCCGTTCGGTAAACCGATCGACGACGCCTCCTCCTTGGTGATTACAGTAAACCCATAATTTTCCATGATTCGCTGCAGATACTTGAAATTGACCAAATATTCGCGAAACTCTTTATTGATACTCTCTTGATAAACATCAATCGGATATCCAATCGAGTATTCGTCTTCCGGAAATCCAGTATGAGGATACTGTTTCGTTATTTCGAATATTTTTTCACCATTACGCATAATAGTCACACCTTCGCCCATGGATTTATTCGCCAACATCTGAAACACGGTTTGTCCATCATAACATGTGCCTATAAAGTATCCATTCAGTTTAGTGCACTCGGCGACGTTTTGCAAGAATGTGTGCATAATACGTTCACTTTCGAAGAAGTAATGCAGTGCAAATTGCACCGAGCTAATATCAAACCCATTTTCACCGACACCGAACCATTTATACACGCCGGCTCCCAGTTCATCCTTGTCCTTCGCACCTTGTCCAAATATGGCTCGAGAAATCTGCTTATCGCGTTCAGAATACCCCGCCTTCCCCGTGCGAATATTCATTTTACTATTTCCTACCGCAAACATAGCGTCCGGCATCTTATTGTATTTTCTACGGAAATTCAAATATCGGGCACATGCGCCGTCCAACTGATTTTCGATATTATCAGGCGAGACATCCATACCAAATACAAATTCTAGATTCGCCGCGATCCACTTGGGAAAATCACCCGCTTTCCCTACCGCATAATCGATGAGCGTATGTCCGCGATTACCTACACCCAATATCAGCTTCCGCTTAACATAAAGATTATGAAAGTTACGAAGCGCACGAGTATTGGTGTCCTTTCCGATTCGGTTGTAATAAACGTCTTCGTCTCCCGAATATGCGGGTATTTCTTGTCCGGTCGTAATCATTTCGCGTGTAATTGGGTTGTGAATAGACCTCCAATTACTATTCGCGACGTGATATGCGTTACCATAATTTGACGCACCTGAACGCAAATCATTGGTTTTATCGTAACGAACGCGCAATGGGACCCATCTCCACGGACCCACTTTTGACGGGTCGTAGCTAAATTCCACGATCATGTCTTCTTCGAAATATTCGTTTTCCTTGGTTAACAATACCATTCCGCCCGTTCCATTATCACACAATTTTACGTTGCATAGTGATGCATTGGGATCATACGGGTTTGTTGGTTGAAATGGAACTGGCTGGTAATTACGTTCATTGTCCTTGTCGCCAGGAGTGGGCAATTGGTCATTGATCACATCCAACATTGGGTTTATATATCCATGTTCAAATCGGTTAAACCCGCATCTCAATACGAGTGTTTTATATTGGACCATGTTTTGCGATGTAGCCATATTAACACCATCTTGGAATACGTTATGTATTTCATCCTTGCCGGTTTTATCCTTTTTCACAGAAACCAGGAAATCGATCGTATTGAATTCCGGAGGTTTCCATTTGAACGACAATGGCCATGTAAATTTGTTCAATGGTCCAGCGTGACCAGATCTCTCGCCGCCTACACCAGTAGATGTCGGGGTGAAGATGAGACCATCTGTATTATATTCATATGACCCGTCACTTACTCTAGACAAAATAGTTGAGCAATGATTGAATATAGATCCGTCGCGACTAGAATAAAACTCCTTACACTTGATAGTCATCCAACACGCGTGCTTATGAAGAACATCGTCTTTCGACGCATTTTTTTTATGTGGGTCGCTATTACCAGACTCCTTGTCTAGCACAGATATCGGTTTTAGCTTACGTATCAAATCTTGCAAAAGCGGGAATCGGAAATTGGCGGGCAGATCAGAATCTAACATTGGTGCAAAATTCAATTCGCGCACGCTTTTACCGTGAATGAAATATAAATCAAATGCCGCATACAAATTCACAAACTTGCCCATTTTATCATATTTAATATGTTCGCCGTCAATAATTGTGTGAAATAGTTCCTTGTCTAGAGTGAGCATACCGGTGAATATTATGTTCATATTTGTATCAATCATATACATATGACCATTTTGCGCGATATATAACAGTTTGCGATCGCCATCGGCCTTATCCGTTACAGTATAATTTTCGCGGATATTCGGCACGCTTAACGAGGACTCGCCACTATTTTCAGGCAAAGGAGCGATATTGCTCAGTTGTAATGTATACGAAGACGGTCCGATGAAATGTCGGGTCAATTTACGTTTCGCAATATTTCGTTCGCGATCATCCTTGTTAAACAGCTTGTCGGCATATTCTTTGCCCGATTCCTCGCCAAACGCACACATAATATATTGTCTCAATACGCGGTCACGCTCGCTGTATGTTATCGGGTAACTTGTTCCCTGCAATCCACTTAATACGATGCGCGTGCATTTACGTATCGCATCCATCAATTGGGCCGCCGTTTTATACGATGTTCCGGGTCCGACACGCGAGTTATCTATTTCTAATTCAACCTCGTATGTTTCCGGGCTAGAGAATACACGGGCCTCTTGAATCGTAAATTGGGGGATAGGAACCCGGCGATCGGTCTTTGCCGAGCCTTTTACAATACTAATATCGAGAAATATGGGGAGCTCCGGATGTCCGAGGCGCACGCGATTAATATACCGAAACGTTTTCTTGGTATCCATCCATTTGGATAGAATCTGTTTTGGTGTCTCGGATCGAATCGTATAATCGTTTTCATACTGATAAGACACGCGAAAGTTGTGATCGGGGAACTCGACTGGTTTCAATGGCTTATTCGTATCACGGTCTTTACCAATAAACGGAGGCGATTTACGCGTAAATTTAATCTTGTCGGAGGCCAGTGTAACGTCCATCGAAGAAAGCGCAAGCATACCTGGTTTATTCTGAACGGTTGTTGACGGAAGATCAATCAACTTTTGCAAATTGTTTGTGCGGCAATATTCGCGGATTAAATCTACTCCCACTACTTCAGCGCGAATATTAGACATACGAATCTCGCCGGTATTACGGTTGGTTTCTTCGCTGTTAATACGTAGCAGACTTAATCCATCGGGCTGGGATGTCGAAAATCCGGCATTATAGAATTGTTTTACGACATTATCATAATCGATCTTGGATATTGGCCGAGCATTTTTCGGATTGGTTCCAAATCGAATCTCGAGTTCACTCACGCGCCCACGCCTATTGAAATGCGGATTATCGGCTAAATAAAATTCCACCATGGCCTCAAAATCAGATGCAGAATTTAAGGGTCGATCATTGCCGGACTTCCCACTCGCATCACCTACGTTTTTATCAAACGGTGATGGCGACGGAGACTTCGGTTCCATTCCAGGGGGCGGTTCTTCCGGAGATTTCGGTTCTATTCCAGGGGGCGGTTCTTCCGGCGAACGCGGCCATTTGATAGAATCTGTATCCGGTGTTTCACTCATAATATATAAATGGTATATCTTATTCATATATTATTTTTCATCTTTATTATCAATTTTGTATCAACATTTTCACCAACTTATTTATAATCACGTCATACCAATCATTTTTTTTGGGTTTGGATTCGACGGGCTTGACGCCTAACTTCATACCCATTTCTTCCAACTCGGGGATTTTGTATGTAGAAACGCCTTTTAACAACTTTGGTAAAAAGGGATCGACTTTTAATTTTTTCGCAATAATATTCGAAATACGTTCCGTGTCCGTTGGTATTAGGTCGACCGAAAAATGACCATCTTGGTTGCGTTCAAATACGTGCGTTTTATATTCAGGGTCAACGGTAAAAAGCATATAGATCTCGTCTTGAATCACAACCGCATTAATTTTATAATACATGCACATTACATGGAATGCATACCACGATGTCTTTTTATTGATCATCATTTCGGCAGTGGTTTCCTGGATGCGAACATTGGACAATTTGACGTCGTTCGAATGAGCGCAACTTTTAATTAAAGAGTGATTCTTTTGGATATATGCTAATATGTCCTGTTTTTCTTGGAGTTCGGCGTTTTTATATTTTCCGCCAATGAGTGTATATTCAGATTCGCCGTAGTGAACAACATATACAGACCAAAACAGGGTATCCTCCTTGCGAGGATAAAATAATCCTCTTCGGATAGACTGCATTACAGAAGAATTCCTTGGACTAACCTCTTCGGCATTAACTACATTTTTGACTTGTTCACCGCCTTGTTCTGGTCGCTCTACTTCGGCTCCACTCACGCTGACTCCAAACTCCGGGGTAGTGCGAATAATTGTCGCGTGTTCTGTAATAAACCGCTGAATATAATTTTTATTGAGCATATACGGTTCACATGAATATATTGTATCAGGATTATCAAATTTATTATGTTTATAAAAAATTTGATTCAGTAGCGTGCAAGCCATGTTATAATAATAACATCGTGTATCTTTAATTCATTTTGCTAATTACATTGGCGCTGGGACAGAATATGCATCCGACTCGTCGAAATAGGCCTTTACATAGTCCTTTTTCTGCGTTTCAATTTCACGAAGAGCATTTTCCTGATCCTGCACATAACCGAGATATTCCTTTATTTTGGGCAATACGTCCTTGGGAAGGAAGGACAAATTCACATAGACACCACTTTTGTTTTCATTCAATTTAACATCGGGGTGTGTGTTTAATATTTTGAGAATTTCGATTTGGTGGTTCTTGGGCATCTTCTCAATTTGTGCCTTTAAATTTTCAAGTTGTTGGGTGGATTCCATGTCTTTATTCGAAATCGAGCGATATGTTTATATGGTTTTGCATGCTTGAAATGTATTATTGGACGAAAACGTATACGATAGCCGAAGTTTTCTCCCAAAATTTAATAAATATGATATCGCAATTAATATGTGATTTCAATAGTGAATACAGCCTTTACCGCACCTCCAGACAACCCATTGCTTGTTAGTTTTATATACTGTCCTCCTGTTACTGAATTATTAGCGGTTGGTACGCAAGTGTCGATATGTCCACCCACAGAACCGGTATGTGCAATTGTTAATGCTGGCGAGATATTAGATCCTCCATTTACATTTGCTGTAATTATTGAATCGGCACCGGTGATTGCGCCATTAATTACAGACATTATTTTCGTAATCATACCTGCCTTGGGTGCTACAACAAAGCATGATGGAGTAGAATTAGATATATTATCAAGTTCAACGTTTAGAACATATGTATTTAATTCGGCAGCAGTTGCAGTAATTGACGTTCCCGCAATTTGTAATGTAGTCGCGTTTACTTCGCCAGCCGAACCATAAATAACTGCTTTGCTATTTACAATTGTTCCTGCGACAGAATTATCAATTAAATTCAATTCGGAAGTAGTTGCAGTAACTCCATCTAATACATTTAATTCGGCAGTAGTTGCGGTAACTCCATCTAATATATTTAATTCGGCAGTAGTTGCGGTAACTCCATCTAATACATTTAATTCGGCAGTAGTTGCGGTAACTCCATCTAATACATTTAATTCGGCAGCAGATGCAGTAATTGATGTTCCCGCAATTTGTAGTGTAGTTGCGTTTACTTCGCCGGCCGAACCATAAATAACTGCTTTGCTATTTACAATTGTTCCTGCGACAGAAGTATCAATTAAATTCAATTCGGCAGCAGATGCAGTAATTGATGTTCCCGCAATTTGTAGTGTAGTTGCGTTTACTTCGCCAGCCGAACCATAAATAACTGCTTTGCTATTTACAATTGTTCCTGCGACAGAATTATCAATTAAATTCAATTCGGAAGTAGTTGCAGTAACTCC
>Ga0209768_10000146_pt1 | contig 45168 bp, 41 predicted proteins | sample LauGreSBDMM110SD_3_FD_187564 | JGI IMG/M metagenome (GOLD analysis project Ga0209768, IMG submission 187564) | Freshwater lake microbial communities from Lake Michigan, USA - Sp13.BD.MM110.SD (SPAdes) (version 2) | ecosystem: Environmental > Aquatic > Freshwater > Lake | place: Lake Michigan... | reverse complement strand
CTCGAGAGTTCACTCGGGAAACTTCGGCTAACGCCTACGTTTCCCTCCAAAATACAATGGTGCGTCGGTATTATATAAAAATATCTGTGTTTTTAAAAGTAATCGTGAAATGTATAGAATGTCCGATTTTAATGATCTCGACAAGCTAGCGCCCTGTCTTATTGAAGATACCCAGTATATACGCAAAGTTCACGCATACACCGTTAAGAAAATACAATTACTAGAATCAACCGGTTCCCATATATTCATTGAAACTGGTGGATTAATAATATTAAAAGCATTTGTTTCCGGTTTTGATCACGTAAAGGATATAACAAGTAATATAATACATATATTCAAACAACACGACTGCCCTTTAGAAAAAATCAAGATTGATACAGGAATGATTAATGAATACGCCGGGTGCGATATAGAATGCGGAACGCGGAAACTATTGCAAATCGAATACATGTGCGACGATTGCGTTTACGAAGAAAAGAAGCTTCGTCGCATCGAAAAAGATGACGAATACTCTGAACGCAAATATGACCCAACGCCCGAGTGTGACCGCAAGCGACCAATTATTCCTCCCGATTTTACTATATTGGGACACAGTGATGTATATTTTATTAACATTGGTAAATGCAGTACAAAAGTATATATGTAACGAACGGAGTATCAGTAAAACAATTTATCAATATTAAATTCCTTCGTAGAATATGTTTAGGCATATTATGAACCTATGTATTGTATTTTATTTTTTATTATTTTTATGAGACCAACCAGGGCTCATAAAAATAAAGTTTCGGTGGAAATGATTATCGGCTTACGCGGGAAGCTTGAGTAGCGCTTTTTTCATTTAATTTCGCATCCTGATCGCTTCAAATCCGTAGCCAAATACGAAAGTTATTTTATATATTTTAATCACCCGTTTTTAATAATTGGTTCACTGTCTGATTATATCGTTCTAATGTCGTTAAGTAATCGGATGTTTTGATCCATGGCATTATTTTTACTTTATATCCTAATTTTTGAACAACTTTAAATACAATTCTTTCATAACTATGTTCATACATATTGTCTGCATGACCCCTGTGCCCGGCCCCCCACGCGAGGTTATTCGGATATATTCGTTCGCGCGAACGGTGCGATCGAAAGAAGCGGAAAATTTCGCGAATATTTTGCCCAACATCCTTTAACATTCTCCCTCCATAAAACGATTTTACCCAAACAGCATCGAACGACACATTTGTATTGAGTAAATTATACTTGGACGCGTCGCCATATAACATATCAGCGATCGCCTTATTTGAGATAAAACAGTTCCCTTCGGGAAACAGGAAATTCTTTGGTTGAAATCCACAATGCCCATCTATATCCTTCATGTAAAATTCGTTTCCCATATTCCATTTGCATGTAACATTATTCGGATCGATGAAATGATCCCTGTATATGATATTCGCATAATCACCCATAAAAATTAACGGTGGGACAAATATGCCTATATTTTCGTCATTTTGTATAGAACGAATAATCTGAGCCATATTCAGCAATAATGGTTCCCAATACGACTTCCTCATCGCGTCATCCTGTTTTGAATGTAAAAATAATATGTGTTTATAATCAACGTTATACTTTTTTAAATAATTCATACATACAAACTTCCCACCAATATCCATACCAATATTTAATGTGCGAATAAAGGCCATATTATTGTATAAAGGTAACTTTTGTTCATTACCAACACAAAATGTAACTACAACGAGCGAACAATGAGATAGTATCACATTCATATAATTTGAATAATATTGTTGGAACCTATCTACATTATAACAATGCAGATGAGCAACCATTGGGTGGTGAATCTGTAATTTAACAGACGCATTACCAAGTTCCACATATTTCATCTCGGCATTCGGAGAGGAAATCCCCAATAAATATTTGTGAAATAAATAAGGGTATTTATCATATACGTTTATTAAAGGCATATTCGCACCATTATTGGTTAAAATTGGAATGTATTTTCTTGACTGATATGCGCCATATCTATCATAATGATGTTTTGCTCGAATTTCAGATGTGCATATGTCTACAATATCTGGATTTAATCGCACATACTCCTTCCAATTAAAATCAGCCGGGACTAACTCAAATACAGCGAGATAGGGCAATTTTTGCTCCTTACCGTATAATAGATAATGCAATCTACACATCAATTCGGTCGATTTATAATTTTCAGGTATTGAATCGTTTAATTCTATATACATTTTCCAATCAAAGTCGTCAGGAATAGACAGAGGCGGAATGGTATAATGTAGACCCTTTGTGTAACCATCTATATCATAATGTAATTTTGCTTGAAGTTCCGTTAAACATGTAGCCTTGATATCTTTGTTCAATTCGCAATATATTTTCCAATCAAAATCCGGAGGAATGTGCTTGTATGTATACTGATACTTCAATTGTTCCTTCTTTCCGGTGGTTATATAATGTATAACCGCGTCTAATTCAGTTTGAATGGTAGAAAGCAATGCGGGATTTAATGTCCGATATACTACCCAATCAAAATCGGCGGGGAATTCCGCATGTTTGGCCGAATATAACCGACCCTCACCATGTCCATGAAATTCGTAATGTAACACAGTTGCCGTTCTTGTTTTACACACACGATATACATCTTGGTTTAATGCGAGATATATCATCCAATTGAAATCGGCTGGAACATGTTGAAGCGAATATCTGCGTTGCTGCTTATGCCCTTCATATAAATAATGTTGTGTTGCTGCTTCTTCGGATGGATAGATCGATCGAACGTCATCATTTAATTCAATATATGTTTTCCAATTAAAATCGGGGGGCAATTTGGTTAAAGGGGTCGCATTCGATGGCTTTATAAAATTCATTATCATTGTTGAATATACCCTAAAATAAGATATATTTAACGATTATTTTTTTTTATTGGTATACACGTATGGAGTTATATAATATAGCCCCTGTAATTAAACGGGTTTACGCCAGCTAGTGGTTTTAAAATCGCCTGAATATTCGTATCACTTGAATTGCTTGTAACTAAATGTTTCTTCGTCGCATACACATTCAATTTGTCTTGTTGTATCATTCGGGAAATGTAAGAGTCCACCTGGCCGTCAATTCGGTTCGTGTCTACTTCGTCTACAAATTTCTGTGCTCCCTTTCTATTTATGAGATAGCCGTTCATCCCCCAAAACGATTTGATTTTATTTATATTATCATTTTCACTATGACCAACTGCTCGAATCGTGTAAAATAATACGCAATCCCAATCACCTGGGACGTCTTTCATGTATTCTTGGATATACGCATATAGATTTCGAGGTAAGGCGGTATCATCTTCTAATATTAAATACATATCGACCGAATTATCGGAAAGCAATTGTTTTGCTAAATTGTAATGACTCAAAAAACATCCGATACCGCCGTAAGTCAGCTGATGATGATGTGTTCGAAAACCGTATTTTATAATATGTTGCATTTCGTTTAAAGCGTCCGCCGTTAACCATTTCTCGGGAACCTCGTTTTTACCAACAACTGCTGGATATCGGGTCAAAGGCATATTTGATAAATCGGAATGCTGATAATACTTCAATAGTTTTTCATACCTCACGGTATCTTTGTCCATGTTAATTACAAATGCACGAAATTTTAAACTATCATTCGATGTTTGATCGGTCATTCCGTCGATATTGTTAATTAAATTCGAACGCCCGATCAAAATCCATAAAATAATTACAAGTAATATACATATTACTACACGGTTGCGTAGAATATCGGACATATTATAATTTTATTTACTAAGATATACCTAGTTTTTTTTCATTACAAACAACATAAATATACGTAGATTATACTACGTATATTTATATAAAGATATCTGTAAAAACACCAGAAGTCATTTTCGATCCAAATGATTATCGGTTGGAGGCGAACCGGTAGAATGTTTTTGACGTGTATAACAAGTGTGTCTAGAGACTCATCCGGTTAGCGCCGACGTTTCCATCCAAACATCGTATCAAGAAATCGTCTAGAAACGGAAGGTATTGTCGAATGGGCCTGAAAAAATAAACGATCATTCTCTCGAAATATCATTAATTCCTGACTTACAATTGGATGATAACGTGTTATAATTTTATCTAAATTATAATGGAAATGATTACACAATGTATGTATTGTATGCATATTGCCCACATATATATTATCAATTCCGGTGCACTCTGCATCTCGAATAAATATATTTTTTGTAATGATGGAATGCGAGCTTTTTTTTACAAAATCAATAATTTCATTCTTTCTAAAATTATTAGAATTTGATAATATATCAAATCTCATATTTACAATAACTTCATCCGCGTTTACATTTTGTTTTAATAAATAATCTGTGATTTTCCAGACACCATACAAATATCGTTTCCACCCGATTATAGGCATTGGACCAACCGAAATATTCCCCTCTATATTCCCATTCAGTGATATATTATTGTCGTCGTCAATAATGATATGTTTAATTAGAGGTTTTAACTCTTTGAAATAGTCGTAAACAGTCTGGTCGCTAACAACTTCGTTATTTGCCGATATTGTTCTCCAGCTTACATTACTTGAATATACGTTCCATGTATGGATGTATATACTTACATTCGGATCAATTTTAGTAAACGCGCCAATCAACTCATACAATTGAGAATTGTTGAATGATTCGCGCAAATGACCTCTAAGTAATATTATCATATATTGTAGATAACTATCATATTACACACCAATAATATAATTTTATGTTATCGCGCGAGCCGTAGCTGGAGGCGAAGCCTAGGTTGAGCGCCTTAACTGCGTAGACGAAAGCCGAAGAAGTTTGTAACGGATACTCATTATTACGAGAGTATAATTATATGGGAACTTTCCCACATTCTAAAATAAAAAGTTAGATGGAAATAGTTGGTACTTTTTAATTTTAGAACTTTTAAAAAGTTCCAAAATAGAATATACAAGGAAATCTTTAAAACGTGTTTTTTGCGTTTTTAGACATCTCACCAAAATGCAGTCATTTAATAATTGCAAAATTCGAATGACTGCATAACGTTTTTAATGAAAATGCCGAATTCGGTCACGATCGGCGTTTTTTTTGTTCTAAGAATATAGAACATTTAGAATGAAAAAAACGCCGAAAAACGCCGAGTCATACCAATGCGAAATGTGCAGCTTCACATGCAGTAAACTGTGCGATTTTAATAGACATTTGACTACACTCAAACACACGAATAGACTAAATAGAATGAAAAAAGCGCCGAAAAACGCCGAACCATGTTTCGTGTGCGATTGTGGTAAATCATACAATGCTCGCAATAGTTTGTGGTATCATAAGAAAAAATGTAATACAAACCCCGATACTTCGTATTACGACGAAAAGGATCAATTGATCGAACAATTAGTGAATGAGAATCGCGAGATGAAATCGATGTTTACGATGATGGTTGAAAAATACGAGGAGGAGAGAATACGAAATCAGACAGACCGAAACGAATTAATGAATAAAATGATCGATATTATTCCGAAAGTTGGTCATACTACAAATCATATAAATATAGAGAAACAGTCGTTGAATTTTTATTTAACGAATACTTGTAAAAATGCGGAATCGATACACGACTTTACGGATCGGTATGTAAAACGATGCACCAATTTTTTCATAGAAAATCATAGATTTATAGCAAACAATCAGATGTGCCTCGCAACAAATGTATATGAATTATTTTTCAAATGTTTGGAAGAGAATCCGCAATATATGAATTTCATACAAACGACTGATGTTAAGAACGGGATTTTATACGTAAAAGAGAAAAAGAAGGATGAAAACCGGCAATTATATGGGGAGGCCGAGTTTATTAAATATGTGGATGGATTTGAAAAAGCCGGTGCGAGTATAGGCCATGCTATAAATAAGGCATTTGTTCCTCTTCAAACGGAATTTACAAAAAAACTAGAACAAGAGGTTGGCCGGGCGCCAAATGAGGAGGAATATGAAGATGAAGAGGAATATGAAGATGAATTAGATAAGTATAAACAACGTAAACAAGAGTCGGGCCATTATTTGCTAACTCATGTATATAATGCAATGAGTCTATTCGATAGCAAAACACGTAAAATGGAGGTTTTGGCCAAGACGAAGCGAATTAAATCGGACGACAATTTGATCGCATAAAATTGATAGTCCTTTTTCGATAAGAATTAGCAACATCAATTTGAAATAATAACTAAAACAATCAACTAATCATGTCCGCTTTCTCTATTTACATTCCCAGTGTTTACGCAAACATTTCGGAATCTATGATAAAAAAGACCTTCCACCGGATGAAGATCGGTCGCGTAAACCGCGCGATTCTTGTCTCCCAGCCCCCGTCGAAACACAACAAGGTATATGTGTATTTCGACGAATTATATACGACCGACGCAGCTCGAAATATGGTCGATGAAATCCAAAACGCAAAAACATCCCGTTTGTATTACGGCAGAATTCCACACGTATTCTGGGTTTTACTTGAAAATCGCCGCGCATTGCAAGCCAATGAACGTGATGCACTCGTCGAAGACGCGCCTGCCGTCTCTGACGAAAACGTAGGTGACGCGAATCAATCCGAAAACTTCGGATTGAATTCTTGCGGCGACAACGAAGAGACTGTGGAATGCGAAAGTGATGCTGCTATCCTCACCGAAGAGGAAAACGATTTCGTTCCTACACCCGACTTCTCTTTTGTGAGTTCGGATTATGCAACTGCGCTCGAGAATGAATTGTCGACTCTTCGTTCCGCAAATGCACAGCTAACTCACACTGTTCAAATCTTGCAACACAATGCTCAGATCACATTTGATTACTATAATCACGCAATCGCATGCAATTCATCACTGAGCGATCAATTGATGAAATGGAGACATCTGATCGAGAATAACCAGATGGACCGTCTACGTAACACCGTTATGCGTGAAAGCGAAGAAGGTGAAGAGGGTGAATTGATGGTCGAGGGGGTCTCACTATAAAAATCTAAAAACATAAAAAATATAAAACAAGTTTCAAAATCCATAAAAAATCATTAAAATATAAAAAAACTCAAAACAAAAATACGTCTAACAACAGACGTATTTTTGTTGGTCTTTTTATCTTCGCTTATACTATAATTATGAGTGAACACGACGAATATATACCGTCCGACCCAACCAAAGTTGTCGCGAAAGATAAATCTGCCCATGTGGTTACTAAAGAAGTGAGTAAGACTTTAATCGAAATGACGGAAAAGGTTGTATCTGAAACAAATACATTGTTATCATTGAATGACGGCGAGGCGAAGTCAAATCTACTTTCTTTAGAAGGGTCTCTTAGTGAAATGTTGGTTGATAGTGCAGAGAGATTGGTGAGTGAAACAGTAGTCCAGGCGCTGAAAGAATCATCGGTGTATACACAATTGTCGTTGGATGAAAGCGTTATACCAAGTGTAATCGAAAGTGTTGTTACAAATGTAACCACATTATTGAGCGACCCCGAACATATCACCCCTATGGCTATTATCGAAAGTGTTGATGTTAAGACATTGACCTCTATTTTACAAAATGTATTGTCGAAAACAGACGGTTTAGATAAATACTCGATACAACTTACGCCTGAAATAAAACACATATTTAACTTATTGGTAGCAGACAGTAAATATTTTGATGATGTAGAAAAATCGTTGAAACTGATCATCCAAGATGATAAGATTGACGCGAAGGACGTCCCGCAAATTATGATTTTATTGACCAATTTGTATTCGAAACTTCGCGGATTACGTATCAAGTTTAACGAGAAGATTTGCGGTGATATATTAAAGTTTGTTTTTGATGTAGCAATGAAAGACGGTTTAATAAAAATGAACAAGGATGATATGGAGTTGTTAACATGCGTGTATAGTATTATAGATATGAGTATACAATTAATACAGACAGACAAATTCCCAACGAAGGTTGTTGGTATATTATCGTGTATTTACAGATCCTTTTTCGCCCGTAAATAATTCGTTGTCCTTCGATCAATGTCTTCAGATCCACCTATATTTATTTTAGGGAAATCGGGTAGAAGTTCAGTGAAGTTTTGAAACATCTCATTGAAGTTACAAAATCCGTCAACTATGCGGCGCATGCCGCCGGTAACACGTCTGTTTACACGCGTGTTCAGGTTGCTCGCCGAAGAAGATTCACCTACGTCCTTCTCCAGACCAACGTCTTTTGAAATTTCAAAGATCGCACGTATAATTAATGCGCCAATGCTAGCAAATACCAGCCAATACATGAAAATTATAGAGCGAATATTGTGCATAACTATATTCTCCAAATAGTCAATTACGATTGTATACCCAATTCGTAATTGAATGCGATAATTCAATTTTATATGAAATTGTATAAAAATAGAATATGAACATATAATAAGGAATGACGGAGAAGCCACCAATTATAACAGACATCAAAAATGCACAAGCTTTGCGCGATTTTTTGAAGGTAAATCCGGGATTAATTATTATAAAGCTAGGGGCGGAATGGTGCGCGCCCTGCAAACGAATTGAACCTCTTGTGAATCGATGGTATAGTATAATGCCCAATAATGTATATTGCTCGTTGGTTGATGTAGATTCGTGCTTTGAATTATACGGATTTTTGAAAACAAAGCGTGTGGTTCGTGGAGTGCCGACGATTTTGTGCTATTATAAAGGAAACGAGGATTATATACCAGATGATGTGACTGTGGGATCAGATGAAAAGGAGACAAATGCATTTTTTGAAAGATGTCTCGGTTATTTAAAGTCGCCTTCCGCGCGAATTAAATAGTCGGATAAGCTTAAACTCATTCACTAGCGTCTTTGGAGGTCAATCCGAAAACTTCGGCTAGCGCATATGTTTTCGTCCACTATATTCACCGAGTTTTTTATAAATTGATCCCATATTGATTGAATTCGCCTGTCGCGTCGATCTACATAAGACCTCACGTTGTATTGACTGCACTCGTCTAATTTTGTATTTCCCAGTGTGTCGCGCAGTAATGTTTGAATTGTGTTCATATACGCAAGGTAACCGTGATAATATGTCTTATAACAAAACATATGATCGTATGTATGATATGCATATCCATACCACTGATAAAAGCATTGGCTATATTCACCTCCGTTTAATGATCGTTGAATCGCATTTGGTAATTCAGATTCAAGCGCGTCTTCATAGATATTTGGATGTTTAAATCGTATGAAGTTACCAATCATGGTATTTGTATGAGGTATTCGCAATTTAGAAACAGTTGCTATGAATACATCGATTAATGATCGCACACTTGATGGTGATACAGTGTAGTCGAGTAGAATTATATCAATGTGCGGATATTTTTTGGACATCGATTCGAGAAATTCGACATTTCGGTTTCTCGAGTCTACTTCACTGAACGTGTCTACGACGACAATCAATATTTGTTGATTTTCGGGCGCGATACGTAGGAATTGTGGAATCATTTGATATGGCGCGTTGCTAGAATGAGGTCGGATCGAATGTTGAACAGTTTGTTCATTCAGTTTACTACCAAATGATAGATACGCGTAATGGTATAAACCTTTGGATCGCTCGGCGTGACTTACATTTTCATCGATTTCTTCTACCGCACTACACGCGTCGATATGGGTAAGTGCATTTAAATGCCTTTGGAATTGAACAATTGCCGTGTTGTCGGTTGTGTCTGTGAAGAATTGCATGGTCTGATTGTATTTGATTATGTATTTTGTTAATTATACGTAGTCAAATATATAGAAATATATATCAATTTTATTGTATTTTCGCTTGTTTTTTAATTGTTTTTCGCGCCCTTTTTTTCAAAATTCGTCGACTTTTATCTGCGTTTACGTCAAGTTTACCCGAAGGGTTACCGCCGATCGTATATTTTTCACCAAATTGTTCTGCCTTTTTGTCTACCGGTTTCGGCTCTTGATTTTTGATATCACTATTTTTAGGTGGTTCGACTTGTTCGGGTGCCTTTGGTACCACCGGTGGTTCAGGTGCGTTTGGTACCACCGGTGGTTCAATATTCGTTTTCGCATTTGTGTTCGCAATTTCATCCGATTTAAATAGATCTCCAATTTCTCCAAATACCGCGGGTTTATTTTCCAATACGTCTGCATTCGATTCAAAAATACCTAAATCATTCGGATTGCTTGAAGAAGGTGAGTTTTCACTGAACGGTGAAAAATCTTTCAAAGAATCCACCGTGTCTGAAATGCTTTCGCCGATATCGTTAATATAGTCATTATATGTAACATATGTGAACGTGCCCGCTACTATAGTGACCATACCCATAACCGCATACGGTAAATTCCAAGCGCCGGTATGAAGCGCATTATTTAACAGATTATTCTCAGTAATCGATTTGGTGATAGAATTAAAAAATTTACCAACAAAATTTGAACTCAACATATTTTGATTTACGCCGGATCCAGGATTTGTATTCATGTTTCTACTACATAATAATCATATAAAAAGTAGCGTTGATACACCGAAGTTTTATGGGTCTTCATATATGTAATATACACGTATGAAGTGTTTGAAATGATCAAACTCTGTCGACTGACGTCGACGGAGTTCAATCCAATATGCGATAATGTAATATTTTATGCAGTGGCTTCAATTACTTGCGAAGATGCATTTACGCGCGCCTGCTTTTCATTCCACCGACTAACATGGGCGGGGGCAAGAGATGTGTTGAAATGACGCTCGTATTGGCTAGGGCTGTCGTAAAATAGGGTTCGGGTATCCGAGCTGATACCATTAATAGCCAAAGACACCTTAAAAAACCGGTCCTCGTCACACGCACCCACTCTTGCGGTGGCCTTTCCCATATAGTTTACCTCATAATATCCGGTTACAGCATTTCGAATCGGATTTCCTGGAATAGTGGGAGTGCTATATCCTTCAATCCGAACCCTTCTGTTGCGCAGACGCTCCTTGATGCAAAAATACCCCTTGTCGGTCGGGGTAGTTTCAATAAACTTGTTTTTGTTTTTAGTATTCTCTCCGCTCGCCGCGCAAGAGGAATCGGAATCACAAATAGAATTTGGTGTATCTCCCCACATGTATGGCTCCTCCGGGCCGTCCATGCTGTGTTGCGAATAATCGTCAGTGTTCATCGTGTAAACTGTTTACGAGCGAATAAATTAGAGGTGTCTAATCTGATACACTATATATTGGAGTGGCTTTATGTATTTTTATTATACATATTTCATCATTACTCAAAATGATGTTAGCGGGAGTTGGTGAAAATAGTCGCGATAAAAGCTGATTATAACATATAAGTTCAATGTCGGAGTTGTTTATAAAATCGCAATATTTAATTCATCAAATAACCGATCAATTTTTTAAAGATAAGACATCTATACCAATATCGAACGTCCAGACAGATACAAACGAATTATCAGACGAGGACTCTGTAACTAGCGAAGCATCCAATCAAGATTTAGAGACAAATGGGTCGGAAGACGACGGCGACGACAACATTGAAAACGCCACATTTCATTTTTTAGAGACAGGCGAGTCAGGTCTGAACTATATTTTTGATATATGTGACGGTGAAAATGATCTATTGCGAGAATATACCATTTACGTATGTGGGTATAAAACGGTTATAACCGACATACACCCATTTTTACAGTATAGATTAGAGAAGCAGGGTGATGTGATGAAATTTCCGTCATTTCAGTTCAAGTGCGCCACCAACATTCAAGTGGACGAAGATGAAGATTATTCACCCAAACATGTATATTTTCAAAACGAATGCAGCAAGTTTATATTACAAACCGCTTCTCCGATGGATGAACATGCGATTGATACGATGTATAAGGGATATATACAAAGCAAACAAAATGATAATAATATCTATGTTTTCTTCGATTTGACCAATTTTAATACAGGTAGCTTGGTGGATGCGACGAAGCGACCTGTAGCCGACGTTGAACGACCGAACGCGGGCGAGAAAACTAGCGTTCAGGACGAAAGCGAAATTAAAGTGAAGCGAACAGATATGTTTACTATGTGCATCATGGATGAAATAATAAACAAACATCAATACGAATTAACTTCGATCGATCCGAGTGTATATCAGATATTTTATCAAATTCCGACCGCGATGACTATAAAGGATCAATGGGGGAAACGTATACCGTTACCGGTTGTATTATACCCATGCACCTTATCTGAAACCGGATACACAAACACATATAAAGAGGAGGATGTCCAAGATTCTATATCACTTATAAGTGATCGTGTAAACGACGAGACTCTTGGAAATATTCACGTATTCTCGACTCGACCATTGAATGAATCCGACGAAAAACGCATTCAATTAAATAGGTGTGCTGTTTTTTGCATTAACCCACTATATGTATTACATACTATGAAAAAGAACGAACCCGACGATGAAGGATTTCGACTCAGTTCTATTATACCAAATGCGATATCTTATTTGAGCACCAAGCCAGACGATAGTAAGGGCGATGATGCTACTCTCAGTGTAGACGAGGTCGGAGATGGCGAAGAAGAAGTTGGAGATGACGAAGAAGGCGAAGAAGAAGTTGGAGATGACGAAGAAGAAGATGACCGCAAAATATTAATTGAACAGATGGATAATATAACGCAACATGCATTTAGTAGTATTTATTTCCAAGAAATGGTTAACGACCAAAAGCACACATTTTGGGGTATTAAATCAAGCACACAATTTACCCCTCTATAATATAGTATATGCCCCCAACAAATCAGTCGATCGATATCACTGCAAGGGTTGTAGCAATACGCGAAAGGGTATATAATGACCCATTCTGGGGATCGGTGTTCTGCATTTTACTCATATATAGTGTATGGTATGTTACGAGCGGGTCGCTGTATTCGACTGAAAATCCGAATCCTAAAGCGGGTGAATTTATAGCGTATTCGATTAAGGCGTGGTGTTGGATATTAATAATACTCGTTTTATACGCCATGTTTTTTTTGTAAAATATCAAGAAATTTGTTTCGATATTTTACACAAAATTTAACAAACTTTCGGTTACATATTGGTTAATATATTTACGTTCAATTCTATCGCCCAATTGCTCATGTATTTCTTCCGAAATGGGGTTTCGCCCATGCGAAGTCTCAAACAATTTTACGAAATCTAATATAGTCGCTCTGGCGGAAGCACTTTTCCGTTCTTCCTCCGCCGCCTGCAATAGTCTCGCCCGTGCCGCATCCTTTGTTTTTTCGGTTAGATTCCGCTCTATATCCCGGATATCTTCTTCTCTTTTGCGAAGTTCTTCTTGGCGTTTAATGATATCTTGTTCGACTCTGACTTCCAAATCGGTTGGTTCTGATGCGATGCTGTGCATTTCTAGCTCCTTATACCAGTGATGTCTATTCTCTTCGGCCGATACAATAATGTCGCAAATGTCCGGCTTTTTCAACACGGCAAACTGCTTCTTTCTAGTAGGGTCTTTACTGTTCGCAAACGTGGACATGAAATCCGAAATAATCGCCGCTGAAATCGAGGGACTGGTTTCCATTAATCGGTCAAATTCGTCGCGATTATGTTTTATAAATATACCTGCATCCGGCCGTTCGGACGGTGCCTTCGCTAGCTCAATACGAATGTTTCTCGCATATTTATCCCAAGCAATCGACGATACCCGATACGACTCGTTTAGTTCGGATATTTTCAAATATTGCTGTATCGTTGCTAAGATGCCGACTGCTATATTAATTGTTCCGACGGACATGGTAGCATAAGATCGTAAACCGAGCGGAATACTTTCTTGCGCAAATGACGCGGTTCCACTAATTGTTGATAATATAATGGCGGGAATAGTAAACCATGCGTGAAGGCGCGAATATTTGCTATGTGCGCGAGAATTTAACCACTTGTAACATTGTGCTATATCACACCATTCGACTAATATTTTTTCATTTTCAGGAGACCATTCTACCTTGGGTCGTTTATTAGCCACATCCGGTATAGTGGGCGAATTATCTGTGAGTGAGGTGGGTGTTTCCATAATACATTGTGAATAGATAAAAAGAAATATAGAGATTATCATTCGATTATTCCCACATTAAATGAATAAATGCGTGATGCATTAGCATCAGGTATTTTGTCTGAAATATTCCTAAATTAGAAGTACACGAATCAAAATAACTATGCTTCGGATACCACAGTCGAAGGAGCTTCCATGATAATATCTAGGGTTATTTCTTGAACAACCTCTTGGACTACCTCGGGGGCTAGTTCTTGAACGATTTCAGTCTGTGGTGGTCGGTCGGGATGAACCAACGCCAGTTTATTATTCCCCGTAGGTTGGGGTATGACTTCATCGCGCGTCGCTTCACCTATGTTTTTATCCGTTTCGGGTGCACTTACCTGTTTAAGATTCTCCTCAGACCTAACTTCAGTATCGGTAACCGGTCGCGATTCGGCCGTGATCGAATTGATTGTATTTGTAATAAACTCTTTTCGTTGTATAGAATTTGTCTCCATATATCGATGTAAAGCCATCATATTTTCATTATCATTATGCGATGTTAAATTCGTTCTACCATTGTTTAATATATCCTCTTCAATTTCGTTATAAAATAAGCATATACGCTGTAGTAGTTTTGTAGAACGTGTGTGGTGCGAATTGTGAAAAAAGGAAATATAATTCACATATAATAAAATCTGCTCTCGGAATAAGGTATTTTCATAACATAATGTCTGCATAAAATTCCCAACAGATATACCCGAACTAACTCTTTCAGAATAAGTCAATATATCACGCTCCTTTGATAAATGATGGGCATATAGATGATTAATCATTCGTAAAATATCTCCATGCAATTGTATCGTGTCCTCCATTTTGTATTCATGGAATGGCTCTAAATCTCTATAGGGTGTATACTTTTGAAATTGCGACGTTATCGCATCCACATTTATATTTGCGGCAGCCGTTTGTGTAATAATGATATGATATAATTTATAATAATCGCCGTAAAAACGGTTGGTCATCATCGATATATGCCGGTTAAGGTTATCCATTTCAACAACCAATGTTTTATATTGAAAATAAAACGAGTCTAGACAGAACAAAAATATTTTCTTGGTATTTTTTTTAACCAAGTCCGAATATAAAAGTTTTAATTCACTCAATTTTGCGGTTAACACTGACCGCTTATTTAATATTTCGTATTGGATTTGTAATATATCTTGGAATTTTGATTTCATAGATTCAATATTGAATAAATGGACAGACGACATATTTGTTGAACCGATTAAATATATATATATTAGTATGACTTAATAGCTTATGCAAAAAAAAGAGTGGGGTTCCATTTTAACGACCCACAACTCTTTTTTTCGTTTTTTTGTTTTTATATTTTTTGGTTATGATGTTTTTCTATTTTTTTGATGTTTTTATATTTTAATTTCCCCAAAGAGAGTATTCGCGAAACGACGCCGTCTCTGTTCGGATAGCATTCTCGATGTCGTGATAATCATGCTGAATTTCGGCGCGTTCCACTATACTATCGAATAGTGATTGTTTGCGCATCAGTTCGGAACACAACCGTTGAAACGGATACTCGATGGCCGGTTCTTTGTTGGGCAATCCGCGAAACTCGAACGGAGTATCTAGTGGGTAATCGACCCATTCTGGAATATCGATAGCCAAATCCGCCTCCTCTACTGCTACCTGGCTTTCGGTAGGAAGAATGGGTTTGACGGGCAGTGTGTGCACTGCGGGTTTTGATTCTGATTTATAGCCAGGAATCGAGCTAGACGGAATGATATTGAAACCTCGCTCCAATCGGTCGCTAATGCTGAGATGTGGTTTCACTTCCCACGAGCCGATTGAACCGTTGCGCTCATACATCACATGTGTGGTATGATTGTATTCTAGATTGCGGCGAAGATTGTTACCAATGCTGGTATTGAGAGGAATTAGACGAATGAATGCATACGAATGCTTAGCGGATTTGAAGGCACCCTGATTCGTGATTTTTTTATCATGTAAATCGATGGACATGATGTTGCCGAGTAATTTATCCAAAAACACTCTGCGGATAAAGTTCGCCGTGATTCCATCCTCGATAAACGGGATGAAGACTTGGACGTGGCGCTGGTTAGTTGACGACATTTTGCTTTGATTGTTGTTAATTTTAATTATTAATATGCCTTAATATGAATATGAAAAAAGCCTATCAATTTTATGTATAAAATGAAAAATACATAAAATTCATCCAAACTCCTTTGGTCGTCGCCCTAATCTAAATAAGCTCTAAATCGCGAAATTTCCAGTATTCGCACCCCCCATTTGGTAGAGGGCGCTTGATAATAAACGGAATACATTTTTGTTCAAATTCCGCCAATGCGATTAAATATCCATCAATCACATCAGGTCCAACCTCTACCATAGGTTTCGCGCCCATATTCAATTGCTTCGCACGTTCACCTAATACACGCGCGCGCTCATATTTTGTGATAAATGGGAATGTCCGGTGCAGATGATCGCTGATGATTCCTTGTTCATTTCGAACAACGCGCGATAAAGATTCGACCTCATCATTGTTATGACTGAGTAATTCTGGATGATAATCCGCGATCGTGTTTGATTTAAGATTGTCGCCAAATTTTTGCAAATAGTTTTCGTCGTCGTCGGATTCATCGTCGATTGATAGGTCATCGTCGGATTCATTCACATAAGTAGCAGCCGCTTGCGTAACATTTGTCGTTTTATCATATCCACTTGCTAAACTGTCGTTATCACCATCGTCGTTGTCGTCATCATCGCCATCGTCGTCGTCATCTTCATCATCGTCGACCGATCTCATTTTTGGAGGTGGCGGAACATATTCATCGTCACTGTCCTCGTCCTGTGGTGGGGGGGGAATACTATCGTCATCACTATCGCTATCGATCGTAACATTAGGTTCAGTATCTGATTTGTCGGCCATTTGTAATTCAAGTGAATATATATTCGGAGTATATTTCTAAATGGTTTGTGTGACTGAAATCAATTTTATAAAACAGCGAAAAAAATATTCGGGTTAAAATGCACGGTTTCACATATTTGAATTATTTCGCATCGTCCGTGCGCCACACTACATCACATGTCGAACACATGTATAAATACTTGAGGTTATCTTCGTCGTATCGAATATATAATACTTCGCTCTTGTTCTTTTCGGGTTCGACATTTGTTTTACACGCGGAATTGGGACAGCGAATGTTATACACCCGGGGCAAAGTGGGGTCTAATTTGGTATACTCATTAATGATATGATTGTATTTATGTTCCCCTTTTTTTATTTGCACATTTAATAAACAAGAATTGTCTACGCTACTCTGGTCAACGTGCCCACAATTTCGGCAATAATGCGACAACTGGTTCGCATTTGTTTCGTTGATTCCGATATAATACATATTATCGCATTTGATGCAAAACTTCATTTTGAATGAGTTTGAATATAAGGTGTATTGAGAATACTTTTGTAATATTTAAATCAATTTTGTCTAATTATATATTTCGTAAAACCATCTAAAAAAATCTCTAGTGTTATATACTTTTGATCCGTGAACCAATCACAAAATTGATTTGTGAAAATGAAATAAATGTACGGGTATCATATATAACAATGGAAATGAATACGGACGCGTTAGATGATAGGAGCAATGCGATTGTTTCGGCAACTGATGCGACCCGGCCTTCCACTAAGAAACATAAAACTCTGCAAGAGTTTCTAATAAATCATAGACATATCAAGAAAACGGGTGAAGATGCTGCTGGTAATCAACCCAGCCCAACCCATACACGGATTGGTGATGATAAGTCGGGGATTCATGGCGGCTCGTATAGTATTCCAGACGATGCCTATGACGAATTCATGCGACTCTATTACCAAGACGTAGTCTCGAAAAATAAACACGAATATTTGACCGAGAAGCAATTAACGAATGGACGCTCGCCAATCGCAGTCGATCTTGATCTACATTTCGATCTGAATCTACCAGAACGGGTGTATACGCAAGATTGTATTGACGAACTGGTAGATGTCTATTTAGCCGAATTGGCCACGATCTATCAATTTGATGAGAGCACTGCATTTCCAGTGTTCCTATTTGAAAAAGAAACGGTTAATCGTGTTCCCGAAAAAAATATAACCAAAGATGGGTTGCATTTAATTATAGGAATTCAGATGGAACATGCGGCACAGTGCATTCTTCGTTCACGTGTGAAGACAAAGATTGCGGAATGTTGGGGCGATTTCCCATTAAAAAATACATGGAATGATGTGTTTGATGAAGGCATTTCAAAGGGAACTACCAACTGGCAATTGTATGGTTCGTGCAAGCCAAACCACAAGGCATATCGGCTTACCAACGTATACAAAATTACATACGACCCTGATGATGGCGAATTTGTAAATCATCGCGGTGATATAAAAACATATTTGACCGAAACCGGATTTAAACAGTTGTCTGTGCGTTATCCAAATCACACACAATGCTTTTACAAGTCTGCATTTATGGGTGAACTTGATGCATTACGAACAGGGAATGACCTTTCCGGCGCTCGTCGAAAGACGCCCGTTCCGGATATCTCGGAAGATGCTTATATAGCAGCCATTATGGAAGGCGGATCTGGTGCAGCAGCATTATCTAGAATGAGAACTGCGGAAGATGTCGAGACAAACCTGAACCGGTTTCTAGATATTATCCCGTCTTTAAAGGATTATGTGCTGCGCGAGATGTATGAGTATTCTTCGATATTGCCTGAGAGCTATTACGGAAATGGGTCATATTCAAAATGGATGCGCGTGGGATGGGCACTCAAAAATACATCGAATCGATTGTTAATTGTGTGGATTGCGTTTAGTGCGAAATCGTCGACATTCAATTATAGTGATATTCCGAGTTTGTGTGAAAAATGGACAACCATGGATAAAAAATGCGGGGGTGTAACGAACAGGTCAATCATATATTGGGCCATGCACGAGAACCCAGCCGGCTCCGAGGCAATTCGAAAAAATACCGTGGGGCATTATTTGGATTTAACTATCAATTCGATCACTGCGAATACATTATCAACTTCAAATAATGGCGGACGAGGATGTGGTGATTATGATATTGCTGTAGTATTACATCAAATGTTCAAGGATGAGTATGTGTGTTCTGATGTTAAAAATGGTGTTTGGTGGCGGTTTAAAAATCATCGATGGAAACAGATCGATTCAGGAACATACTTGCGACGCGCGATATCCAACGAATTGCGTGAACTATATGAAGCCAGAACCGCGGAATTGCAAAATTATTTAGTTACGCTTGATACGGAGACGGAACGGTATAAACTTATCAAGGCTCGTATCGAAACCGTCGTGAAAATAATGCTGCGTCTCGGACAGACATTCGACAAGAAAAATATTATGCAGGAGGCGCGTGATCTATTCTACGATTCCGAGTTTTACGAAAGATTGGATAGCAACCCACATTTACTGTGCTGCAAAAATGGTGTTGTCGATTTCAAGGAAAAGGCATTCCGCAAGGGTTTACCCGAAGATTATTTGACCAAATGCACCGAAATTAATTATACACCTCTGAGCTCATCAAAGCATCGTTCGATAATACCCGAAATCAACGATTTCATGGCGAAACTCTTCGTTAAAGCCGATTTGCGTGAGTATATGTGGAATCATTTGTCCGCGGTTTTGGTTGGGATGCCTTCATTGAATCAAACGTTTCATAATTACATTGGTGTTGGACAAAACGGTAAATCTGTGTTGACTGATCTAATGAGTCAAACGTTAGGATCCTACAAGGTGGCTGCGCCGATCTCGATTATAACACAGGGTCGAGGCAAGATCGGTGGTCTCGCCCCTGAAATCGTCGCATTAAAGGGTGCGCGGTATGTTGTAATGCAGGAACCCGAAAGCACTGATGTTGTGCACGAAGGCCCGATGAAGGAATTGGTGAGTGGTGTAGAACCCATTACCGCAAGAGCGCCTTATATGATTGCGTCGGTCACATTTGTCCCACAATTCAGTTTGGTCGTCTGTTGCAATCAGTTCATGGCGGTTCGAACGCAAGATCATGGGACATGGCGTAGATTCCGCGTGACTCCATTCGAATCCCTCTTTACCGAAAAACCCGTTGATAACGATCCAGATAAACCATACCAATTCAAATTAGATTGCGAACTAAAGGATAAATTCCCGGTATGGCGCGAAACGTTCCTTGCTATGTTGGTCGATCGCGCCTATGCGAATCAAGGAAAAGTGACGGATTGTGATATTGTAATGAGTGCTAGCAATGCATATCGCGAACGCCAGGATTATCTCGCAGAGTTCACACGCGATAAAGTTGCTCGATGCCCAGGATCTACGATTCGCAAATCGCAGTTATCCGAAGAGTTTCGAATGTGGTATAGCACCAACTTTGGGACTAAAAATCCGAGTCCAAAGAATTTGCACGATTATATGGACCGGCAATATGGGAAGAATATTAGTGGCGTTTGGTCAAATGTTAAATTGAAGTTCCACGATGACGACAATGGCGATTTTCAGGGAGTTAACGAAGAAGATCTCGGAGATGAAATTGTATTAAATGAAATATAGGCGGTTCGGGCGTAGGTTTCATCAGAATATTTATAAAATATTGCATTATAGCAATATTTTTTACACAGGAAACAGCAGTTAGCTACAACTACTTCGACTAACGTCTTCGGAGTTCAGTCGCTCAACTTAGGCTTCGCCTTCGGCTACGGATCGCTTCAACCTACGTTTTTGTTCAAAATATTTGATGATAAATTAAATCATCAAATATTATTAATACCCATCAGTAAATACGCCATACAAGAGAATCGGACTCTTGTTTCTCTCCCGCAATTGGAGCTACTCGCAACCAGCTATGGCTTATAGAAGTTTCCTTCCAAAATATTCATTTTTATTTATAATACAGGGTAACTTGCTTGCATCAACATACCGCATTGTCCAGAACCGCTGTTATACTGCTTTCCACGTCCAAGCATAATATAACCTCCCTGACCCCAGGTAGTTCCCCATGAATTCTTTACCAAATAATAATCGCTACCGTTGTCTGTGCCGTATCCAACCGCCAATACACCATGATCCAGATTTGTTCCGCATCCTCCGGTGAACACACCCGACTTATACATCTGGAAATCCTTTTGATCGGCTTCAATCGCAATCGACACCGGCTGTTGTGCGAGAGCAGCCATCATATCACTATCCGATTTTGGAGTAACATCCACAAACTTGGTAATTTTACTACCCTTGACTACACTGCATGTCTCCGTGCAGGTTCCGGCGGTCTTTGTCGTTCCTGACGTGTAAGGATACGCAGACTCGGTGCAGAGACCACCATTCTTATCAATCCAGGAAAATGCGTTATCCATCAATCCACCATTGCAGCCCTTGTCTTTTCCACCATTTTGTCTATTGTCGCAATCGACTAATTGCTGCTCGGAGAACGACTGTAAATTACCGTTCGCGATATAATAAGCACCCTCCAACGCACCGGTAGTTGAGAAACTCCAGCATGACCCACATTGGCCTTGGTCCTTCACTGGAGTAACTGCACCCGCCTTTACCCAGTTCACAGAACTGGGAGCACTCTGCAGTAAACCGAACGACTTGGTATCCAAACAGCTCTTAACACAGCGAACCGTGTCCAGCTTGCTGCTCGCATCAAAATCCTTCACGCAATCAGACAGGCATTTTACCTCGTCGATCTTCTCGCGTGCGGGCTTACCGACAAAATCGCCAGAACTGTATCGGAGGAATTCGCTAAATTCCTTACTATCCATTCCTGAAAACACATTGTGTCCCAACGAATACGTCAAATTTTTCGCATTGGTCTCTTCGATATGCTTATCGTTAGATACCCAATTCGAGAAAAGTCTGTCGCGATGATCAGCATCGCGCACATTGATTCGAAATTCATTCAGCCACTCAGAAAACCGCTCCCCAACATGAAGGGAGGACACCGCAACAAACGTAGTCAACAATAAAATCTTGGACAACATCCTATAAGCTTATAATGTATAGTGCGATTTTATTATATTGTTTTGTAAATTAATATATACATAACAACATACGAAAAATGATATAAGTGAAAAATTATGTATTCATTTATCTAATATGTCCACTGCATTTTATCCAGGCGCCGGGACAGATATTGTTCCTCCAATCATATTTCGTTCCATCAAAAAATGGATCTATATGGATTCGCAACCACGGTCTGAATTTGGTAATGATTTTTATAAAGGGTTTTCTAGACCACGATTTATTCCAACATTGATAACTGTGATGCACCAAAATGGTTTTGAACTTCAAACAACAGAAGAAGATGTATTTACATTTTATCATCCGATTCACGAACAAACCATTCGATACGAAACCAATTCCGTTTTCCCAGATGCGCTACAATCACAACATCGCGTGTGTGATACATTGGTATTATGCGGGTATGAGTTAACAAGTCCGCCTCCGGATTTTATCGCTTCTTATTCGCATATTATTACTGATTCTACTACAGTTCATGATGAAGCAGAAGAGAAGATTTTATTGTCCAAACATGTTTCTACCATGGTATATAATAAGAATTGGGCATATTGGGAAACAGCGAATCTTACCACTCGTAAAATTAAACGGTATGTAACAATTGTGGACCGGTTTTTAACATATGCCGATCGTCATCCAAAATTGCGGTAGATAAAACTGGCGTGAATTATATTCATGTAACTGCGAAGTGTGATCGAATGAATTTATATTATTATTCCCTTCACAATAACGTCATCCGATTGCGTGCACGTATCTTCCTTTACCACACTTTGCGGGCACACAATTTGATTTATCGGAATACCATTAGTTTGGCTCCAGCACGTATATGCGCCGTTTAATACCTGATTTTTACACTGCAGCGCTACATAGTTTGCGCCCCCCATATTATTACGTAAAATACTTGCGCTTATATTACCCCCGACCGACTCGGTTAAAACGCTCGGCGTCGGTATGCGCTCGGTCAATTGTAACGCGGTATTGAAATACTGCAATTGTGTTAATCCGGTGCATGTTCCGTGTTTTGACCATTCATGTGACCAAAAACTATCATATGATGAGCTATCGACCGTATATTGGACATCCGGCCAATATTGGATCATAGTAGATTCCCCAATTTGTTCTGGAATACTCGCATCGAATGCCTCGGATGTGCACGAAGACGGATAACCTGTATCGGCATATTGAGGCCATAGACCATGTATCGTAAAATTAGTTTCCCAATAAGGAAGCGGATCGAGACATCCCGGATAACTCTGTTTGTCGCAAAATCCAGGCGTCCAAGAATACGCATATACGTAAATGGTTGGTGCTTGTCCTGCTACACCCAATATTGTAGATAACAATGTAAATATTCTGGCGATTGTATACATTCCGTTGATATACATTATCAATATATTATTCTATCTCAATTTGTAAATTGATATTTTGGATGATAATTGTGGGGTGCGTCATTGTATCCCACGATAAAATTGATTTGCATTATTTAAATAATGAATATATAACTATTCAATTAATTAATAATAAAATAAGGTATAAAACAAATATGGCGCAATTTAATCAACTAGAAATTCGATCCAGTTTTCGTGGTGGAAAACGGCGCTACTATTCATATGATAATGAATTGTATGCGGATACATTTCCAGAGGAATGGGCGCAAGACCATGCACCTGGAACGGGACCAACGGATTGTGACAATTGTTGTTATTATGGCTATTGGAATGGAGTGTTTATAGGGTATTGTTTAAACTGTGCCTGTTATGAATATGATGGGTCGCGCGGAAACGGATTTACTAGTCCGGGCGAAGAATCTAAAGATTCGGCCAAAAATTCGGCTGGAGACTACACATACTCCGGTGCATTCGCAACGTATTTATATGGGGTCAACTTGCACGACGTCGGTGACCGAAACATTTGCGATTCATACCGTAATATAATTGATGAACATCTAGCGAATTTTACAAATTACGATCCATTGGCCGTAATGCATGGGTTCGATAATATGAGAAATAGTTTGTATAATATGAACCGAGAATATGTCCACTATTCAATGGATGAAACGGATGCAGATGAAAATGCATGCGATGCTACGCAAACCGAAGCGCTTGATCAAACGGTCTATTGTTTGGTATGTGAAAATACCAAATACAATTGCGAGTGTGATTATACCAACGAAGATATATGTCCACATTGCGGGGATACAACATACAATTGCATGAATAGTGGTGATGATAATGATGAGTATATTGATGATATGATGCAACGATACGAATTTGATCTAGAACGTAGATGAAAATTGGACAAAAACGTAGTCGCTAGCCGAAGGATATCGAATATTTGTAAATATTGTTTTTATTGGATGGAACAAATAAATTTCCCGAGTTTGAAGCGATCCGTAGCCTAACTTGAGCGACTGAACTCCGTATACGTAGTCGAATGAATTAGTTCTCATAATACGGCGACGCATGCATTAAGGTATTTGGTTCGTTTACTGATATTGGTGGGTTTACTATTTGAACTATTATAAAGGCTCCATTATCTACTTGAACTTTAATTAAGTATATATATCCTCTAACAAGTCTGCGTTGATATTCACTCGCTACATATGTAGTATATTTTGCACCAAGGGTAGCTTCAACGTTGAGTTTTACACTATTAGCAATCGTCTGAACCTCGTCTGTTGTAGGAGAAGGAGGTCCATAGCCCCCCATGGCGTGTTGAGGAGCGGGCCATAACATATTCGGCAAAGAAGCTATTAATACTTGACTCGGTTGTTGATAAGCGTCCCCATTCCAATGTATCTCTGTATTTTGACCAAAATTAATGGCCGATAACATGTGCCCGCCTAACATAATTTTATTCGTAAATAATGTATTATGAATAGCTAGATTATTATGAATATCGCCTTGTATATCACCATTGGATACGATATACGGATTGATATAATTGTCTAATTTTTCCACTTTTTCTTCCAACAATTTTTGTTTAAGAAGTCGTTTGCGTTTTGCAATCTGTCTACAAGACTTCTGTTCGAGCCGTTCACGTTCAGAACATTTATGTTCGCGCGCTTCACATCCATGTTCATGTCGCTCGCTCCGGTTCGCTCTGCGTTTATGACCAGTTACAATTGGAAAATGTATATTATACATGTAATAACTGTGAATATATATTGCAGAGAGAGAAGTAATTATTACAAAATAATGATTGCGACTGAAGTCCGAAGACGCTGGTCAACACCTTCGACTAACGTCATCGGAACGCTTCAAAAGGAGTTTGGAGCGAACCGTAGCCGAGGGCGAAGGAGTTTGTCTAATTTGGAAAAAATTCGGATTGCGTATTTGTCTCCCACCATAAAATTGATTGGCCTTTTTCAAATAATAGATAGACATCAATTCAATTAATCAATAATAAATCAATGTATAATGGCGCAATTCAATTTACAAGAGGTTCGGTCATGTTTTCGTCGTGGCAAAAGGTCTTACTATTGCTACGGTGAAGACTTGTATGCGGGAACATTTCCAGAGGAATGGGCGCAAGACCATGCACCTGGAACGGGACCGGGTGAATGTGAAGATTGTAGGGTAAGAGGAAGTTGGAACGGAGTATTTATGCTATATTGTGCGAATTGCGCAATTAACGTGTATAATGGGGAACGAGGGAAAGGGGCTATTAGTCCGGGTGAAGAATACGATGGTGATGAAAACCGCGAATTCCGGAGTGCATTCAAGACGTATTTATACGACGTGAACCTGAACGATGTTGGCGACACGGACTTTCGTGATTCATACCGCGACTTGTTCAATGAGTATGCCGACGAATTCGCTCATCTCAATCCGCGCGTTGTAGCGGCCGCATTCTCTCGAATGCGCGAGGAATTGTTGTATGACGGTGAACAAGCAGAGTATGTCGATTACTTTATAGACACCAACGGCAGTGCCCAAGACGTGTCCGAAGAACATGTCTCTGATGCAGGTGCTGCTGCTTGGGATGAATGCGCTCGCCGCCGCGAACATAGAAACCAGATGTATGATTCCGACGATGACTATGCGCGTTCATTGAATACACAAGATATGTCCGAACAACACATATCTGATGCAGATCTTGCTGCTGGGTATGAATGCGCTCGCCGCCGTCGCCGCAGCAGTCGAATCTATGATTATGATGACTATTCAGACATTTCGGATAATGACCATGATGTGCCTCTCGACGAAACCGCGCACTGTATGATTTGTGAAAATACCAAATATAATTGTGCATGCGACGAAGAGTTAATCCATCAGAGTGTGTTTTGTTATACCTGCGAAAACCCAAGATACGATTGTGACTGTGACGAAGAATCGCGAAACAAGACCCACTATTGTTTACATTGTTCAAAAGTCAAATATAATTGTATATGTGTAGGTGAAAACTCTGTATATTTGCGCGTCGCCCGTAAATATTGTATGCTACAACACAGTGAACCTGTCCAAGATGAGGAGCCAGAATACGCAACGTTAGTTAGATTTGTTCCTCCCAATAAAGTGTAATAAACTGTATTATACACCTTTGAAGATTTAAGTTCGCACAAAAATACGAATTAAATATTTCAAAGTTTAGGTTTTTCATACCTTGTGTATATTTTGTTTATAGCAATTCGATAAAACTGCTTGATTACTTTTGATTTCTCTACATAGATAACTTGGTCTTTCTAAGTTATGTATTGCTTGGTATGCTATCTTGTAGATGTTTGATGAACCATTGCGGTCTCTATTCCACTCACCACAACCGCTCTTACAGCGTAGTAGCCCGTGAACCAACCGCATTTCATCGTATTTTCTTTCTTTCTTTGGATTGTCTTTATTCTTCTTTGGTTTTGGTCTTGGATTTTTTCTTACCATATACTTCTCGCATACTCCTCCATCACAATTAGAACATTTACAAGACGTCCTAAACTCGTCTACCAAATACACCTTATATTTGTTTTTGCGAAGCAAACTTCGCATTCCTATTCCTAATGTTGGTTCTTTGTATTTCATTTGTTGGCGTTGTTCCCAATCACCTATACAAACAACAACTTCATCTGGATTTCCATACATCTTCTTAAAATTGCTTATCATTTGTTGCTCGTTGCGTTTGATATTGATGTGCCTACCAAATTTCAATTTGCGAAACAAATGCTTCGCATAAAATCCAAATAACAAATTGTTTATTCGGTTCTTCTCATTTACATAGGTCTTGAACTTGTCTATTTGAAGCGTTTTGCGATTGTAATTAGATAACTCAGTTTCATATTCAATAACACTTTTATTCGTTCCTTCACCTTGTATTTTATTGGTTTTCATTGCTAATATGATATTGTTGTATTTTTTCATTTTGGTTTCCTTCCTTCGCTGGTTTTGTGAATAACGAAATATATTCGCATCTTTGGAAGCATCGTCCACACAATAAATCAAATCTTCTTTTCCCGGATCGACACCCACAATCTTTTTATCTTGTAAACCAGAATAATCATTCAGTTCATCAATATACAATTCTTTTGATACACCTTTCTTTGCACTTGGTAATCGCTTTCCAACCAAATCATCACGAATAAATAATATGGAAACTCCTACACCATCCGTAGAAATCATATGATGGAAAGAAAAATCAGTTTTACGAAATACTTTCTTTTCTGTGCGGAAAAAGAACTTCCATATTTTATCTTCGTGCTTCTTGGTATTACCTTGATTGCTGTAATCACTTTTCTTTCCTTGTTCTTTTCGTAAAAGCATATTTACCAATGTAATTGTATCTAACCGAATATAACCCGGAGCAATGCTACTTCGCAAAGGAAAAACATTACTGATAGTTTCCAACTCATTTTCAACGTGTTTCATCATCGCAATCATACAATGAAAATAATCCATTGGTTTACATTTCAAATCATAATAGATGCTTTGTTTTTGGAACTTATCCTTGTTTGGAAGTATATGTTTCTTTTGTTGGGCAATCCAACTATGGTAATGTGGTTGTGCTGTAAAAGCAACACTATTATCAACATTTAGCAAATCATTCTTTATTTTTCGCAGTTCCTTTTCCAAATGTCTAATCCGTGCTTCCTTTTCTTTTTTGGTAGGAAATATTTTTCGTATTTTCTCAACAAGCATCTTCTTTTTCCAAACCACATTTACAAAGCGTTCCACATAATCCACATAATGTAATTGGATGTTATTTTCATACATGGTCATAATGTCTTCACATAAGTAGGAAAGAACATTACTCATATATTCATAATCTAATTGTTCTGGTTGGGTATATGGTTTGTAATGTTCTGCATAGAATGATGTAAGTTTGTCTTTGAGTTCAATCGTTTCTTTCTTGGGTGGTTTTCCTTGATTGGTTTGCCTTTCCCCACAAACAACCTTCATAACATTCAAAATCAATACCTTATCAATCTCGGGCAATATGTGATTATTTGTTTTGTAATGGTGAAGCATATATAATTTTAGAAATTGTAAAGTATGGATAACGATTTTATGTGCCTTGATAACCACATCATTAATTTTGGTTATGTTGATTTCAGGGTGTTTCAGTATACTTTTCAGCGAGGTTTTGGTGGATTTGAAAAACTCTGGCGGTTTCTCTTTTGGATTTTCCATCCTATACATTAGATAAAGAAAATAATTTTAAGTGATTTTCTTAATATAATTAATTATTCCTAAATATTCTCGTCGTTCTGTTTTTCTTCCAATTCTTTTTTGAGTTTTTCCTTTCTTTTCAAATACGAACGATTATTATATAATTTAACTTGCTCTGGCGTAGGTTTATAATTAGTAGTATTTTTGTATTTATTGTTTCTTTCCTTTACAACCTCTTTATTCTTTTCATAATATTCCTTTTTGTATGAAGGTGCTGTATATTTTTTGAGATGTTCTTTGGTTGCTTGTAATTCCTCTTCTAATTTAGCATTCTTTTCTGCTAATTCCTTTATTATTTCATCTTTATCCATTACAATAATATATATAATGAAAAATATTTATATAATTTTCATTATATTTGTTGTAACAATTTTTGTGCGAACTTAAATCTTCAAAGGTGTAAATAAAAAAGAAAACAATAAAAAATAAGACAAAAAAAAACAATAAAAATAGGACAAAAAAGAAAAACAATAAAAACAATTGTTTTTTATTTCACCCCCTTTGGAGTTCAATGGATGCCCACCATTCCCTCCGGTGTTTTTTCACATCATCATATTGATAATGTGTTTAGCCTTCATTATATCGTTCCCAACATTTTTTATGTGTATTGATTCATCCGACCAGCACCGAGCACAATAACTTTTACTAAGGTTCCACTGAGGAACTACATCGGGTAGAAACCCGTTAAATAGGCGTTCCGCTCGATTTTGATGGAAATCGGATGTGGTAATCACAAACGTTGGTAGATCGTCTTGCATGAAGGTATCATTCACCCATCGTTTCAAATAGGCAAAGTTCTCGGCGGTATTAGTGGCTTGTTCGTCGAGAACTATTTCCACGTGATCCAGCGATAATTTATCAAACGCCCCAGCTGCCTTGGATGCCTCTGATAATATATTTTCCGTGTTTTGGTCATCGAATAGAGCGTTTTTAACACCACCCGATATGAATAACACGATGGGGCGATTGTTTGATTTTTGAATATATTGTATAGCCGCCGAAACGCGTTCACTTAGAATACGTTCATCGGCAGAACCTAATACAACTAAAACATCGCGGGGTGCAGATAAGCAACCCGTGATGCTAATGAGAATGAGAATTACAACCGTATAGCCGAACATTGTAGAATTAAATAATATGTTTTAAAAATAAGATGCGATATAAAATAATAAAAAAAGGCTGTTCAATTTTATAGAATGTGGGCGAATGAATCAAGTGAAGTGTATCTACGTTTAAAATTTATTCATTTTTTAAGTGAAATGATATAGTATCGTCTATTAAATTTGTAATATTTCTACCCCTACTCTTTTTATTTAAATAAATATAGTGGTTAAATCGAGCAAGTTTTTCATTTACATTATACATTGGTTTACCGGACGTTATCATATGAACCGAAAATGTAATTACATTTTTTGGTAAAACAAAATTCTTTTCGCGACCACGGGTTGTTATGTTATCACAATTATAAATATTCAAAAATTGATTATTCGCCACAGGCAGGTTTTTGGGGTTATAAAAATATTTATTTAATAGCCGAAAACTACCTATTTTATTCACGTCTATATTTTCATTTTTAATCAACTGATTAAAAAAATGCTCTATATTTGATATGCCTTGTATGTTTATATATTCGTCTATATCAAAAAGCCCGATATATTTACTATTTCTAAAAGCGTAAATTGAATGATTTTGCTGTGTCGTTTGACCACTAATTCCACTTATTTTACACATATATGGATATGTCCATTTTATCAGTAAAACTATATTATTTTTAATATATCTCTCTAATACTGTAGATAATGTAACATCATTACTGTTATCGTAAATAATAAATCTCGATACTCCCAGTTTTATATGATAATCAATCCATCCGGGTATAAATTCATCTTCGTTTTTTACGATTGTTGAAAAAATAATTTCATCTTTAAAAGTTGGGTATTTATTAACATTTGTTTCGATGATAACATCATTAATCGATATTTTAATACGTTGGCTATAATCGACGCGTAGACTATATATATATGTATGGTTATGAGGACACTTATATAAATCAAATATTAATATGTTATTTTCATGTGAAATATATTTGATAGTATTTGGGTTTGGCCTATAGGGTGCAATAATAATAAGTTCGTTGTTATCGTTATATAGTATATCATATATGTTATATGTAAGAATGCTAATTGGTTGGATATAACCCATTTTACTAGTATATTCTGAATTTTCGTCAAAAATCATTATAATAATATTAAATGTGTGTATATATTTAATATCATTTTACACAAAATTGATATGCTTTTTTAAATGCATATTAATTCAACAACTTTCAAAATTAATGATTAGTCAAAATGGATAAACCAAAAATGAGCCGAACTCTCGCCAGGTATATATCTCTTCATGGTAACGATGATGTTTGCACAAGTTGCTCAGCGGCGTTGGTTGTAGACGGTTGCAAAAGGTGCGGGGACGGGGTTTGTGGTAATGAAGCATGTTGCTTATCATTTCCCGACCGTAATCAAACTACATTTATTGTGTGTAATACATGCAGCTATAAGATTGATAAAAAGTTAAAACTGGTAATCGATATGGGAAAAATAGAGTTACTTAAGCAAAAAATACAGCAATCGACGACGATTAAACAGCGACGATCTAATTCAAACTCGTTCGACAGCGCGTCGTCCGTTTTAGAAAATAACTGAACGTGCGCAGCGTATAAAAATGTATATAATGTATTTTTTCCGGAAACTCAATCGGCGATAGCCGAGGGAGTTCAATAATATACCGGTGGAAGAGCATCCATAATAGACAACGACGGTGTGGTGTTACGATCTTTGGGGTAGGGTCTTGCTATAACAAGGCTCCAGATAAACGAGAAAAAGTTATATAAAAATAGTTCGACGGTCGTTATTAAAAATGGGAATATCAAAAACAATGTCCAATAAAGCCATTTACGATTGTTAGTATACCCGTATTTTTCATTCTCATATAACAGATAGGATACGATTACAAATACGAGATAATATATAAACCACAATATATAATTGACTGCTAACCAACCGCTGATATCACTGTGTATATATTTTATACGTTGCTCGTCAGTTGAATACTGATCGCGCGTTTTCGCAATCTCATTTTCTAGATGTTCGTTCTGCCATTTTACTGAATTATATAAATCTCTTTTCGATGTGGACATATATAATTCCCTGCGATTAAAATATTTGGATGACCTAAACATTTTTACTATATTCCGCATAACTTGGTTCGTTGAAACCCATGCCGGTATATTTGATATTTCCTGAAATGTTGGTTGTATGTAATTGATTAAACCGCGGAGTTGCGGATTCCGGACCTTTACTATATGCTTGTTCCATTGTCGCAAAATTGCATTTAACTGGTCCATCCATTGGTATATCATCCGTATCGGGTAAATCTTTACTATCAACCACCAAATCCATCGGGTCTGAACTGCCTGTATCTGAAGTTCCTACAATACCCATACCACTTAGTGCACTTGGGTCGGTCATCTTGTTTAAATATTGCTGCGTCGAATCTCCTATAAAACTGAATTGTTTCGCCACATTTTTGTCTACGTGCGCCCGGATTTCACTGTCCGACATAGATGCCGGAATAAATTGTGTGGTTGAATCCGACGGATCATTTTTAATATCATTCGTTCTTGTACCAGCTGTAAATTTTGGGCATTGGGCAAGCGGATCCGTATTAACATACGTAGAGAATCCCTCTTTCTTCACACACGCGCCTTTCGATTCATCCCATGTAGTATTTTCACCACAGCACGATTGACTATAACACATACCAAGATCCTTGAATAAGTTATTGTAATTAGCCGTCGCGGGCGCGCCCCCCTGTCCAATTAGCGGAGGCGGAGGTAACTCAAGTTCGTTAAAATTAATTTGACTTCTTGATTTTATGTTGACGTAAATATAAAAAATAGCGATCGTCCAGATTAGAATATTTACTAAATGTAAAATAATGAACGTCGCATCGAGATTGGGGGTAGACGATTCTCCTACAAAATACTTAAACATCATTCTGATAACGACATGCACCGTCAAGCCGGCAACAACACAAAGTATTATTTTAGTATATTCGGCATTGCGAAGTCGATTCGAATCGGTCAGAAGGACCTTTCGTCGCTCTCCCATTTCCGCCTGTTCGATGAGGTATTTTTTACCGTCCAGTCGCTCTTGCTCTTTTGTAACAATGTCTATCATATTATTTTGTTGCGTCAACACTGCATCCGCCGAGGTATTCGCGTTTCTATAACTCGAATCTACATCCTTTGTTTTATTTTGTAAATCCAATATGTAATTCGCAATTAAAGGTGCATTGTTTATATTTGGATATGAATTAGATAAATCGGTTAAATAATTTTGTTGAACGTGAAATACCCCGGACAAATCGAAATGGCCGTTATTCGACATTATATTCCTACTCTTATATATTAGAAATATAATTTCATCCAAAGGAGTGCGTCCAATTCTATTCGCGCGCCAACAAAACAGCAAACACAATTAATGTAGCAGCTGTTATTGCGCCTAAACTAAGAGTCAATTGACTAGTCACATATTGCTCATTATTATCAAGAATGACCCTTTCGCGAATGTTCGGAATTGGTTTTGTTCTGAAATACAGAAGCGAATCACCTTTATAATCATATTTTGGATTGTTTTCCATGATAGTTCGTGTTTCCTTGAATTTGGGTATTAAGTGTTTCTCAAGGTTTTTATGCTTATCGTCAATCGATTTCATTTTATCTTCGTATATTTGTTCATTTTTAAGATTTGTTCGAATCGCATCTGACGTGTCCGCAACCGCATGGGTATATTTGGGCTTATCTGCATTACTTTTCGAATCAAAACCTTCTGTCCATTTTCCGTCTTTATAATAGTTCGCATCCTTAAATAAAATGTTGTATGCGTCATTTTGTTTTTCGGCATAGGCAGGAGAGCCACACACCCCAACTTGTTGGGCGTCGTCGATTTTATCTCCACTTAATTCGTAATATGCGTATTTATACGTATTCGAATAGTCATTTACCGATGTAATTGGTATAGTATTTGACGGTCTTTCGAGGGTTCCACAATTCGCGCTTCCGCTAATGTCGAGCTGATAATTTCGCAAAAATAGGGATGATGAATTATTGTCTATTGGATTGGCTGTTTGTGGAGGAATGCGACTGAATTCCGGTAAACCACCGATTGAATTTAATATACATTTTGGCTTGCCGTCTTCTGTAAATGTAAAATAATAACTACAGTTCGGGTTATTGTTGCAATCTTCTTTACAATCTAGACCGGATTTATTAAGTGCCTGGTCTGGATTCAAAGACATGGCCGGATAAAATCCGGTTTTTTCCGAGTAATTGTCCGCGTAATTTAAACTACTTTCGACAATATTATCGCCGAATTGTTTCATGGGAAACAGCGAGTTCGTATTCGTTTCCGCAGTAACCTGGTATGTTTTACCAAAACGCTGATCTGTAGTCAATCGATAGATGGAAAATGCGAAGGGCAGAGCGTTCGATGTTTCGGATATAGTATATTGTGTATTAATCGACGGAATCGTTCCGTAAGACACTCGATTCGATGTATTGTAATCGTATTTCAAATTGAGAACATCCATCAAGTTTAATCGAATCTGTTTATAAAATTCGGGTAGACTTGACCGATCAGTTAGTATAAGCTCGCCGTTTGATTCCGAGAGTATCGTATAGCATTTAAATACACCCTTCAAAAAATCTTGTTGATTATTAGACACGAATGCACTGTATAATACGGTGGGTGGTATATTAGTATGAAATAATGTTTTGGATATATCAATTGTTGTGTTTGTCGACGGCAATTGTTTTTTTATAATACGTAGGTCAAATGATCCGGGCGGACTTGTAGATATATACAAACATTGAATACGAATCGGTATATATGATTGACTATTGAGCGACAATAAATACGATGAAACTGAATTATTAATATCAGAGTTTGACGACATAAATTCACATACAGATTTTTCTCCGACCCAAACAAAAAATAGACAGTTTGTAGAAGCGAAGCTCATTTCGTATACGCCCGCATCGTTCAATAATATACCGGTCCAATCCAATGATACAATTTTCGCATCAGATCTTGACGGGGGTAGCACATAAAATGGCGCGGGTGCTGCGGCTGGAGCAGGCGCCGGAGCAGACGCCGGCGCTGAGGCGGGAAATGACGCTAATATATTGGGCAAAAGATCGTTGGGTATAGAAATTGCGACTTGCGTTTGTTCATCTGACTGATATGCGACTCTTGCGAGAAGATCGTATGCGTCAACATTATATTTTGTAATATCAACCAGACCGGTGGGTAAATCAAACGTGTTTTTCGTGCACGTCAAACCTGCCTGTTTTGACGATTTAACGGCAGCAAATTCCTTTTCCTTGAACGATACCATTTTTTTACCTAAATTCATTTTCCATGCATCAATCCCGTTCAATCGAGGCATTGGGTTCCAGCTAGCTATATTTTTGAATATATTTGCGCCAAAACGGCCGATCGGCTTGGATACGATAGCATCTGGCGATACTTCAAAATGGACATATTTGTGCGATTCGGTTGCCGGGTTACTTTCCGATAGGGTTGTATTATCAACGAAACTTTTATATGTATCAACAAATTTGGATAATCTATCGTATGTGTATATATTGCTTGGTTCCATGTAATATTATATTATATTAGATGGATATTTATTACTAAACTACTTCGGCTATCGCCTACGTTTTCTACCAAACTCTTTTGACTTGCGTGTTCGGCTCCAACCTCGTTGCTCACAATTCGATAAAAATATAATATGCGATACATACAATTAGAATTATGAGCAACGTGTTTATAAGATTTCGACTACTTAACATTCGTTCCGGACTATTGTCCTTGGCGGTTAATCGATCTTGAATAAATTTCAACTTTTGGTCTAACGATTTTTGTAATTCACTCACGTCTTTGTATGTAGCATTCAGTTCAGGAGCGTTCGCATCATATGTATCATTCGTTACGCCATCCCGTGTTGACTGGTCTGGATAAACACCTTGTATAGTATCCATCGAATTATACAACGTTTTGTATGCACTGGTTAATTCACTAAAGCTGTCTGTTGTATTTAAATCACACGGGGGGTCGGATACATCTGTTGCGGTTTCTGGGTTCTGACATCGAAGATATCTGGAATATCGAATTTGAAATTTGTTCAGATTATCCGATACATTATTTTGCATTTTAAAAACGTCATTGGGATATACCAAACTTGCAGTTGCCGGCGACGATACTAAGTTATGAAAACCCGCAACTGCCTGTGATGATAATGGATGGTCTTGCATGAATATATTAGATTTATATTGTATACAGTTATTTGTGATAATAAATAAAAACAAGTGATGCGATAATACCTACGGATAAATTCAATGTTTTTAGCACGGCAAAATTGTATTTGCTTACCATATTCATGTAACCTTCGTCTGCGGTTGAATGACTGTTTCGCTTATCATACAGAGTTTTAACTAAATCTCGATTTACGCACAGCATATGTTGATAACATTTATCCAAATTGGCGTCGTTTGTGCAGTCCAAATCCGTATTGGCGGTATCTGCTAAAATAGAGCACCCCCAACCTTTTGGTAAATCATTTTGGTTTGTAGCAGAATAAAAATTGTTAAGGTTATAATCCAGTTCAAAATTATATTGATTGTTTGCGATACCGTTCATTTGATTCTATACAATTACTATTTATAAAAAGTAATTGTCGAAAGTTCGACTGAATTCTGAAGCATATTCGATGGCGTTTATACACATACGCGATAATATTCAGTGGTCATAGCGGTTGTGCTCGGGCGTATAATTTTACATATTTGTCCCGGTCGCATACCGACCACCAATGCTTGTGGATCAAATCGCGAGATTTCCGGTATTTGGGTTTTGCTCTTGATCTGGTATTTTTGCATAAATTCCTTTTCGTCTGGCTCCTTCAATACCTCCATATACGGGACCAATACGTGGTTTAAAATGTTGGATTGTAGACGATGAATATTATGAATAATGACGAAAATACCGTCATGTTCGTATAAATAACGTAGGCGAGTTAAAATGGTTTCGTTTGGTTCGTCGTCGATAATCACAATGAGCGTGTCCTTTTTGGTCAACACCTCTTCAATCACGAAAAGGTCCTCGATGATATTATCTAAAACCTCCTTTTTTATTTGTTTTGCCGTCTGCTTCAGTGTAAAATAATATTTCACGTATACCTTTCGCCCGTCTTCGTGTGAAATAAGCATATCCAGTTGTGAATTCGCCAACATCGCGTCGATTTCATTTACACTAAATCGAAGATAGTCATCGACTGTATATCCATGCACTTGTAATTGCTCCAACAAAATGTTGCGCGATTTGTAAATATTAATAATGCGGGTGCTTGTTGCCGACATTGTGTTTGTTATAATATACTTTCATATTGTATTTCGTTTAAATCAATTTTATACACCTTGTTTTTTTATCACCAAATTTGAAAAATCTATTTCGCCGTCTCCCTTTTTATCAGGCAGCGGCTCCTCCCTAGATACCGTTTTAACAATTATGGGTGATTCGTTTTCCGTATAGGTATTATGAGTCATCGGTTGTTCTGGGTTATTCGCAGGTAAATCGGTCGAATTGTCGCTTCCGTTACCGTTGAAGAATTTTGGCGCGATAATCACGGTAGGCATATTGGACGGATACGGCATTTGCATACGGGCTGGTATATCTGATACGGGCTCGCTATGATTTTGAATTGCCGGAATATACATATGTGCGTGTTCTTCAGGGAATATATCGAACTTGGATACAACCTGGATCTGCTCCATATCATTAAGACCCTCTGTGTTTGCCGCTTTAACGGTTAAAAATTTGGGTCCCATATGGGTTATTACCCACGGTCTCGCAGGATAATTGTCCTTTCGATTACGCAAACAAACTCTGCCTCCGACTCTATATTCATTCGCGCTTCCACCACCGGCTATAGTATCGTCAGGGGCAGTTGGATTATATACAGGACTTACGTAAGGTGAATTTGGGTCGTATACCGGGCTTACGTAATCAGCATTTGGATTATATACAGGGCTTTCGTAATCAGCATTTGGATTATATACAGGGCTTTCGTAAGGAGCCTTCTCATTCGCATACATACCGGGGGATGGTGTATTACCGTGTGGTGCATACGCTGGTGACGCTGCGTCATTTTCCTCGTCTGAAGAATATGGGTTATATACGGGGCTATCAGGATTACCCTTAATAATAGGTTGATTCTCATACATACTCGGGGACGGTGTATTACCCGGTGGTGCATATTGAGGTGATTTTTCAACGGATTCGATCGAATCCTCGATTGGTGCGCGAGATCGGCCTATTTGTTTATCCGAGATTCGCTGCTGAATCGCGCGTATAAGTAGATATGGAGTCATAGACGCATCGTCGGTTAATTTTTGTATATTCTGCGAAAAAGACATACTTTCGATTTGATCGATATTGTCTTCCGTGATTATGCGAATTTGCACGTTTATTGTTTGCAATTCTTGAATGAGCAATTTGAATGAATATGGTATACAAACAATGCTAAAATTTCGTCCAAATTTGGTAACGTGTTCTAATCGCAACCCATCATTTTCTAGCGATCCTGTGAATTTTAATGGGCCGTCCGCCATGGGACTCATAAAGAGTCCCTTTGCTGGATTGTATATGGCTATCATACCAGTATGATTACACACGGCCAAATATGATTTATCACCGCGTTCCATCATAGATTCTCGCAAGAAATCCGTCATACCGTGCGAAATAACTGTGTCGCGTTCCATTTCTCCAATGCGCAGACCTCCGTCGTTAGCACGACCACTTACAGGTTGCCGAGTAAGTGCAGTTCTTGGACCAAGTGCGCGATAATTTATCTTATCCTTGACCATGTGTTTCAATCGCATATAATATGTGGGTCCAATGAATATTTCGGTCTCGATTTGTTCTCCAGTCATACCATTATATAAAAGTTCGTTTCCATTTGAATGATACCCCTCCTTTGTTAACAATTCTCCAAATACACCAATCTTGGATCCCTTGTTATTAAACGCGGTGCAATCACCAAACCCACCATAAAGTGCACACGCCTTTCCCGTTATACATTCAACCAATTGCCCAATAGTCATACGCGTAGGAATTGCATGGGGGTTAATTATCAAATCTGGTCGCACCCCTTCTGCGGTAAACGGCATATCGCGTTCAGGAATTACCATACCAATAGTTCCCTTTTGACCTGCACGAGAGGCCATTTTATCACCGAGCGTTGGAATACGCTGTTCCAAGATGCGCACCTTGGCTATTCGTCGACCCTCTTCGTCGTCTGTTATAAATGCCTTGTCTACTACACCAAGCTGTCCCTTTTTGGGCGTCTTTGAACCATCTACCATTCTTGGACCAGTATTCAAAATAGAGCCTTGAGGTGCCGATCCAACCGATGCTAGACCAATCAAAACCGTCTTATCGTCGACGGCTGTCCCCTCTTTAATGATACCAAATTTGTCCAATTTACTGTAGTCATATCCGGGTTTTGTCCCGACAATCGCCGGCTCGTCCATGATATTCGTAAACTTTTGTTCGTTAATCACATCTCCTTCCTTGGATTTTTCCTCATGCGCCTCGTAACAAGTAAAATATGATGTTCGGAACAAACCTCTCTTAATCGCCCCCTCATTTATCAAGATCGCATCTTCTACATTGTATCCGGTGTAACAAGCTATCGCAACTATCGCATTCTCACCATACGAGTTCTCCTCGTTTGTAATGTAGTCCAAGAATCGTGATTTGACCAAAGGGATTTGACCACTATTCAATAGCACCGCGCTCTTATCCATGCGTGATTGATAATTGGTATGATACAATGAACACGCCTGTTTACTCTGGCCGCAAGAAAACGAATTACGGGTTGCTGGGTTATTTTCTGGAAAAATAATCATATTACACATCATTCCGAATATAAATGCATTGTGAATTTCACAGTGTGTATATTGTGAGTTGGCTTCCGCGACCGATTCATATTGTTCCGTATCTAGTGCGATAAGAGTATGTTCACTCTCACTGTTATCAATATAATCCAAGACTGCCTTGTCCTTGATAAATCGCTCCAATTTCGCAGGGTTTGTTTCACTTTCTACACCCTCATACAACTCGTGTAAATTGTAAATTCGCATATCGGATGCGTTAAATGCGGCTCCTTCGCGTTTTTTATTGAATCCAGTTATTAATTCGGTCCAAGAAAACGACTTATCCTGCAGGCGCTTCAATATAGTTTTTGACTGATACGACATTTTACCCGTGAGATCGTCTCTGTAAAATATTGGTCTGCATAATCTTCCCGCGTCGGTGTATACAAATATTGTGTTTAATCTTATATCAAATGTCGCACTTGAATATATTGGTAGCAGTGCGTTTCTCCGATACAATCGATACGTTTTTATGCAATTTATGGGTTCGTCGACCGCACCCACGAAAAATCCATTCACCATCACCTTGGTTGATTGAGAAAGGGCGAGTGGCGTAAATTCTTCCACTAATTTCATCCCCCACTTTTCGCGCAACCAGGCGATCATTGGCTCTCTCGAAACTCCTCGCGAAATATAGGTGGACATAGCCAAATGTTTGTTTAAACCAATACTTCCACCATCCGGTGTATCAATCGGGTCTATAAAACCCCACTGTGAATTGTGCAATACACGGGGTCCAACTAATTTAACACTACTATCCAAGGGGAGATTCGTTTTTCGCAAATGATTCAGCGCTGAATTAAACGATAGGCGATTCAAATCTTGGACAACACCGATGCGTTTAGTATGGACTTGTGCGCCCCAGTTTCCCTTGAATGCCTTTTTGAATCCAACTTCCAAGGAGCGTTCGCGGAATACATCTTGGTAATTGTTCGTAATCAATCCAAAAAGGTTGTCTTCATACATATTTTGGTTGTAATAGAGCCTTTTTTCGAACTCTAAATGAATTTCATGCAATTGAATCTTCCAATATTCGCGAAATAAATCGTATAATAGTGTCCCCACTAATTCGACGCGTTTAAATTTAAAATTATCGCGGTCAGTTGGCGGTTCCAAACCAGTATACACGGATAATAATCTGAATACCATATCGCCCAATGCGAATGCCTTTGTGATGTAATTTGTTTCACCAACATGTGGGAGAAAATAATCCATTAAGATTTCCAAGGCGTGCGTTACCCCCTTTCCCTTTGTTAACAGGGCGATGTATTTTAATGCGTTTTGTTGAGTCATTATGGTAGATGCATCATGAACTGATGGGATAAACAGATCTATCATCGTCTGATATTTCTCCATGTCCAAGAGACAGTATGAGATAATATCCTTGTCTGAAATGATTCCCAATGCGCGAAAAACTATGAAGAGCGGGACGGGCGCGCGAACATTTGGTATTTTCACAACTAATTGCTTGTTCGTAAATTTACTCGATGGAGCACACATTTTTACGGAAAGAGTTCTTACCGGCTTGGCTACATTCTCTGAAACACATCGCATTTCGGCCGAATACAGATAATTATCGTCGTTGACTGCGCGAACATATAACATGTTGTCTGCGAACTTTTCTTGTGCGACAACCGTTTTTTCTTTACCGTCTACGATGAAATACCCACCAAGATCATTTTTACACTCCCCCATACTATGTCGAATCTCTGCCGGCAAACCTTGTAAAATGCAAAAATCCGACTGCAACATAATTGGAAATTTACCAAGAAAAATACGTTCTAAAGTATGTATATACGTCTGTGTATTTCCAGATACCGTTTTTTCAGACGCCTCGCGTAGATTGGCCGCTGCCTTTGTAGTCATTTCAAGTCGGACATCCTTTTTCGATTGTCTTTTTACAACGGTTTTCTCGGGAGCACCGCCAAATTGAGGAACACTTTCGGGTGTTAATTGTGCAGACCGTTCTACCGCTTCGGAAATAGACCCACCGGCCTTTTCTACATAGGTTTCACCGTCGATATTCAGCGCAATTCCGCCGCCATTGGATTCCTTCAGCAGTTCGGATCCAATAACTCTTGGTAACTGACCGGGTAGTAATGTATCTATAAATTCAACGTCCACATCATACATGATAGTCATACTGTAATTCATATTTCGAAGACGGGCCTCGTTCGGGAACATATAATGAACATTATCCGTGTCGTGTATGACGGGTTTACCAAAATAAATTTTATCGCCATTTTTACCACCCATATACAACTTGCATTGGGACATGTATTCATTGGTGACTGGATCCAATTTCGAATATAGCGTGACCGGTTTCGTTTCTTTAAAAATTCTGAAAATACCATTCTTGAAAAAATCATTATACGAATCGACGTGATGTCTCACTAAAGCCTGTGGGTTATCTTGAAAATATGTATCAATTATATTCCATATGGCTGCGTTATCCATCGGAATGAGACGTCTTATAAATTTACTATATATATATTTATAAGACCTTTGCGCAATATATTATATTTGGACGAAAATGTTACAACAAATATAATGGAGGGAAACTTCACCTTCGACTAGACGTCATTTGGAGCGATCCGTAGCCGAAGGCGAAGGTGAGTGATTGAACTCCGAAGACTTTAGTCGACGGAGTTTGAATTCTTTATTCTGCGGGTTTTCGTTAGTATCTCCATTTTTCGCGAACTGTTATCAAATAACCTCATGGCGTTGAAAATATGCATGTTTAAATGACGGCCAGATTCGGATTTACGTTGTTTGTATTTATCTAATAAATCTTCATATTCTTCTTCGTCTTCGTAATCATCCTCATTCGGCGGCCTTCCTACTTCACTCTCCAATTTTCTACTAAACTCTGACTGCAGCGGCACAAACGCCTTGTTTATCGCATGTCCTATGCTAGCCCCTGCCCGTTCAAATCCATCTACGTATTTTATAAATTCGGCTTCTCCATATAATTGGCGGTCTTTATCCTTCTTTTTCTCCTTTACATAATGAATTCCGTTCTTCACATCCGTTGTTTGGATAAAATTCAGATATTGCGGATTTTCATTCAAACATGTAAACATGATATTGTAAACGTTGGTCGCTAAGCACATTTGATTATTTGCGATGCTTCGATAATTTTCCATGAAAAAATCGGTGCATTGCTTCACATATCTGTCTGTGAAATCATGTATGGATTCGGCGTCTTTACAGGTATTTGTTAGATAAAAATTGAGAGTATTGTTGTTTGTCGTATTGTTGTTATTATTGGTGGTATTTCCCATTTTTGGAATCACATCGATAACTTTATTAACTAACTCTTGATTTCCTTTTACAGTTTCTTTCAACATCTCTCTCGTATTTTCATTCGTTTTTGTTTGCATTTCTTGGAATTTTTCCATCATCATCATAAACATAGATTTCATATCACTCTTTTCCGCACGCTCAGCGGTTAACTCTTCCATTAACTTTTCGATCATGACGTCTTTGTTATCCAGAACGGGTTCTTCTATCTTATCCTGTCTTATTTCTTGCGTTGTAATAAATGAACAGATTTTTTTATGTTTGCATAATGAAGACATATGAAGATATGTTTTACCACATTTACAACCAAGTGATATTGATTCTTTTTCATTAGCCGCATTAGGATTCATTAGTCGTTTATGTTTACCGGTGGACAAATGTTGAGTATAATTACTTTTCTTACTGCATACAAAGTTACATAGTATACATTTATAGTTTTCGGCATTTCCCGGCATTTTCGGCATTAGCAAATAAGTCTTATAATAGACTAATAGAAAAAATGCCTAAACATAATCCGCGCGACTTTTACAAAAACGTTGTGCAGTCATCCGACAATTCAAAATACACAAATGACTGCATTCCTGTAACGATTCATTAAATCCAAAAATCACGAAATGGAAAGATCCTCGTATATTCCCTTTTGGAACTTTTTACAATAATCCAAAAAGTTCCATTTTGAAATTCTATCAACTATTTATATCTTATAGTTTTTATACATTTGTGGGAAAAAGTTCCCATTATATAACAAAATCGAGGATTGTGCTTTTTATTCTACGCGTTTTTTGAGAGTGTTGTTGGTTGTATTGTTATTGGTGGTATTTCCCATTTTTGGAATCATATCGATCACTTTATTTACTAACTCCTGACTCTCCTTTATTGTTTCTTTCAATATTTCTCTTGCATTTTCATTCGTTTTCATTTGTAGTTCTTTGTTTTGCTGTTGAATTTCGTTGTTTTGCTGTTGCATTTCTTGAAATTTTTCCATCATCATCATGAACATGGATTTCATATCACTCTTTTCCGCACGCTCAGCAGTTAACTCCTCTACTAACTTTTCGATCATGACGTCTTTGTTATCAGGAACGGGTTCTTCTGCCTTATCTTGATTCATTGTAATAAATGAACAGGTTTTTTTATGTTTGCATAATGAAGACATATGAAGATATGTTTTACCACATTTACAATTAAGTGATATTGGAGCTTTTTCATTAGCCGCGTTAGGATTTGTTAGGTTAACATGTTTTACAGTGGACAAATGCCGAGTATAATCTTGTTTATTAAAGCATTTGAAGTTGCAGATTTCACAATCGAATGTTTTGGAGTTTTTCGGAGTAAGATTACTATCTTTATGTACGAGTATCATTTTCTGATGTTTAATAGTATTATTATGCCTTTCTTGTGCCTTCCAATGAAGAAAATGTATATTACACGCTTCACAAAACATTATAGTTTTTTCTTTTACTATTTTTGCACTAGTTTTTTTGGGTTTTGGTAAAGGTTCAATGCTATTAAGAGTTGCACCAAGCATTTCAAAATATTCTTGCTCTTTTTTATGTGCTTCATGACTATCATTGCAATTATGAAATGCAATAATTTCCATTTCCCAACTCTCCCACCCGCCGGCGTTGCGAATATAACTATATAATTTACAATTATGATTCGGAGCATTTTCGTTTTTACAACTTTGCTTATGAGTATGCTTCCTTTGAACAAAATTAGTAGTCATACCAACATAAAGGTCTTTTATGGTTGGATCTTTACAGAATATTTTGTAAAATATAGTATTAGAATAATCAATGTCTACTTTGGGCATTATAATAATCTTATACTATAAATATATATTATAAGATTATTATAAAACGCCTAAATCCTTTCCGCGCAAATATTTATAAGCTTATGGAGTTCACTCGGGAAACTTCGGCTAGCACCCCCACTATAATTGTATCTGTTCAGTGAATAAAGGGAATATATCACTGTCGTGTGTGATAATTATAATGCTCTGCTTATGTGCCTTGAAATACTTAA